>CXWL01001149.1_pt1 | contig 74223 bp, 75 predicted proteins | sample 590931 | NCBI WGS metagenome assembly CXWL01 (sample SAMEA3498368, study PRJEB10139) | groundwater metagenome | biome: water well; material: biofilm material | place: Germany | collected 2015-04-27
GCTTCAGACGGTGGGAGCGTAATTTCTTCGCGGGAAAACAAGATGTGACGGGTTAGTAGTACATGAAACTTCGGAACATGACGGTCATAGGCTCGTTTGTACTGGCGGCAGGTTGGATGGCGGTGGTTCCGTCGTTTGCGGTCGCGCTGACGCAGGGGGAACTGAAGGGGTTCAGGCAAGCGGTGAGGGCTCATGTCCAGGAGCAGAGCGAGGAAGAAGACGGAGCCTTCGTGGTCCGAGATGAGAAGCTGGACAAGGAGTGGCGCCTTAAATTGATCCGGCTGCGAGACGAGGTTCGCCAGGTGTCCGAAAAGGCGTACTCGGTCTGCGCCGACTTCAAGGAGGTCGACGGCAGGACCAAGCTCGACGTCGACTTCCTCGTCAATCACGCCGGCTCGGGCTGGGTCGTCCGACAGACAACCGTCCACGCGGTCGGCGGGAAACCGCGCGTCGCCCAGGCGGCGGCCGCTCCGCCCCTGAAGAAACCGGAGGCGGGCGGAGCCGTATTCATCTGCACGATGGGGGATTACTCCGGCCCTCGTACGCCGGACGGGCGCTGCCCGAAATGCGGCATGAACCTGATCGAGAAGAAGTGACGCGCCGTCTGGGGGCGAGGGAATGATGAACGAGCAGGAGCAGCATAGGCCGACGGTCGCTCTCTATCGCTGCACCTGCCGCTATTGCGGCGCGGCCGAGGAGGAGCTGCGCAAGCTCTCCGAGCGGCACGGCGCCGCCTTCGAGGTTCAGCGCGTCGACCGCGACGAGCGGCTGCGCGGCTTCGCAGGCTGGTGCACGCCGATCGTCGTGATCGACGGCGTCGGCGTCTCTCAGTCCAAAGTGGACGTCAAGGCCTGGGAGGCGGCGCTCTTAAAACGGGCAGAGACCAGGCCGAGCGGCCTCGGGCGAGGCGGCTTTCCGGGCGCGCCGCTCGAGACCGTCCTGGCCGCGCCGCCCCGAGGGCGCGCAGCGTGGGCGGGCGCCGCGTTCATCCTCGTCTTCGCGCTTCACTGGGCGACGCCGGCGGGCCCGCACGAGTGGCATTGGCTTCACCTCGTTGCGCAGAAGCTCCTCTTCATCCCTGTGCTTATGTGCGCGGCTTGGTTCGGCTTGCGTGAGACTTTGCTCATGACTGCCCTTGTCAGCGCGGCCTTCGGGCTCCACATCGCCCTGCAATGGCGCGGCCAGCCGATGCTGCAAGCCGATCAGCTCGCCGAGCTCGTCAACCTGTGGGTCGTAGCTCCTGCCGGCTGGGCATTCTTCCGCGCCGAGCGGCTCGCGACTGATCGCCTGCGCCGCGCGCACGCGGACACTTTGCTGACTGTGGTCTCGTCGCTGGAGCTGCGCGAGCGTTACACCGCGGGCCACTCGCGCCGCGTCGCCGCCTACAGCCTGATCGCCGCCGAGCAAATGGGACTCCGCGACCCCGCGTTCTTGCGCCTGCTTGAGATCGGAGCGTTGCTCCATGACGCGGGCAAAATCGGAGTCCCCGACGCCGTGCTCCTGAAGACTGGACCACTCGACGACAAGGAATGGGAGGCGATGCGGCGACACCCGGAAAGCGGCGCGGACTTGGCGCGTGGGTCCGACGCCCTGGAGGGCGCGGCGCCCATCATTGCCGCCCACCACGAGCGCTACGACGGACGGGGTTACCCCGCGGGACTCAGGGACGAGACTATTCCTCTCGGCGCGCGGATCGTTTCCGCGGCCGATGTCTACGATGCCCTGACCACGGCGCGGCCCTACAAGCGCGCCTTTTCTCACGACGAAGCGGTCGCGATCCTCCGTGACCAGTCCGCAACCGCACTCGACCCCCGGGTCGTCAAGAGCTACATCGCGATCCCTTTTTACGCGTTGGCGCAAGCGGCTAGCCGATACGGAGTCGTCCTTTTGGAGGCGGCGTCATGATGATGGTAATCTGGAAGTTTCTCTGGCCCATCCGTGCCTGGTGGCATAAGGGCTTGGAGAAAGGGAGCTATTTCCCGGACTTCACCCTCAACGACGAGTGCGGGCGCGAATACGCCTTGTCGGACAATCCGGACGGCAGGCTGACGGTTCTCTGGCTTACAAATCTTTGCGAGGACTGCCGGTCAAAAGTGCCGCTGCTCGAAGAGCTTCGCCGGGAGGCGGGGGAGCGGTTTCGCATCCTGGCCGTTAGCCTGCTGGGCGACGATGCGACGCTACCGCGTCAGGTGTCCGCGCAATGCGGTTTCCCCATCCTGATGGACCCGGATGACATCGTGGCCCATAAACTGGGGCTGCCTCATCCGACCGGGACGTGCCCACTGCATAACCTTTTCATCTTGGATAAACATCGCCGGGTCATTTATCGCCAGCATCTTTCCGCGCTCAAGCCCGCGGCGTTCCGAGCCGAATGGCGAGGACAAATCGGCCACGGCGGGTTTGATTGACTACAATGGGTGGGAAATGAACAACGATGCCTTGAGCTCCCTCGTCGCGCGCTACCGCTCGGATCCGGAGTCGGTTTATAACACCTGGTTCGTCAACGGTGAATCCCGGATGAAGGCTTTCCGGGCGATTCGCCTCGGCGTCCGCGAGACGGTCGCGAGCGTCGCCCGGGGAGATTTCGGGAATGACTTCAAGGGTTCCTCCCTGGAAGTCGTCTTGAACGCAATCACCGAGCAAAAAGAGGTTTTCGCGGGAGCCGCGCACCCGTTCTACTGGAAGCCGAAGCTCCGAATCCCGGACATCTACGAGAACGGGGTGAACAAGAGGCTGTTCGCCTCGTTCCTCGACGCATGCCTCAGCGCGGGAAACGAGGGCCAACTCCTGGATCAGGTGAGTCTGCTTTCCGCGGCGAAGATCAAGGGCCTCGGACCGGCCGTGGCCAACATACTCTACTTTTTGCATCCGACCTTGATCCCGCCGTTCAACACGGCAATGGTCCGGGGATTCAACGCGCTCTTCCAGGACGATAAGAAGCTCGGCTCTTGGGCGGACTATCTGGAGATGCGCGCGACCATCCTCTCGGCCAACGCCGAGGCGGACCTCTCCAAGGATCTGGGGGCCTTCGCCGGCCTTCTCTTTGAGATCGGCTCCGGGAGATTTTCCGCGGACGGCAAGGCGGCGGCCTTGGCGGGGGGTAAAGAGGCCGCAGAGCGTTCCGCGCGCGCGCGTCATGCGAAGGTGCTGGCGGAGAAGGGGGCGGAGTCCGAACACAGCCGGATTCAGCATCTTCTCATCAAGGTCGGCCGTGCCTTGAACTACGATGTTCATGTCGCGCGCAACGACCGCCACCGCAGCTTCGAGGGGGAGTCATCCTCCCTGCTCACCATCCCCGGCCTCCCCGCCCTTGCATTACCGGACGACGTTCGCGACACTGTTTCTCTCATTGACGTCCTTTGGCTGCGCCGCGGCGTGGGGGAAATCGTCTGCGCCTTCGAGGTAGAGAAGAGCACTTCGATCTATTCCGGCATGCTGCGCCTTCAAGACTTGGCACTCTCGTTACCGGGGTGCCCGTGCAGCCTCTATCTCGTCGCTCCGGATGAGCGCGAGCGCGATGTGGTGGCGCAGATGGCCCGGCCCGCGTTCCTGGGCTCAGGCCTGGAATTTTCCTACATCCCGTTCGGCGAGCTCATCGCGAACGGCGACGCGCTGTGCCGCTTCGGCGAAGATCACGGCATCCTGCGCAAGATTACCCGCAAGCCGCCGGCAAAGGCATCGTGACCGTCCCGAGGGGCCGCCGCCATGCCCGCCTCTACGGATTGGGGACGTCGGTGCCCCCGCATCAGGCGGAGCAGCCGAAGGTTAAACTGTTCATGGCGTCTTTGGCCGAGGCCACGCTCAAGGGCCGGCGGCGCGCGGTCACGCTCGAATTTTTGAACGGGATATACGCCACTTCGGGCATTGAGAAGCGGCACAGCGTGCTGGGCGACTATACGAAGGACGATCCTGAAGACTTTGACTTCTACCCGGCCAACTGGGCTCTCGAACCATTTCCAACAACGGCGGCGCGCATGAAGCTATATGAAAAATGGAGCGTCGACCTGGCGGAAGAGGCCTGCCGGAAAGCCTTGCGCGAGTCAGGCGCCCGGCCCGCCGAAGTGACGCATCTGATCTTTACGACCTGCACGGGTCTTTTCGCGCCCGGTCCCGACATCCTTCTTCTCGGCCGCCTGGGTCTGGGGCCCCAGGTCCATCGGGTGGTGCTGGGCTTCATGGGCTGCTATGCGGGCTTCAACGGCCTGAGGATGGCGGGACAGATTCTGGCCGCCGAGCCAGAGGCCGTGGTCTTGCAGGTCTGCGTCGAACTGTGCACTTTGCATTTCCAGAAGAAAGCCCTTCCCGACTTCATCGTGGCCAACAGCCTCTTCGGCGACGGCGCCGCCGCCGCCGTCTATGCCCGGCCCAGACGCCTCAAAAAAGGCCTGGGAGACCTGCTCGCGACGCACAGCCGTGTTGAGAACGACAGCCTCGAGCATATGTCCTGGCGCATCGGACCCTCGGGCTTCGAGATGCGCCTGGATCGGGAGGTTCCGGCGCGGCTCAAAGTCGCCGCCCCGAGCTTCGTTGGAGAACTCTTGGAGAAAGCGGGTCTAAAACACAAAGAGAGCGCTTGGGCCATTCACCCTGGGGGTCGCAAGATCGTCGACGAAGTCCAAGCCGCCCTGAGACTGACGGACTCGCAGGTTCTCGCTTCGCGGGAAGTCTTAAAAGCCTATGGCAATATGTCGAGCGCGACCATCCTTTTCGTCCTGGACCGGGAACTGCGGCGCGCGTCCAAAGGAGCCGTCACGGCTCTAGGTTTTGGACCGGGACTTACCATGGAGGGAGCCGTTCTCTCCCGGCCATGAGCGCGCCCCCCACGCTCGATTTCGACTCCCGCAGCACGGCCCTCGAGTTGATGGACGAGCCCGGCCTCGACCCGGCTGAGTTGGCCGAGACATTGGGGGAGTTGGCATTCGTCAATAAGTTCTTGGGTGGCCATGCCTCGACTTTGGACGGCATGGCCCGCCTCATCCCGCCGGACCGCCGTGAGTTCGACGTCTTGGATGTGGGCTCGGGCGGGGGAGACACGGCGCGGCGCATTGTTGCCTTCGTTCGATCATGTCGTCGCGGAACTCCGGGCCGGGCTGAAAAGAATCGTCGAGTGAGCGCGGCGCGCTTATGTTTCTCTCGCCACCACGCGCGGAAGACTCGCAAATCATCTCGTATTTGACAAGCCTACGACCGTCTGCTATAATCCGTTCAATGATGCGTCGTCACGTCCTGAGAATCCTTTGCATGGTCGCGCTGGGCCTGATGCTTTCCGACAGCATCGCCGACACGGTCACCTGCGATACTCCGGGGGGCGCCTGCCATGCCTGCTCGTGCGGCCCGCATCTTGTTTCCCCGACGGCTATTGAGGTTGCAGTCGTCGCCGCGGCGCCAGCTTACGTCTCGTACAAGCCGTCCTCGTACTCCTTCCTCCTTCATAAATCTCTCTTCCGCCCGCCCTGCCTCGCCGCCTAGTCAAGCGCGTTCCTGAGTCGTAGCCGTCGAATTCGACGGCATTTCCAGCCGTGCGTTTTCCGGCGGGTGAACCGCATTCATCGAGGCACTATGTCATCTATTCAGCCTTTCCCTTTTCAGTTGTTGCGCGGCCTTGTTACCGCAATCCTCTCCATATGTATCCTGGCGTCGCCGAGCCGGGCGCAGGAAACAAACCCGACCACGGCGAGCTACACCTTGGCCGAACTCGTGGGGTCGGCGCTTAAGAACACCCAACTACTCGGCGCCCAGGACGCTCGCGTTGACGAGAAGCGCCTCTCGGCGGCCCAGGCTCGGGTTTGGTCGGGCCCATCCACGGGTTTTCTGGTCGGTCGCACGCGGCAGACCGAAATGAGCGGGTCGCGATTCGAACTGTCCGTGGCCCAACCGATCCCTTTCACGGGCATACCGGGCCTGCGCGGCGGGCTCCTGGACCTTGAATCGGAGTCAGGGCGTGTCTCGCGTGCGGCGGCGGAGGTATTCGTCACGCTCACCGTCGCCCAAGGGGCCTACGAGTATGGCGCCAGCCGCCGCAAAGCCGCCTTCGCCGAAAAGCGCCGCAAGCGCTTCGAACTCGTCTCGTCCTACCTTGCCGGGCGAGTGTTCCCCACGCCGCAGCGAAAAGCGGAGAGCCGCATCGTCACCAACCGGGTCAAAAATCTCGTCGCCGAGGCGATCCAGGGCGAAGCGGGCTACAAGTCCTCTTTGGAAAAGCTGAAAACATATGTACCCCTCGACTCCGGGAAGTATCCCGACGTAGATGTCCCGTGGCTCTCCGGGAATCGAAGCCTCGATGAGAAGGAGTGGCTCGATCGGACGATCGCAAACAATCCCGAGCTCCGAGTCCAGAGGCTCGCCGTGAAAGGAGCCGGGCTGGAAAAGACGTTGGCTTCGCGCGAAGGCCTGCCGGACACGGCTCTCGTGGCGTCCTACGAAAAAGGCCAGGCAGACATCATCGGAACGGACTACGGCCTGGGGGTGAGCCTCGCCTTCCCGTCATGGAACCGCAATCGTTCCGGGATCAAGAGCGCTGAGCAAAAGAAAATCGCCGCAGAGCGCCAGTTGGGCTTCGAAGAGCAGCGGCTCAAAGCCGAGCTTGCCCGCGCCCTGATCGAGTATGAGGCGGCGCGTCAAACCGTCCTCAAGTACCCGCAGGAGATGCTGGCCGAGCTTGATGCGCAGCTCCAGGACGCGGACGAGGGCTTTCGAAAGGGGCAGTTGGATCTTCTGACCTTCCTCGAGCTCGACGGTTCCGCGGCGGAGACGTTCGGCCGCGCGCTCGACGCCCAGGTGGACCTCGCTGTGAAAGCCGCCGCGCTCCTGGCCATGACGTCCGACCGTGACGCGCTGAGCAAGCTCGCCTCGTTTTAGGAGAATCCCATGACCCGCCTTCTCGAATGGACGTTTAAGAATCGCCTGACCGTGATCTTCTTGTTCGCGGTCGGCTCCGTGATCGGGCTCTATGCCGTCTCCGTCACGCCCGTGGACGCCGTACCGGACATAACCCCTGTCCAGGTGGTCGTCAACACCAAGACCGGCGCCCTGGACCCCGAGCAGATTGAGAAGACGGTTTCCTTCCCGATCGAGACCGACATGAGCGGCATCGCGCACGTCAAGGACGTGCGCTCCCTCTCCAAGTACGGCCTCTCCCAGGTGGTCGTAGTCTTCGAGGACGGCACCGACATCTATTGGGCGCGTCAGCAGGTGGCCGAGAGGCTGCAGGGAGCCCAAGGCGAGATTCCGGCGGGTCTCGCTCCGAAGCTTGCTCCCATCAGCACCGGCCTTGGCGAGGTCGTGATGTACGCCGTCGTAGCCAAGCCCGGTACGCCCTTGGCCGCCAAGCCGAAAATCGAGCGCTTGCTCTACCTGCGGACCATCCAGGACTTCGTCGTCGTGCCCTACCTCAGACGATCGATCAAGAACGTCGCCGAGGTCGACACCACCGGAGGTTATAAGAAGGAAATCCATATCGAACTGCACCCTGAGAGGCTGGAAAAGAATGGAGTGACGATCGAGCAGATCGCCGAGCGTCTGAAGGGGTTGGGCGAAAACTCCGGCGGCGGCTACATCCAGCCCAAGGGGCGGCAGTTGATCGTGAGGACCTCGGGACGACTCCAGAACCTCAACGAGATCCTCGGAATCTCCATCAAGCTCGACGTGCGCGGCAAGCCCGTCCCTCTGTCGGCCGTCGCCGACGTCAAGGAGGGCTACGCCCAAAGAATGGGCGGCGCCTCAAATGGTGGGGAGGAAACGGTCCTCGGCACCGTGCTTATGCTCAGCGGCGCCAACTCACGGCAGGTGGCTCTCGATTCGGAGCAGGCTTTGAAGGACGCGCCCCTGCCGCCCGATGTTCAGATCGACCTACTATACACCCGCAGCTATCTTGTCAACGCCACCCTCAAGACGGTGATGAAGAGCATGGCAGAGGGCGCGGTGCTGGTGGTGGTCGTGCTTCTGGCTATCCTCGGCAATATGCGCGGAGCGCTCTTCGTCTCGCTCGCCATCCCGATCTCCATGCTTTTCGGCGCGATCGGCATGAAGTGGTTCGGCGTCTCGGCGAGCCTCATGAGCCTGGGCGCCATCGACTTCGGCCTGCTCGTAGACGGCGCGGTCGTGATGATCGAGAACGCCTTGCGCCGCCTCGAGGAGCATAAGGGGGAACTTGGCGCCTCCGAGCGCCTGGCTCTCTTCCTTGACTCCGCGGTGGAGGTGGTCAAGCCCGTGACATTGGGCCTGCTCATCATCATGCTTGTCTATGTGCCCATTCTGTCGCTTGAGGGCATCGAGGGCAAGCTCTTCCACCCGATGGCGCTCACGGTGCTCATGGCGCTCGGCGCCTCGCTGCTCGTGGCCGTGTTTCTCATGCCCGTCCTCGCCTATCTTTTCCTCAAGGTGCCGGCGGGTCACGGTGGCGGCCATAATGAGGGATTGCTTTACGGCGGCATGCTCAAGATATATGAGCCCATTCTTGCGTTCTGCCTGAAGCGTCCGCTTGCGGCCGTGGCGCCAGCCGTGATCCTGTTCATCGCGGCCCTAGTAGTCGGTTCGCGCATGGGGGCTGACTTCATGCCGCCCCTCGACGAGGGCGACCTGGTGGTCAACTTCACGCGCCCGTCCGACATCGGCGTGGACGCCTCGCTGCGGATGCAGGAGAAGAGCGAAAAGATCATCGCCGGGTTCCCGGAGGTCGAGCGCGTGTTCGGCCGGTTGGGAACCGCCGAATCCGCGACGGATGCTATGGGGGTCCACCTGGCGGACACGTTCCTGGTCCTTCAAAAGGATCTTTCTAAATGGCCGCAGGTGAACGGCCGTCGCCGGACGAAGAATGAGCTCTTCGAAGCCATGAAGGAGGCCATCGAGAAGGAGGTTCCGGGCCAGGATATCAGCGAGAACCAGCCGATCGAGATGCGCTTCGGGGAGATTCTCGAGGGAAGCCGCGCGGACGTGAGCCTGCGCGTCTACGGCAAGGACCTGCCCGTTCTCATCGAGCTGCTGGAAAAGTCGATCGAAGTGCTCGAGAAAGTGCCGGGCACCCGGGAAGCGGAGATGGACGCGCTGACCGCGCTGCGCAAGAGCCCGGTCCTCAGCGCCCGGCCCAACTACGCGGCCATCGCCCGTTACGGCCTGGACATACAACGGGTCAACGACCTGCTTGAGGCCGCCATGGCCGGACGGGAGGTCGGAAGCTTCTATGAGCAGCAGTGGCGCTTCCCAATCGTGATGCGGGTCGAGGAAGAGCACCGCGAGAATATAGACACGATCAAGTCCCTCCCCGTCGGGATGGACGGCGGTTCGATTCCGCTCAACAAGGTCGTCGACTTCGAGACCAAGGATGAGGTCACGACCATCTCTCACCACTACAGCCAGCGCTACGCGGCCGTGGCCGTATACCTTGGGGAGCGCGACATCGCCAGCTACGTCGCCGAGGCCCGCGCTGCCGTGGAGCGCGAGGTCAAACTGCCCGAGGGCTATACAATGACCTGGGGCGGGCAATTCAAGAACCTGGAAAGGGCCAAGGCCAGGCTTGCCTTGATCGTCCCCACGGTGCTCCTGGCCATCCTGCTCATCCTCTGGCGGGCCTTCGGCAGCCTGCGGGAGTCCATCCTCATCTACACCTGCATTCCGCTGGCCATGACCGGAGGCGTATTTTCCCTAGCCATCCGTGGCATCCCACTGAGCGTCTCGGCATCGGTGGGCTTCATCGCTCTCATGGGAATCGCGATCCTCAACGGCATGGTCCTCGTCACCTTCTTCAATCAACTGCGGGAGAAGGGCCGTAGCCCGGAGCAGGCGGCAAAGGAAGGTTCGCTCACCCGGCTGCGCCCGGTGGCGATGACGGCGCTGGTAGCGGGTCTGGGCTTCGTACCCATGGCGCTCAACACCGGCATCGGCGCGGAAGTACAGAGACCGCTGGCCACCGTGGTCATCGGCGGCCTCCTGACTTCCACCTTGCTGACGTTGATCGTCCTTCCGGTCCTCTATAAGTGGGTCGGAGCGGGCCGCGAAAAGAAGGCTGTTGAAATCTAGGAGAGCGATATGAAAGAGATTAAAGCCATCATTCAAACCTCAGTGCTCGACAAGGTGCTGCTGGCCCTGCATGCAATGAAGGGCCTTCCGGGATGCACGGTGTCCCACGTCCACGGCTACCCAAAGTCGGACGGCGGAGCGGTAGAGGAAACGCTGGAGTCCGCCGAGCGTACGAAGCTGGAGATCGTGGTGAAGAACTCCGACGAAAAGAAGGTCGTCGAGACCATCATGAACAACGCGCGCACCGGCGGCCCCGGCGACGGCAAGATATTCATCATGAACTGCGAGGAGGTAGTCGCCATTCGAACTGGGAAGCGAGGCGCCGCCGGCGTCTAACGGAAGCCGCCATGCGTCTTTCGCTCATCGTCGGCCTGGCGTTCCTGATTTCTCTTTCGGCCTCCGCGCAATATGTGGAACCGGATCTTCAGGTCCAGAAACTCTCCGCAAAAGAGCACCCTTCTATCGCGGAGGATGAGCCGTCCATCATGAGCGCCGATGAGTTCTACGGACTGAGGAATAAGGTCTTTTCCGTGGAGGATATCGCGGTCTTTCGGTTCGTCTTTAAGGGGCAGTGGTACAAGTCCGCGGACTATCTGGCGCGGGAGAAGGCGGCTTTGCTAGGTGCCAACGGGCTCGTCCTAGTGGAGTCTATCGGTCGCGAAGATGTGGGCGTCGGCGCGATCAGGACCTACAAGGTCTTCCGGCTGACGAACTCCTCAGGCAGGCCGATCTATACGAAGCCCGCCGAGGAGGCTCCGCAAGCCAAGCCGCTCGAGACGTCGGCCGCAAGTCCCGCCGCGACGCCGAAGCCGGCGGAGGCCGCCTCCGCCGCGCCGCTGGTCGCGAGCAGAACGCACCGTCATTTCGACTGGGTCTGGACGCATGACGCCTCGGTCCTTTCTCACCGCCTCGGCTTCGACGCGTCCCGCGCGAGCAAGGACGAACTGGAGCAGTTGAAGCTGTACGTCAGGGAGAACTTCCCCGCCACGGAATATAGGAAGCTGACCAAGTCGGCCGGGAAGCGCTCCAAGGTCATGCTGGATTTCGTTAAATGGACGATCGAATGAGGCGCAAAATCCTGCTCGGCGTCCTGCTTTTCGCCGCCGCACGGGCCCGGGCCCAATACCTGCCCGAGATGGAGGTCACGCCGATCCTCAAGGAAAAGCGTCCACACATGCTCGCCTCGAAGGTGGCCGTCGCCGACTGCTACACGAGCGCGCTTCCGGGCGCTCAAAGAGAAGAGGTGGCGCTCATCAAGGTGACCGTCCGTGGATCCTGGGAGCGGAGCGCGCAGCATCTGGCCTCGGAGAAGGCCGCGGAACTCGGCGCCAACTGCCTTCTCGTCGTGTCCTCCTACGGCAAGGACAACGCCGAGTATCCCGTCCATCGTTCCTACAAAGCGTTCCGGGTCACCGTGCCTTACGGCCCTTGGCGTGTCCCGGCGTCGGCCGAGAGCCTCGCTTCCGCCGCCGCCGGCGCGGCGGCTCCCGCCTTCCCAATGCCGAGGCTCAGTGTACCGGTCATCGAGAAGAAACCCTCCGTGACTCACGGCGACCACCTCAGCCGCGCTATGGGCGAGGCCGTCTATGTCCACGAGGCGGTATTGGATCCCGCGCGTGCCGATCCTGAGATGTGGGCGGACGTCGTCCAGGACGTAAGGGAGTATTTCGGAGCGGCTGAGGCGGAAAAGCTGGCTCGGCTTGTTGAAGCGGGCAAGATGGTCCGGGTCGATCTGAGGGCTGGCACGGTGTCAGGGCTATGAGCGTCAAAACACGAAAAAGATTCAAGATCCGAGGAATGGACTGCGCGGAGGAAACCGCGGCTCTCAAGCGGACCGTGGGTGCATTGGCGGGCGTACTCGGCTTGGACTGCAACCTGATCGATGCCACGATGACCGTCGAATTCGAGCCCGATCAAGTGGACGAAGCCGCCATCCGCAACGCCGTGCGCGACGCGGGGCTGGAGGTGGAGGCCGCCGAAGGCCCCGTGTCTCGGGAGACCTGGTGGGCCCGCAACGGGCGGGCGCTCATGTGCGCTTGTTCCGGCGCGCTCGTCGTCCTCGGGTTTCTGACTCATGCGCTCATGCACGGGAACCTGCTCGAAGCGTTGACCGGCGGAGAAGGGGTGACGCATCACGACTTCCCCTTGCCGGCGCTGCTGTCCTATGCCTTGGCCGCGGTGACGGGCGGATGGTTCGTCTTCCCCAAGGCTTGGCTGGCGTTGAGGAAGCTTCGCGCCGACATGAATCTGCTCATGACGATCGCCGTCATCGGAGCGACGCTCATCGGTCAGTGGTTCGAGGCCGGGACGGTCGCCTTTCTGTTCGCGCTCTCGCTGCTTCTGGAGTCCTGGAGCGTCGAGCGTGCGCGCCGGGCGATTCGAGATCTCGTCGGCATGGCGCCGCCGGCGGCCCGTTATCGCCTCAGCACCGATGGGACCATCGTCGAGGGTCCCGTGGCGGACGTCCCGATCGGCGCCATCGTGCTGGTGCGGCCCGGCGAACGAATACCGCTCGACGGCATCGTCACTAAAGGCCGCACTTCGGTCAATCAAGCCCCGATCACCGGAGAATCCATCCCGGTCGTCAAAGAAGAGGGGGACGAAGTGTTCGCCGGGACGATCAACGAAGAGGGCTCTATCGAGTTCAGGGCGGCCAAACCCGCCTCGGATACGACTTTGGCGCGCATCATCCGCATGGTGGAGCATGCGCAGGAGCGACGTGCGCCAGTGGAGCAGTGGGTCGAGAAGTTCGCCCGGTACTACACCCCGGCGATGATCCTCCTGGCTTTTCTGGTCGCGACGCTGCCTCCTCTTTTCAACGGCGATTGGAAACGCTGGTTCTACGAGTCGCTCGTCGTCCTCGTCATCGCCTGTCCTTGCGCGCTAGTGATCTCGACACCGGTGAGCATCGTCGCCGCCTTGACGGCCGCGGCGAGAGCGGGCGTCCTGATCAAGGGAGGGGTATTCCTGGAAGCCGCTGCCAGGGTCAAAGTCTTCGCGCTGGACAAGACGGGAACCCTGACGGGGGGGGCGCCCGAGGTGCAGGAAGTCGTCTCCTTGAACGGCCACGAGCCCAGCGACGTCCTGGCCCGCGCGGCGGCTCTCGAGGAGCACAGCATGCACCCGCTGGCGACCGCCATCGTTCGAAAGGCGCGGGCCGACGGCTTGACGCTTCCGGCCGCCGGGAACTTCCGGGAGCTGCCCGGCCGCGGCGCGCAGGGGACACTTGAAGGTCGGCCCTACTGGCTTGGAAGCCATCGCCTCCTGCACGAGAGGGGCGTCGAGGAGTCCGAGATTCATGCCCATGCACAGCGCATGGAAGACGCAGGCCGCTCCGTCGTGGTCTTGGGTTGCGAGCACCATGTCTGCGGCCTCATCGCCGTGGCCGACACGATACGGCCGGAAGCGGCGGCAGTCGTGCGGGCGCTGAAGGCCGCTGGAGTGAGCCGCGTGGTCATGCTGACCGGCGACAACAAAGGCACCGCCGACGCCGTAGGCCGCGCCGTAGGCGTCGACGAGGTCCGCGCCGAGCTTCTCCCGGAAGACAAGCTCAACGCGGTCAAGGATATCTCGGAAACCCACGGGAGCACGGCCATGGTGGGTGACGGCGTCAACGACGCCCCGGCGCTGGCGGCCGCTTCGATCGGGATAGCGATGGGCGCCGCCGGTACGGACGCGGCTATCGAGACCGCCGATATCGCGTTGATGTCCGACGACCTGACCCGGCTACCGTGGCTGGTCCATCACGCGAGGAGAACGATGCGCGTCGTGCGGCAGAACATCACCTTCGCCCTGGCGGTGAAGGCCGTTTTCATGGCACTGGCCCTGTTTCAAGTCGCGACGCTCTGGATGGCCATCGCCGCCGACATGGGCGCGTCACTGCTGGTGGTTTTCAATGCGCTCAGGCTTCTCAATGATATTCCGGGGAAGCCTACGAAATGACGCTGCTTTAATTTTTGAACCGACGAAGAATCTGCGTCACCCTGGCACGATTCACACCCAATTCCATTGCCACGGCTGACCGCGTAAGCCCTGGCGTCGATTCCAATCGCCGTCTGATCTCTAATGCTCGGTCACGGGCGGCTTGGATCAAAGATGCTCGTGACGGTCGTATCCGCTCCAGGCGGCGTCTCGCACACTCCTCTTCAAGCAGAACATGCTTTTGGCCCTTCCGGCCGTTGGTCATCCCGAACGAAAACTCATAAAATAGGCCGTCTCCGTTTTGACGAGCGTCCGGCTCGCGGAGCCATTTTGTTCCATAGAAAGAACCGACGCGTTCTGAAGGCCGCCCGATTTTGGGTGGCCTTCTCGCTTTATCATGAACGGCGCGATGAACTCCACGAAGCCCTCCCGGCTTCGGTCCACCTCGACGCGCTTAAGCCAAGTCCGCAACCACGCCTTACGCTCCATCAGCGTGCCGCCTTCCAGTTCCACATGGCCCGTCTCCAACTCCTCGTAGAGGCGATCCAGTCGTGCCTGTAGGCCTTTGACCTGCGCTTCGACCTCGGCAACCTTACTCCGCGCTGAGCGCCGGGCCTTATCCTTCTCCTCGTTTACGAAGCCAGCCAATTCGGAGAGATTCTTCTCCGTCAGAACCTCGTCGCGTAGAGTATCCATCACATAATCTTCAAGCATGGCGCGGCTGATGAGTCCGCCTTCACACGCCGTGCGTCCGCGCTTGAGGTAGCTCTGACAGCCGTAGTAGAAGAAGCGTCCGCCCTTGGCCGTCGTGCCGAGCATTTTGGCCCCACAGAGCCGCAGTAGGCTATGCCGCTCAGGAGATGTAGCGGTTCAGCTTCGGTGCGCGGTGGTGAGTGTCTAATTTGCGGCGAATTCCACCCAGACCTTTGCAGCCCTGTCGTTGCTCGCCCTCAAGCTGCGATTCGCTTCTGCCGCCCGCCGCCTCGGTTGGGTGGATAGTTGAAGCGGCAGTGGCAGAGCGTCTGCGTGAGCTGATGCCGAGAGTGGGGCGTAAACGTCCTCCGAAAATTGGCCGTTTTCCAGCGTAGTGTTTACGTAGTGTTTGAGGGTCCAAACGGCACTACGAGGCAGGACGGCGCAGGAAGTCTCTCGACGAGAAATCAGCGGGCGGATTTCTCGGAGGGACGAAAATCGGTTTTCTAATCCTGATCTACAGGCGGGCGTTAGAATTCACGATCTGGGGACGAGGTATCGAGTACCGGGGTCTGCTCGCGGTTTTCGGACCTGGCCTCGTTCTTCACCTTCTGGAAAAGGTACTCATGTAGTTCTCGGAGCGTGACACGGCCGTCCGCATTCGCGTCTCCCGCCCCGTTAATTCCGGCTAGGAAATAAAACGTGAAGAGTCCGTGACGGTGAGATTCAGAGCTGCCTGCCGCCTGACTCCCCATCGCTGCGGCGAGGATGGAGACCTTGTCAGAGACTCTTGTTTTTTTGATCGCAACGAGCGGCCGAAGACCTTTGGCGATGACGGACCTGGAGCCCGATCCAGAGAAGCAGGAGTCGAGGATTACGTAAGCATGCGTTATATTCAGCGCCCCGAGGCCAGCGACGAGTTTGTCCAGAGGGATGGCCGTGCTCTTCAGGTATTCCGGATCGCCGTCGCGTGGCACGAGATAGGCCGTTCCCTCGCCGACTGACGGGGCGCCGTGCCCAGAAAAATAGATATACACCTGAGAGTCTGGCCGCACGACTCTCGGCAACCATCCCTCCAGCGCCGCCGTAATATCGGTGAAGGTGGCGTCGGAATCTACCAAGACTTTGACGGCGGCCGTCGAAAATCCGAGCATGCGAAACTGCTCTCCGACGGCTTCTGCGTCCGCGTCTGCGTAGGGCACAGCGGGTAAAGTCTCGTATCTTCGTATTCCGATGACGATTGCAAGGTCGTGCGTTCGAACCGGTCGTTGCGGGTACATGGTCGCACCGGGGTCTTGCCGATCGGGGCCGATGTAACCGGCGCCATGTGAGTCGGTGACCGGGTCGACCATAATTACGCAGCCCTTCACAGCGTCGTAGAAAGAGTAGCCGATGCGTCCCAGATCAGAGTCGCTGGCGCCACCTGCGGCGAGCACGCCGCCGTTCCAAACAACTAGAGACATATGCCGGCGCGGATGGTTGAGGGGGCAGACCTGTGTCCATGAGGAATTTTTTAGGTCATACAAATCAAACGAGCGAAGCGCCTTTCCGTCCAGCCCGATTCCTCCGGTGGACACTAATTTCCCTCGCCATAAGGAGGCCGCCGCGGCGGAGCGGGGGGATGGAAGGCTTCCTAGTGAGACGATTTCGCCCGATAGCGAATACTTGTCGATGTGCGCAGTCGGAACGGGGTGCTGTAAATCTCCTTGCGCACCGCCTACGAGATAGATCCCATTCTTTCCGCTGACTGCCGGAAAGTCCCAACGAGCGGCGGGAAGACGGGGCAGCGCTGTCCAGCTTGTCGCTCCCGGCCGTAGAATCCAGACAAGATTCGACGGTCCCCTGGGCGTGAGCCCTCCGAGCACTACTATCGCCCCGCGATACGCGGCCACGCCCGCCCTAGTCAGCGGCACTGGAAGCTTCGGCAGCTCGCGCCATTCTCGGGATCTTGAATCGAACAATTCCGCTGCGTCTGTCGCGCCGCCTTTGTCCTCTCCGCCGATCGCGAACAATCCCTGTTCAGTAACGGCGACGCCGAGGCAGGCGCGCGCTCGCGGCAGCGGTCGAAGGCGGTTCCACTCCATAGTGACAAGATCCAGGTATTCGACATCGTCAAAATACCGGTCATTTTCTCGTCCCCCGATGACGACAGGTGAGCCTTCGAATACGGTGGCACCTGCGCACCAGCGTGGTGACGAGAGAACCGGGGGTAGGCGCGGGAGCGCGAAGGTAAGCGACGCAGTCGTAATGAAGATTAGAACGAGCAGCCCCTTCAATATAACCTCGCATTTGCACTAGACGTCGTCAGTGTAGGCGTTTGTGGCGAAGCCGCTGATAGAGTCGCTTTGCGTACATTACGCCGGGTATACGCGAAGGCTTCTTCGATTGTCAGGAAGCCATCGTGGTTCGCGTCGGCACGGCCATCAATTGCATCGACAAGGCTCATAGTCAACGCGCCTCCCTTTAAGACGGCGGACGACCACACCGCGTCATGAATACCGCCGGCCATAATGACGGTGATACGGGGATCTACAGAGTCGTCACGCACCGGCACAAGGGGTCGTAGTCCGGCCGGAAAGATCGATCTCTCGCCCGTACCAGAGAATCCCGCATCGAGAACGACCAGGATCTCGCGCGCAGGCAGGTGCCGCAACGAATCATAAAGTCTCTCAAGAGGATAGCCAGTCGCGTCGACGAAGTCCGGATCTCCATCCAAAGGCATCAAGAATCGTCTTCCCGTTTTTAGATCGAGGGTGCCCGCTCCTGAAAAGTAAACGATGATACGGGAATCGCTCGCTGCAAGACTGGGAAGCCACTCATCGATGTTCTTACGAAGTCCCGGCAGGGTGGCGTCCTTTCCTGTGATCAGGCGGGTTCGCGCCGATGGGACACCCAAACCCTGAACCGTTTCTGAGAAGGCGGCCGCATCATCTTGCGCGTAGCGGACTGCCGGAGCTCGGCGATAGTGCTCAACCCCAATTACCAGAGCAACATCGCTCGGACAAGCCTTGTGGCGTGCTTTAATTCGACCTCGTTTCTCTTTGCCGCGCACACGCGCCAGACCGTCTTCAACGATCCAGTCTAGTTCCGTTCCTGGAGAATTTGGGAGGGTGACAGCGGATGTTCCGTAGTCCCGGGTTGCCTCATACTTCGCTGGATCGAAAGCATCAGCTATCGTTGTCGCGGTGCGGCCATCGGTTGCGCCTCCGAGTACATAGATCTGTCCCTGCCAAGCGAGCGCTGCCGCGTCGCCGCGCGAACCGGTCGAGGCAGACGTTTGCCAGCGTTCTGTTGCTGGATCAAACACGAACGTTGCGCCGTTCAAATAGCCTCCAGGTTCCGCCCCCGAGGTCACATATAGCCGTCCTCCGAAAGAAACGACGGCGGGGCGAAATAGAGGCTTTGGGAGCCTCGGTCCACGCGACCAGGAGCCCGATTGGTCGCGGATGAGAAGCTGATCACTCGGAGACCAAGATGTTGTTGTAGTTGAACCGCCGACAGCGTACAGGCGACCGTTGACAGCCGCCATGCCGAAATCCCATCGCGCCTCGGGCATGCTTCCCGCCGGTCTCCATTCGTCTGTTCCAGGGATGTATAGCTCGCATGAATGGAGCACCCCTTTCTCACCAAGACCTCCGCATGCATAGAGAATGCCGTTCAATGCCGCAACCCCGTGCGCTTGGCGGGCGCGAACTAATGATGGGGCGGACATCCATTCTCCATCGATACGATCTAGGCGCTCAACAGAACGCAACGGATGCCCATAGCGGTTCTCAGAGGTTCCGCCGACTGCATATAGAGCCCCACCCACCTCGGCAAGACCGAACTCGGCACGCGCACCCTTTAGTGGCGCGATAGCCCTCCATTCCCAAGTCACAGGATTCTGCGCCGCCGCTTCACGCAGGGCGCTGCCCTTCAAGCGACCGCCAACGACCACTGCGTTCTTTTGAAACTCTGTCGCGGCAAGCATCATGCGCGGTATCTCGAGAGGCCGAGCGATGGCCGGGGTTGGTGGCTCGTAGGCCGCGGAGAGACTACACACGCCCACGATGACGAACGCCCCGGTTAGAAAGTGGCTTCGAAAGCTCATTATCAGGGGTAGCATACGGGCGCGCACACCAGCTGTCAAGATGTCCGGCCTCCATGTTCGAGCGATGGTCAGGCGAGGAGGTTGGGCGGTTCGCCATGGCTGGGAAACCTTGAAAAATAGCTCTGCCACTGTTAATCTAGGTAGATGAGCGAATTAATTTTCATGGTTGAGGAAGCTCCGGAAGGTGGATACACGGCGCAGGCATTGGGTGAATCTATCTTTACGGAAGCTGATAATTTAAAAAGCCTTCACAAGCAGGTTCGCGATGCGGTCCATTGCCATTTCGAGAAAGCCCTCATCCCCAAGGTTATCCGCCTGCATTTTGTCCGTGAAGAAGTAATCACGGCTTGAAGGTTCCCCGATCCCTCTCCGGCCAAGAGCTGGCCAAGGCCTTGCGTGGCCTGGGCTATCAGACGACCCGCCAAATTGGAAGCCACATCCGCTTGACCTGCGCGAGTCCGTCCGAAGCCCTCCAGCGATGGAGGGCTTTTTTCTAGGTGCGGGTCTATCGGCCCGTCGCCTCGTCTGCGGACTTCTCGAGCTGATCGAGCACGCCACGATTGAGGTCGCGGACTTTTTGTCCGGTGGCGATGGCTAGTGCCCGACACAAATCCTTGCGCTTGGATTCCTCGGTCTTGAGCTGACTCCACAAAGCCCGCGACTCCTGATCCAAGACGCGCATCTGCGCGTCGTTTTTCTTCGAGGACTCGAGCTTAAGTTGCGTGATCTGCGCCTCTTTGTCGGCGATCTGCTTCTTCAGAGCGCCGACTCTGCCCTCGGCCGCGTCCAGCTTGCCCGAGGCCTCCCGCAGCCAGACGAGGATGTCGTCGTGAGCTTTGGTGTAGGCGTCCGCCACCGGCTTGAGCTTCGCCGCGCAGACGTTGAGAGTCGGTTCCACGGGCTTGGCTTCGTGAGCGGGCGCTAGCAGCGTCTTATCTTTCGAAGGGATAGGCCGCCGCAATTCGTCATCAACGGATTTCTCCTCTTTGATTTCGGGCTTGGCCTCCGGTTTCGATTCGGTTTTGGCCTCGACGGGAACTTCCGGCTTTGATTCCGGCTTGGATTCGGGTTTAACGACGGGCTTTGTCTCCGGCGCCTCGACCGCGGCGTCGGACGTCTTGGAGGGGGACTCCGCCGGCGCGACGGGCGCGGCCGCGGCCGCGCCCTCAGCGGCGCGCGCGGGCGCGGTCAATAGGACGGCGATTAATAACAAGATGCTCATGGGATTGCCTCCAACGGAGTTTATCCCATAGGTATATCAAAGTCCGACGGCCGCGCCAACTGCTTGCGTCGGTTTCAGCGGCTGCAGTTCGCCCACATCAGCTCATCACCTTCCGGCTCCTTGACTTGCCCCGACGCCTCGGGCGTGATGAACACCTCGAAGCTGCGCTGCGCGGTCACCGTCTCTAGACGTCCCGTGAGCTCGCCATCCACGGTCAAAGCGCCTATGTTTTGCGGGGCGTCGGACTTGCCGGTCCGTGTCCAGACCACGTAGGTCGACGCCGGCGGGACCAGGCGCTCGGGACTGGCCAGGTGTTTGACCTTGAGTTTTATCCTCGTATTGTCGTTGTCGGCTTTGCCGCACTCAAGGCTCCCTTCGGCGGCGGGGATCGTGGTGCTGGCCGAGAGCTTTTGAGCGCTCGTGCATCCGGACAAAAAGGCCGCCAGCGGCAACAAAGCGATCGCGCAAATCTTGAATTTCATAGTGCCTCCCTGCTCGTCAGTACTTTAAGCGATTACCCATGCGCGCGCCATGGAGGAAAGGTCACGCACTCGCGACGCGCAGGCAAGCAATATCGTTACAGGCACGTGACCGGGCCACTCTGGAGTTCTGAGCGCTTCGCTTTATAATTGGGTAAAGAGAGTGGGAGGTGGGTTTATGAGAGAATTAGAATATCCGTCCTATCCATCGGCGCCGGGGCCGCGCCTTCATTGGTCGGCCGTCATCGCCGGTACAGTGGTCACGCTCACGGTGATGACGTCTTTGAGCTTCCTCGGCATCGGCATCGGTTTGTTGGCCGCGCCCGCGGCGGACAGCGCCAAAGGCTTGGCCATGGGCATGGGCGTGGGAGGTTCGATGTACATGCTGATTGCCGGCATAGTGTCTTATTTCGTCGGAGGCTGGTTCGCAAGTCGATTATCCGAGTGCGGCCGGCCGTCCGATGGGGCGATGTTCGGCTTGGTGACGTGGGGAACGGCGACGCTGGTGGCGGCGCTGGTGTTTACGGCGGCGTTGAGCAGTCTCTTCGGCTCCATCGCCGGCGCGGCTGGAACGGCCGCTTCAGGAGCGGCGCAAGGTGCGGGCGTGGCGGCTCAAGGAAGCAGCGCTCAGGACATCCAGAATCGCATCCAGGATCGTATCCGGGATATAGGCCGGGGTGATCCGAGAGACCCGGCGGCGGGAGTCGACCGCGGCGACGTCGTCCAAACCGCCGAGACGGCGAGCAAGGCGGCGGGGGGCTTCGGATTGTTCGCGGCCATCACGCTTATGCTTCAGGGAGTGGCGGCGGCCATCGGCGGCCGGATGGGGGCTCGGTTGTATCTGCCGGTGCCGGTCAGCCAGTATCGGGAGTTGCGGCGCGAGACGATGACAGCCGGTCGTTAGACCGAATGAACAGGGGCGGCCGAACTTGGCCGCCCCTCACTTTGCTAGAATTATGGCGATGAAAACGTTCGCCTTCGTCTTGGCCCTTGCCGTCCTTTTGTGCGCCTGCGGCGGCGAAGGCGTCGCCTCGAAGCTGCCAGACGTGCGCCTGCCCACCCTCGGCGGCCCCTTGGGGCCGTCTCTGGCGACCTGCAGCACCGAGAAATGCCTGACGGTGCTGGTGGCGCCTTGGTGCGGCGTCTGCCACTCCGTGGCGCCCGACATCGTGCGCCTGCGCCGCCACCTGGATTCCGCCGGCGTCTCCACCCGCGTGGTCGTGGGCTTGGCCGAACTTCCGCAGATCAAGGAATTCGCCGCCGAGTTCGGCTCCGACGCCCTCCTCGATCCCGAACGGAAGATGTCCGCCAACGGCGTGCCCCTTTTTCTCGTCACCAACCGTAAGGGCGAAGTCATCAAGCGCCTGGCGGGCTTTCCCAGCGGCAGGCCCACGCCGCAGCAGCTGGCCGAATTTTTCGGCCTGCCCTAAACAGGAGATTGTCATGATCATCGGAGTTCCCAAGGAGATCAAGAATCGCGAGCACCGTGTCGGCCTGGTGCCCGGCGGAGCGCGCGCGCTGGTCAAGGACGGCCACAAGGTCATGATCGAGAAAAGCGCCGGCCTGGGCTCGGGCATCACCGATGACGAGTACAAAGCCGCGGGCGCGGTGATCGTCGACAAGAAGCGCCTGTTCGCCGACGCCGAGATGATCATCAAGGTCAAGGAGCCCCTGGAAGAGGAGTATTCCCTGTTTCACCAGGACCAGATTCTCTACACCTACCTGCACCTGGCTCCGGCGCCGACCCTGACCAAGGCGTTGATCAAGGCCAAGATCAAGGCCGTCGCCTATGAGACGATCCAGCTTAAAGATGGAAGCCTGCCCCTGCTGACCCCCATGAGCGAGGTCGCCGGCAAGATGGCCGTCCAGCTCGGCGCCCAATTCTTGGAGAAGCACCACGGCGGCCGCGGCGTTCTGCTTGGCGGCGTGCCCGGCGTCAACCGCGGCGTGGTCACCATCATCGGCGGCGGCGTCGTCGGCATCAATGCCGCCAAGATCGCCATCGGCATGGGCGCGCGCGTCAACATTCTCGACGTCTCCGCCCAGCGCCTGGCCTACCTCGACGACGTGTTCGGCAACTCGGTCAGCACGTTGATGAGCCACGACGAGAATATCCAGAACTGCGTCATCGGCTCCGACCTGCTCATCGGCGCCGTGCTCATCCCCGGAGCCAAGGCGCCCTCGCTCGTCACCGAGGACATGGTCAAGAAGATGAAGCCCGGCTCGGTCATCGTCGACGTCGCCGTCGACCAGGGCGGCTGCGTGGAAACCGCGGAGCCCACCTCTCATGATAAGCCCGTCATGCTCAAGCACGGCGTCCAGCATTACGCCGTGCCCAACATCCCCGGTGCGGTCAGCCACACCTCGACCTACGCTCTGACCAACGTCACGCTCAAATACGCGCGCGACATAGCCCGGCACGGGCTCGAGGAAGCGGTCCGCCGCGACGAAGCCCTCTTAAAGGGCGTCAACTGCTACCGCGGCAAGGTCACCCACGGCGCCGTCGCGCAGTCCGTCGGCGAAAAGCCCGTCGCGCTCGCCACGTTGGTCTAACGATCCGTTTCAGCGGAGGAATCGTCCGGCGCGGTCGGCGGCGCCTGCGCTTTTCGTTTCGATGCGGCCCTCGACCGCGCTTCGGCCGCCATGATCTTCGTCATGGCGCTGTTGGAGTCGCCCTCCGCGAGATTCCACAAGAACAGGCATATTCCCCAGACTCCCCAGGCCAAAGCCGCGAAGAACAGGATCGGCAAGACCACGCCGCGAAATCCGTCGGACTTAAATAGGCCTTTGCGCGGGGGCATATCGGGAAAGGAGGCGGGACAGTTCGGACAGTTTTCCCACTCGGCCTGCAGTTTCGATCCGCAGCCCGGGCACTTTGACGGCGCGCCTATAATTCCACCCAGTGCACGCGCCGGATCCCTTCCAAACGCGACAACTCGCCGCGCACGGCGGTGGGCGCGGCCTCGTCCACGGTGAGGACCATGACCGCCTCGTCGTGTGCGCCGCGCCGGCCCACGCGCATGTCCGCGATATTGACGCCGGCCTTGCCTAAGAGAGTGCCCACGCGGCCGATGACGCCGGGCGCGTCGGTGTTGGCGATGACGATCATCTTGCCCTGAGGCCGCACGTCCACGCGCAGCCCGCCCAGCTTGAGGATTCGCGGTTCGCCCGGTGCTAGCATCGTCGCGGAAGCCGAGACGGGCCCCTTGTCGGTGGCCGCGGTCAACGTCAGCAGGCGCCGCACGCCTTCGCTGCAGCGCGGATCCACACTCTCGCCCACGCGTATGCCGCGATCGGCGGCGACCGCCGGCGCGGATATCCAGCTCACCGTCGGCCCCAGGATCGGAGTCAAAAAGCCTTTGAGCGCGGCGACGGAGAGGGGCCGGCGCTCCGTCGACTTGAACTCGCCTTCGAACGTGCAGGTGAATTCACTGACGCCGCCCTCGAGAGTCTGCGCCAGGAAGCGGCCCAACGCCTCGGCCAGCGGCAGCCATTCGCCCAGCGAAGCGATCGTGTCCGGATCGAAGCCAGGAAGGTTCAACGCGTTGGGCGCGATGCCCCGGTCGTGGAAATCCAGGACGGCCTGCGCTAGTTCGGTGGCCACTCTGCTTTGGGCCTCGCCGGTCGAGGCGCCGAGGTGGGGGGTGAGGATCAGGTTCGGAGCCCCGCGCAGAGGACTGTCGGCGGGCAGAGGCTCGGCCGAGAACACGTCGAGCGCGGCGGCGGCGACAGCACCGCTCTTGAGCGCTTCCGCCAGCGCGACGTCGTCGATGAGCTCGCCGCGCGCGCAGTTGACGAGGCGCATTCCTTTTTTGGCCTTGGCCAGCGCGGCCGCGGAGATCATGCCGTTGGTCTTCTCCCCGCCGGGGACGTGGAGAGTTACGAAATCGGAGCAGGCCAGGAGATCGAGCAGCTGCATCGGAGAGACCCCGAGCTCCTTGGCTTGGGAGTCCGTGATGAACGGATCAAATCCCGCGATCTTCATGCCGAAAGACTGCGCGCGCTTGGCGACCTCGCGGCCGATGCGGCCCAGGCCCACGACGCCAAGCGTCTTGCCGAACAACTCCACGCCCATGAACTTGCCGCGCTCCCATTTGCCGCCCTTAACCGAGGCGTCTGCCTGGGGCACATGGCGCGCCAAGGACAGCATCAGCGCCATGGCGTGCTCGGCGGCGGCGAGAGTGTTCGCCGCGGGCGCATTGACCACCGCGATGCCGCGGCGCGTGGCCGCGGGCAGGTCGATATTGTCGACGCCCACGCCGGCGCGGCCGATCAACCGCAAGTCGAGCGCCTTGCCGATCCAATCCGCGGTGACCTTCGTCTCCGAGCGCACCAGCCACGCGCCCACTCCGACCAGCGCTTTCTCAAGCGCCTCGGGCTTGGGCGCGATCTCATAGCGCAGATCGATGCCCGGGTGGGCCTGGAGCGGCTTTAAGCCCTCGGGATCGATCTTGTCGGTGACGAGGACCTTGAGCTTGGTCACGCTAGGCTTTAGCGCCCACCAGCCGGCGCGAGAGCGCGTCGACGCCGGCGTCGATGTCCGACTTCGAGATGTAGCCCATGTGCGCCAGGCGCACGATCTTGCCCTTGAGGTGCAGTTGGCCGCCGGCGATGGAGATTCCTTCTTCGCGTAGAATGTCGGCCAAGAGCTTGGCGCCATCGACGCCCTGCGGCAGGACGACGCCGGTGAGGATGTTCGCGGGGTTCTTCGCGTAGAAAGGCAGGCTGAGCTTGTCGCTTAAGAGCTTGCGCGCGTGCGCGGCCAATCCGTCGTGCCGCTTCCACACAGCCTCCATGCCCTCCGCGCGCAGGAGTTTCAGCGCCGCGGCTTGACCGGCGACGATGGAGATAGCCGGAGTCCACGGCGTCTCCTTGTCTCCCAAAGACTTCTTGATCAGTCGCCAATCGAAGTTAAAACGCGGCAGTTTCGCCGTCTCGCAGGCCTTCCAAGCGCGCTCGGAGACGGCGACAAAACCCAGGCCCGGAGCGTTCATGAGGCCTTTCTGGGAGCCGGTGACGGCGACGTCCACGCCCCAGAGGTCGGTCTCCAACGGCTCGCATGCCAGAGATGAAACCGCGTCGACGACGACCAAGGCATCGGACTCCTCACGCACGATCTGGGCGAGAGTCTTGATGTCGTTGAGGATGCCGGTGGAGGTGTCGGTGTGCTGGAAGAACACGGCCTTGACGCCTTTGTTCGCCTTGAGAGTCTTGCGCAGGACCTCGGCATCGATGGCCCGGCCCCACTCAAAGGGCACGACGATAGGGGTGAGACCAAATGCTTTATGTATGTTGACGAAGCGGTCTCCGAAGGCGCCCGTCGTGCAGACGATGGACGCATCACCGGGAGACAGCACGTTCTGGACCGCCGACTCCATGGCCCCTGTACCGGAGGTCGTCATCATGAGCACGGAATTTTTGGTCCGGTACACCCACTTCATGTCCTCGATGACCGAGACGAACATGCGCCCGAACTCCTCGGTGCGGTGGTGGATGAGCGGACGCGACATCGCCTCGAGCACCTGCGGGGGCAGAGGTGTGGGACCCGGCGTGAGCATTATGTTTTTGTTGTTGTTCATGAGGGGCGCGTGGGGTTGGGCGCGACAGTGGGCGCGCCGGGAGCAAGCCACGGTGTCTTGCCCTCGGGCAGGACGGCTGGAGCCGCGCCCAGGGCCAGCGAGGCGACGTCTCGGAAATGTTTGACGGGAACCATCTTGACGCGGGCTAAGACCTCGCCGGGGATGTCCTCGAGATCCTTGCGGTTGGCGTCGGGAAATAGCACCGTCTTCATGCCTTCCCGATCGGCGGCCAAAACTTTTTCCTTGAGCCCGCCGATGGGCAGGACGCGGCCGCGCAAAGTGATCTCGCCGGTCATGGCCAGTCCATCGACGACGGGACGGCCGGAGAGCAAGCTCGCCAGCGCCGTCGCCATGGCGATACCGGCCGAGGGACCGTCCTTGGGAGTGGCTCCCTCAGGAATATGGAGGTGAAAATCACGGCGGCGGAAGGCGTCCTCGGGGATGCCGAGTTCGGCGGCCACGGATTTGACGTGGCTGAGCGCGGCCTGCGCGGACTCGGTCATGACTTCGCCCAAGCGGCCGGTGATCTTGACCTCGCCTTTGCCCGGCACGGCCACGGCTTCAATGGCCAGCGTCGACCCGCCGACCTCGCTCCAAGCCAGGCCGGTGGAGACGCCCACGCCGTTGAAGGAGTTTCTCTCGCGCGGAAATTTGGACGGCCCGAGCAATTTGGGTATATCGTCGACGCCGACTGTGAAGACGTCGACTTTATCGCTCTTGCTGGACATGAGCTTGCGCGCGGCCTTGCGGCAGATCGAGGCGATCTCGCGCTCAAGATGACGCACGCCCGACTCGCGCGTGTACTCCTCGACGACGCGCTCGAGCGCGGCGTCGTCGATGACGAGTTGCCCGGGCTTAAGGCCGTGGGCCTCGAGGGCTTTGGCGAGCAGGTGCGAGCGGGCAATCGAGGTCTTTTCCGAGAGGGTGTAGCCAGAGAAGCGCATGACCTCCAGACGGTCGCGCAAAGTCACCGGGATGCCCTCGATGTCGTTGGCCGTGCAGATGAACATCACCTGGGACAAGTCGAACTCGATGTCAAGATAATGATCGAGGAAAGTGGAGTTCTGCTCCGGGTCAAGGACCTCGAGCAGGGCCGCCGAGGGGTCGCCGCGCCAGTCCGAGCCCATCTTGTCGATCTCATCGAGCAGGATCACCGGATTCTTGGAGCCGGCCTTGCGCAGGTGCTGGATCAGGCGGCCGGGAAGGGAGCCGATGTAGGTGCGTCGGTGGCCGCGGATCTCGGCCTCGTCGCGCACGCCTCCCAGAGACATGCGCACGAACTTACGGCCTAGGGAGCGCGCGATGGACTTGCCCAACGAGGTCTTGCCCACGCCGGGGGGGCCCACGAAACAGAGGATGGGTCCCTTGAGGCCCTTGGTGAGCTTAGTGACGGCCAAGTACTCGAGGACGCGGTCCTTGATCTTGGGCAGGCCGGAGTGGTCGGCGTCGAGCACCTGCTGGGCCTTCTCCAAATCGATGATGTCCTTGGTGCGTTTGGACCAGGGTAGGTGCGTCATCCAGTCGAGATAGGTGCGGCTGACGGTGGACTCGGGAGAAAACGGCGCCATCTTCTCCAGGCGCGCCAACTCCTTGAGCGAGGCGGCCTCGGCGGCCTCGGGCATCTTAGCTTCCTTGATGGCCTTCTTGAGGTCCTCGATCTCCTGGGCGAAGTCGTCCTTCTGCCTCAGCTCCTTCTGGATCGCCTTCATCTGCTCGTTGAGGTAGTACTCTTTTTGGGTCTTCTCGATCTGGGTCTTGACCCGGGTGTGGATCTTGCGCTCGAGCGTCAAGATTTCGATGTCGGCCTTGAGGACGATGATGAGCTTCTCGAGGCGCTCTTTGGGGTCGAGGAGCTCGAGCAAGGCCTGGCGGTCGGCGGGCTTGCCCACGGACACCGCGGCGAGCTTGTCGGCGAGTTCGGAAGGATCCTCGACCTGGCCCAGCGGCGCCGTGTCCGACGGAGCGCGGCGCGCGAACTTGCCGAACTCCTCGCTGACCTCAAGGGCGTGGCGCATCAGCGCCTTGATCTCGGCGCCGGGCTTGGCGGCGATGGGCTCCGGATAGGTCAACGCCGCGTTCCAGTGGCCGCCGTCCGCGGAGAAATCGAAGGATTTGACGGCGGCGCGGGCGTGGGCCTGAAGGAAAACCTTCAGCGTGCCGTCGGGCATCTTCAAGTATTGGACGACCTCGACGAGCACGCCCAGCGTGTAGACTTCCTCGGGCTTGGGGTCCTCGATGGTGACGTCTTTCTGCGCGACGACGCACAGCATCTTGCCGTGGTCGTTCATCGCCGCCTCGATGGCCTTCACCGACTTGGGGCGTCCGACCGATAGCGGCAGGACCATGTGCGGGAAGACCACGACGTCCCGGACCGCCAGAAGCGGCAGGCGGGCGGGACGGGGCGGGGTCTTCTTGGCGTCGCTCACAGTTTGCTCGCGGGAATCACCTTGTCGGCTAAGCCGTACGCCACGGCATCTTCGGCGGACAAGTAAAAGTTGCGCTCGATGTCGGCGTCGAGCTTCTTGAAGGGTTGGCCGGTGTGCTGGGCCAGGATCTGGGACAGGCGCTTGCGCGTCTGGGACATCTCCTCGCCCTCGATGCGGATGTCGCTTTCCTGTCCGCCTAAGCCGCCACGGATCAGCGGCTGGTGGATCATCACCCGGGCATTGGGCAGGATCAAGCGCTTGCCCTTGGCACCGGCAGCGAGCAGAACGGCGCCAAAGGACATGGCCATGCCCATGCACAAAGTCGAGATCGGCGCGCGCACGAACTGCATCGTGTCGTAGACCGCCAGGCCGGCGCTGACCATGCCGCCGGGGGAGTTGATATAGAGGTGGATCTCCTTCTCCGAGTCCTCGCCGTCGAGGTAGAGCATCTGCGAGATCAGCATATTCGCCGAGTCGGTGGTGACGGCCCCGCCGTCGCCGCCGACGAAGATGATGCGTTCTTTCAGCAGCCGAGAGAAGATGTCGTAGCCGACGGCCGAACCCTGATTCCAGCGCTCTAGGACCTGCGGTAATATAGCGGGCATATGCCAGAATACCTCTTTTGAGAATGCCACTCAAGGGCTTGAGTCTTAGCATTTAGGACCGATTTTGCGGGCCTAAGTGTTATGGGCCTAATGATTCAAGAAACGTAGGCCCTACGACCTAAGCTTCATTTTATCGAGGGTTATATAATTATAGTCGCCGTTACTTCGGAGGCAAAATATTATGGAAGTCAACAAGATATTGTTGTGCGTCGTCATTTCCGCCGTCGCTGCCGGTTTCGCTCAAGCTGAAAGCGGCGAATCGGCGAAAGTCAGTTCGGGCCTGCGATTCCTAGAGGCACCTCAAACCGGAAAAGTCCGCGGCGAATTCGCGGTCACCGGTTCCTTCTCAAACCGGAAGCAGCCAGCCTTGGCCGCCGCCGGCGTGAAGCTGGTGTCTGATAACCGAGAAGTTCCGGCCTCGTCCAGAGGCGGTGAACGCCTGAGCACTCGACAACTTATCGGCAATACGCTTGCCAGCGCGAGCTTTGGCTCGCTAATCGGGTTGTGCGTAGCGGGACTGCTCGGTGCGCCTCTTACCACTGGTATGGTGGCGGGTGCGCTGATCACGGGTAGCATTGTTCTGGGGTCCGGACTGGCGCAGTAGCCTTTTAGACAGGAGAAAATCGGATGATGAAGATTCTGTTGTGCGTCGTCGTTTCCGCCGTCTCTGCCGGATTTGTTCAAGCCGAAAGCGGGGAGTCCGCGAAAGCCGGTTCCGGCCTGCGCTTCATGGAAGCGCCTCAAACAGGAAATGTCCGCGGCTCGTTCGTCGTCGGTTCGTTTTCGAACCAGAAGCGGTCAGCCTTGGCTCCCGCCGGCGTGAAAATGGTGTCCGATCGCGGCGAAGTTCCGGCTCCGTCCAAGAAGAGCACGAGCACTGGATCCCGAACCGGCGCGACTATTGTCGGCGCGGGCGTGGGCGCTACTCTCGGGCTGTGCGTGGCGGGCATCTTTGGTATGCCTGTTTTCCCGGCCATGTTGTTGGGCGCGGTGCTCTTGGGCGGTTTAGCCCGGAGAAACGGATAAGCCAAGCAGCCTTTCTGCGGACTGTAAATTAAAAGGACGCCGGCGTCAGCCGGCGTCCTTTTAATTTTATCGGAAAGAACTACGCGTCTTTGTAGACGGCCTTGTCCTTGAGGAAGTTCAGCGTCTTTCGCTCGCGGATCATGTGCGCGATCTGGTCCTTGCGCTTATCGAACATGTCCCGCATCTCTTTCTTCTTGGCCTCGTCGGCGGCGTCCTTGAGCCCGGACTCAAGCTCAGAAGCGAGTTCCGCGTCGCTGACCTCGATCTTTTCCTTCTCGGCGATCGCCGACATCACGAAAGCAAGGCGCACTTCGTCCTCGGCCTTGGGTTGGAGCTTGGAGCGCAGATCGTTGAGGACTTTGTCGGAGATCTGAGTGGCACCCATCAGCTGGCGGCGCATGCGGTCCATCATGCCCTCGAGCTGGCGCTCGACCATCGACGGCGGAAGGGGGAACACGTTGCTCTTGACCAGCGACTCCTCGATCTGGCGCACGACGTCGGCCTCGGCGGCGGATTTGGTCTCGCGGTCGAGGACTTCCTTGAGCTTGCCCTTGAGCTCCTCGACGCTCTCCATGCCCATGTCCTTGGCGAACTCCGCGTCGAGGACCGGCAGAACCTTGGTCTTGATCTCGGTGACCGTGACCTGCAGGTCGGCGTCCTTGCCGCTGAACTTGACCTTGATGGTCTTGCTCTCGCCGCGCTTCATGCCTTTAAGACCGGCGGCCAGACCCTCGACGCTCTGTTCGGACGACAGGTCGACGAGCTCCGCGGTGCCCTTGGCGTTGGCCATGGGCTTGCCGCCCTGGAACGCGGCGTAGTCGATCACCGCGTAATGCTTGTCGCCGATGGCCTCGTCCTTGGCGACTTCCAAGCGCGCGTGCGCTTCGCGCAGCTCGTCGATACGCTTGGCCAGCGCCGCGGCATCGGCCGTCTGCGGCTTGCGGGTAACGGGAATCTTAAGATAGTCCTTGGCCACGGGCGTCGGGGCGACTTCGACGCGAACCGAGAGAAGGAGCGGATCGCCGCTTTTCCATTTCACGTCCTCGACGGTTGGCGTCTCCACGACGCGCAGCTTCATGTCTTCGAGGGCGGCAGGCACGTGCTTGCGGATGAGCGTGTCGAAAGCCTCCTCGCGGGCGCGGCCGGAGAAGTGCTGCTTGACCACGTCGATGGGGGCCTTGCCGGCGCGGAAGCCAGGAATGCGGGCCAGCTGCTGCAGACGCACCAGCGCGGTCTGGGATTGGTCCTCGACTTCCTGAGCCGGGACTTCCACCGAGAGCGTGAGCACACAGCCCTCTTCTTTGACCTTCTTAAATTTCGGCTTGTCGGACTTCAGCGCTGAGAAAATACCCATGTTGCCTCCGGCGCGGGGAAGAGATGGGCGGGGGGGGACTTGAACCCCCACGCCTTGCGGCACACGGTCCTAAGCCGTGCGCGTCTGCCGTTTCGCCACCCGCCCATTAAAAAAAAGGACCGGAATCGTCTCGGTCCTCACACTCCATTAAATTTTGGACCGGGTGGGGATCGAACCCACGACCTTACGCTTAAGAGGCGTTTGCTCTACCGCTGAGCTACCGATCCGAATTCAGAGACTATAGCAAAACCCGACGGCAAAGCCAAGACGGCCGCAGCGAGGCTTGACGAGAAAATGAACGCCGGGTATCCTTTTTGCGATAGTACCGCTTAACAATTATGACATCGTCAGACGGTCGCCTTCCCTTATAATCTCAGTGCCATGAAATATTGGATCTTCCAGAATAATCAGGTGCTGGGCCCTTACGGCATGGACGACCTGTGCAAGGTCTCCACATTCTCTCCGGAAAGCCTCGTCTGCCCCGAAGGACGGCGCGGCACGAGCATGGGTGACTGGCAGCGCGCCGGCATGGTGCCGGATCTGTCGGTGGCGCTCGTGCGCGCGACCGCGACGACGACGCAAACCGCCACGCTGCCGCCCGTCAACCAGCCCGCTGCGGCCCCCGCTCCCGAACCGACGCTCAAGGACATGGCGGTGTTGGAGAGCCTGCAGGGGAAAGTCGCGGCGCTTGAGAACGTCGTGCTGCAATTGCAGCAAGGACTGCGCGCCAAGGATGGGGAATTGTCGGCGCTCCGCGCGGAGCTGACCAGCAAGCACAGCGAGACAAACACCATCCGCAGCGAAGCCAATGCCATTCGCAGCGAGGCCATCGCCATCCGCAATGAGGCCGCGGACCGTCAGCGGGAGGTCGAAGAGCGCAAGCGCGAGGCCGAGACGCTCAAGCGCCAGCTTGCCGGCGTGGAAGACCGACTGTCTTCGCTGCGCTTGCTCAGCGAGACCCTCGACAAGGCCGTCGAAGAGGAAAAACGCGTCGAGCAGGACGTCGAGAAGCAAGGCGAGACGATCAGCGCGCTCACGCATGAGATCGAGAATCTCAGCCGGCAGATCACCGAGCGCCACGGGGGCGTGCCGATGGCCATCCCCGTCGCCGCTCTCGCGCCTGAGCCTGCTCCTTTTATCTCCACTCCGGTTATCTCCACTCCGGCTCCTGCGCCCGATGCCGCGGCGCCCATTCCCGCGCCTGCCCAGGAGGACCCCGGAGAAATAACCTTCATCTCCGCCCCGGAACCCGAAGCAGCTCCCGCTCCCGTCCCGGCTCCGGAACCGACCGTTTCTTTCGCGCCGCCTCTTGATACTGCCGCCGCTCTCGACATAACTCCGGAACCCGCGCCGGCCGCCTCGCATACCTTTGATCCCATGTCCTTTGGCGGCTCCGAAACGGCATCCTTCTCGCCGGCGCCGGCCGTTTCCGACATCAGCTCCTTTGGCGCCGACACCCTCGCCCCATTGCCCGAGCCGGACAAGAGCAAGAAGAAGCTTATCCTGGGCGTGGCGACCGGCGTGATCGCCTTGGCGATGCTGGGTCTATTGGTCCACCGCGTCCTCACTTCGCGCAAGCCCCAAACACCGGTGTCGGTACTCGAGCCCGCCGCCGTTCCGGAGCCGACCCCCGTCCCCGTGTCGGTCGCGCCCGATCCGCGTCAAAGCGCCGTGGATTTCGCCAAGGCATGGCCCCTGCCTAGCGGCAAGACCCTGGGCCGCGCGCTCGAGGAGTTGGCGCCCACCATCGGGAATCTTTCGCCTTGGATGGCCGAGACGCTGGCCGGCGGACGAGTGCAGGTTAATTATTTCGCCCGCGGGACCGCGCCCGGCGCGCCGACGATCGCTTACGAATTCGAAGTCGACCTCGAGGGCAAGACCTTGGTCGGGCGCAATACGGCGGCAAAATCCGTCTTGGCCGGAAAAGCTGCGCCGCCTCCCGCTCCCCCTAAGCCCAAACCGATCAAGGTCAAAGCCAAGATCGCCACGCCCGCGGCGGCCGCCCCGGCTAAGGCGCCGAAAGCCGCCGCTGCCGCTCCCGCCCGCACGCAGGACTCGCTTAACTCCATGCTGGGCGAGCCGGGAGCCGACGGCGAGGGCGACGATCACGCCTCTGACGCTGAAGCGCCGCCCGCGGAGAAGCCGGCGAAAGCCGCTCCTCGCAAAGCCAAGGGGGGCAAGCCCGCCGCCGATGAGTCGCTGCTCGACGATCTGCTCAAGGAGTGAGATGGAGATAGTCGCCGGACTCAAGCAAGTGGACGGTCAGTTGTCGCTCATGATCGATCGGGTATCGGTCGTCAGCGCCAAGCTCGAGGACCTGCTCTATCGCGCCCAGAGAATCTCGGCCGCCATCAAAAACGGCGTCGTCAGCACCGACATCATGTACGGCTACGACCTGCAGAATTTTCGCCAAAGCCTGCGCACGTTCGCGATGGACCTCGCGACGCTGCCGCCCATACTGGGCTCGCTGGAGCGCCAGGCCTCGTACAATCTCGAGGCCGTCAAATTCGCGCAGTCGGTGATGCGCAATACTTCGCGCATGGCGCAAGCGCTCAAGGCGCTCCATGAGATGGCGCTTCTGGCCCATCAGCACATCCGCACGGCCGATCATAAGATGCACGCTTGGCATATCTCGAAGGAAATCGAGGAGATGGCTCTTCAGATGCAGGGCCTGCCCATGAGCGCCAACAGAGTCCTTATCGCCTCCTCGACGCCGAAGGCAGACTGATGATGGACCTTCTGCTGCGCCTGCTTCAAGGCCGCTGGATCGTCGCGGCGCTGATCTTGCTGACGGCGACCGCCTTCGCCCTGCGACGCGGCGACGCGGCGGTCGAAAAGATCGGACTGTGGCTGCACCCGCCGGCGAACGCCTATTCGCCGCTGGCCGCCGATCTGGTCAAAGACGCCGATGCGCGGGAGTCGGCGCGCTTGCGCGGCTTGCACCGGGCGGTTGTCGCCGAGCTCCGCGCGGCCCGAGGCAAAGGATTGAACGTCGCCACGCTTCAGGAGCTCGCCGATTCAGCACTCGCGTTGGACGCTCCCGGCACGCGCGCCACGGCCATCGAGCGGCTCAATACGCTCCGCGTCGCGATCCCGCGCAAAAAGGGCCTCTCCCGGCCCGCCTCCAATGAAGATTAATCTCGCGATCCTGCTCGCGCTCTCGGCCGCGGCCGGACCGGTCCTAGCCGCCGACGTCGAGGAGGCCGTGCGCGCCGCGCGCGAGGCCTTCATGACCGGGCGTCATCAGGACGCCGCAAGTTCCTGGCGGTATCTCAGCGAGTTGGGCGTCTCCTCTCCCGGGCCGGAGGCCAATCTGGCCTTGACCCTGCGCGACGCGGGAGACCATGAGGCCGCCGCGGCTCAATGGCTGAAGGCCTCTCTGCTCGAGGGCGCCGACGGCTTCACCTGGAATCAGCGCGCTTGGTCCTACATGGCTATCGGCCGCCATCGCGAGGCTCGGGAGTCTTTCAACAAGGCCATCGACCGCTCCTCCACGACGGCCACGCAGGCCGAGGCCGCCCTGGGCTTGGGGCTGTCCTCCATCATCGACGGCAAGCCTAAAGCCGCCGGCGAGCCTTTGCGGCGCGCCGGGATGTCCGGGCCTTACGCCATCTCAGCCTCCGCCCAGCTCACCGCCGAGGCCGCCCTTGCCTTGGGCGATCGTCAAACGGCGTTGACCTACCTGCGCCAAGCCGTCGAAGTCGACGCGGCCAACGGCGAGGCCCTTCGCCTCCTGGCTCGCCAATTGGAATCGGCCGGAGACAATCGCTCGGCGTGGCGCGCCTACAAGCGCCTGCTGTCGCTGGACCCGAAGGACGCCGCTTCGCGCAAGGCCTACGACAGGACCGCGCGCTACATCACCGGCGATCATGACTCCGCGGCCGGCTTGCGCCGGGTCTCGCGCCCCGTGCTCGTGGCCGACGCCGCCGAGCCCGAGCTTCCGGTTTCTACACGCACTATCCGCGTCGGACTGTACGGGGCCCCGGACGGGCGCCCGGCCGTGATGACGCGCGCTTACATGATGACCAACAGCCCCTTCAAGGTCACCTCCATCGCGCACGGCGTGCTGCGCGACAACGGCCGTGCGGGCGATCAATGGGAGGTCGGCTTCCGCCCGGAGAACGGCCTCGTCGAGGTGCGCGACGCGTCGCGCAACATCCTCTTTACCAGCAAGCAACCCTTCGCCTTCGTGCCCGACGCAAAGCGCGGCTCGACCTTGGTCAAGAGCGCGATGATCGCCGACTTAATCGGCGTCGACGCCGGCGACCGCGAGGTCCGAGGCGCCGTCGAGGTCGTTCCCAATCCTTGGGGTTTTCGTCTGGTGCAGGTGGCTGCCGTGGAGCAGTATTTGGCCGGAGTCGTCTCTCTGGCCATGCCCGAGGACGCTCCTCCCCAAGCCTTGCGCGCCCAGGCCGTCGTCGCCCGCACCGCGGCCTATTGGGCAATGGAGAACCGTCCGGAAACGCTCGAGCGCAGCGACCTGCTCGACGACGAATCCGTCCAGCGCACGATCGGTGTCAGCGGCGAGATGCGCAGCGCCGCCGCGGCCATCAACGAGACGGAGGGCCTGGTACTGTCTTTCAAAGGCCGTCCGGCCCGCGTGCTTCAGCACGTCGACAGCGGCGGGACCACCGAAGACGGCGGCGAGACGGGCGAGCCCGGGCTCGAGCACCTGATCTCGGTCCAGGATTCCGTCAAAGCCCGCGCGCCGTGGGGCACCGTCGCCGAACTCGAACGATTCACGCACGAGGCTCCGCCGGAAGGGCTGTTCAGCGAGGCGGCCGCGGTGGCCACTCCCGCCTCCGCGCGCTGGATGCGGATCATCGACGCCTCCGAGATGCGCGCGCGCATCGAGCGCCGCAAAGACGTCGGCTCGCTGCGCCAGCTGCGCGTGGTCGGACGCACCTCGTCGGGACGGGTGCGCGCCATCGAGGTGATCGGCGCCGATGACAAAGATCTTTATACCGGGCGCAAGGAGATCGAATATCTGCTCGGCCCCGGCGACCTGCGCTCGACTCTGTTCACGCTGCAGCCTATCTTGGATGGACGGCGCGTCACGCGCGTCGTTCTTTGGGGCGCGGGCACCGGCCATGGATTGGGCTTTCCGCGCGCCGGAGCGATGGGTCAGGCCGGTCTCGGCGCCGCCTGGCGCGACATCCTGCGCCGCTACTTCCCGCGTATTGAGATCAAGGACATCCTCAAGCCGGAGAAGGCCGTCGTCAAGGTCCCGGCCGGAGTAGGCCCTTACCGACGCAAGCTCGACTTCCACAATCGGAAGAAGTAGTAGAATCCCGACGCCCATGCGGGTCAAAATCGTCCACCTGGTCACGCGCTTGGACCTCGGCGGCGCCCAACAGAACACCCTCCACACCGCGAGCCGCCTGAACCCCAAGCGCTTCGACGTCGTCCTCGCCTGCGGGCGGGGGGGAATTCTCGACGCCGAGGCGCTTGCCGCCCCAGGCCTGCGCACGGTGTTCGTCGATTCGTTGCGCCGCGAGATATCGCCCTTCCATGATTTTTTGGCGCTGCTCGAGATCGCCAAGCTCCTGATCGCCGAGAAGCCGGCGTTGCTCCACACCCACAGCTCCAAAGCCGGCATTTTGGGCCGCCTCGCCGCGGCTCTGGCGGGGGTGCCCGTGGTCGTTCATACCTATCACGGGTTCGGCTTCCACGACCGACAGTCCTCCGTCGTCAGATCGTTGTATGTCGCCCTTGAGCGGCTCTGCGCTCGTCTCACCGACGCCCTAATTTTCGTCTCCCGCGCCAATATAGACTATGCCGTTGCTCACGGCCTGGTTAAAACCCAGGATGCGGTGCTCATCCGTTCCGGCGTCGCCCTCGCCCGACTGCCCGCCATAGTCGACGCCGCAAAACTTAAGACCTCGGCCGGGATCGGGATGCACAAGCAGCTCGTGGTCTCAGTGGGAAATCTTAAGCCGCAAAAGAATGCCGCCGATTTCGTCGCGGCCGCGGCCTCCGTTGTGGCCGAGCTGCCCGAAGCGCGATTTGTCTTCATCGGCGATGGACCGCAAAAAACCGCCCTCCAGGCCCGCGTCTTTACCCTTGGCTTAGAAGGCAAGGTCCTCTTTCTCGGCTGGCGTCGCGACACCGCCCAATGGCTGGCCGCGGCCGACATTTTCGTCATGACGTCCCTTTGGGAAGGACTACCCAGAGCGCTGGTCGAAGCGATGAAAAGCGGACTGCCCTCGGTGTGCTATGCGACCGACGGCGTCGTGGATCTATTAAAGGATGGAGAAAACGGCTTTCTCATCCGACCCGGCGATCATGCCGCCCTGGCCGCTCAGGTGAAGCGGCTTCTCAAAGACGAGCCTTTGCGCCGCAAGCTTGGAACCGCGGCCTCCGCCTCCATCGGGCCGGAGTTCGACATTGACGAGATGGTGCGCGCGCAGGAAACGTTGTACGAGCGCCTGCTGGCGGAGGACCGTCTTGGCTGAGCGTCTGCCTCGTCCTCTGGGGGTCTTTCTCTCCGGAGGAGGGGCCTTGGGAGCGTGGCAGGCCGGAGCGCTTGCGGCTTTGCTCGAGGACGGCGTCGTCTTCGATGAAATCATGGGCTTCAGCATCGGCGCCATCAACGGCGCGGCGCTGGCTTTCGGGCGCATGGATGAGGCACTACTTCGTTGGCGCTCGCTCGACGGCGGCGTGATGCGCCTTCGTCCCCGGCTTTTCCCGCCCTCGATATTTTCCGACGTCCCTCTGCGCCGCTTCTTGGCCGATAATCCGAACGAAGTCTCCGCCGCCGAGGCGTTGAAGACCCCGCTCACCGTGATCAGTGCCTGTCCCGCCCGCGGCGAGGCGATCTACGCCCGCTTCACACCCAAAGGTCGGGACAGTTGGGATGGGCCTCTGGCTGAACACTTAGCCGCTAGTTCCGCCGTGCCGTTGATTTTTCCACCTGTGAATCTCGATTTCCGCGGCGAACGATTGCGCTTAATAGACGGGGGCGTTCCTCAGCCGACGCCGATGCGCTTTGACGCCTTAGCCCGCTGCGCGACGGTCCTGGTGCTTGAAATGGTGCGCGCCGATGAGATAGGTCGAAGTTTTTGGGACCCCTGGCGGGGTTTCGATCAAGCCGGACGCGAGTCCGCCCGCCGGCTGATTGACGAGGGCGTCGCCTCGCTTCTGCGGGGGAAACATCCTCCACGCGTTCATCGGATAGCGCCCTCGTGTCGCCTCGACTCGGTGATGCTCGAATTTTCCGCCCGCTCGATCCGGCCCCGCCTGCGTCTTGGAGCGCGGGACATCCGCGAGAAAATCGAAAGTTTTGGCCGATAAATTGCTTTAATGGCCGCGATGGATATCTCCCGTCGTTCCTTCATCAAATGGGTGATCGCCGGCGCCGCTTCCGCCTCTCCTTTCGGCTGCGCTCCCGCGGGTAAGGGTCCGGGAGGCCCTTTGTTGCCGGGGGCCAAACTGGACAGCGAAACCAGCAAGGTCTGCCACGACGTACGCGACGGCCTGATGAAGTCCCTGCCGCCGCCGTCGCGCTCCTGTGACGTGGTTGTCCTCGGAGGCGGGGCCACGGGCTTGGCGGCCGCCGAGCGCTGTTTCGGCTCGGACTTCCTTCTTCTTGAAAAGGAGCCCCATGTGGGCGGCAACGCCTCCTCGGAGAGCTGGGAAGGGCTCAATTACTGCACGGGCTCTGCGTGGCTTTCCCTGGAAACAGACGAGGTCAAGGCCCTGTTCAAGCGCTGGAAAATCGATCCGCCCGTCATCAAGGGCCAGGACTCGGCCCATTTCGACGGCAAATGGATTCAGAATTTCTGGACCAACGATCCCGACTCGCCGAGCTACGGACACCTCCCGTATCCTAAATCCGTGCAGGACGACTTCCGCCGTTTCCTGCGCGAAACCGCCAAGATCGACCGCGTCAAGGACGCGGCCGCGCTCGACGCGCGTCCGTTCTCCGACTTCTTCGTGGGTTACGACCCGCGCGTGAAGTCCTACTGGGATTACTTCGGACCCTCCAACTGGGGGGCCAAAACCCAGGACACATCCGCCTTGATCGGCCTGGCGGCAGCGCACGAATGGTCTCCCACCGAGCGCCGGACTTTCGAAGGCGGCCTGGGCATGGTCACGCGCCAGCTCTACGCCTCGTTTCCCGAGGACCAAAAAAAACGCTTTATCCTTGGCGCAGCCGCCTTCGCAGTGCGCCGTGAAGGCAAGCGGGTGCTGATCAGCTTCATAAAGGACGGCCGTGCCGAGACGATCGCGGCCAAGGCCTGCGTCGTGTCTTTGCCTAAGTTCATTGCTCGGCATATGGTTGCCGACCTTCCCGAAGATCAAAAAAAGGCCATGGCCGCGATGCGCTACGCGCCGTACCTCGTCTACAACCTTTGCTTTGATAAAGTGGTCTGGAATCTCAACTACGACAACTGGGCCATCGGAGCCAGGCATTTCACCGACTTCATCCCCGCCGACTACGTCACGTACGCCGACGGCGGGGACTTGTCGCGCAAGCAGGTGATCACGATGTATGCCCCGAAAACCGAGGCCGCCCGCGCCGATCTTCTCGATGACGAGGAAGTCCAAGGCGAGGCGCACGCCGCTGTCGAGGAGCTCATGACGATGTTTCCAAGCTGGCTGGACTATCTGCGCGAGGTCCGCGTCTACCGCCGCGGGCACCCGATGCCCATGTCCGCTCCGGGTTCGCTGACTCGCCTGCAGCCGCAGACCCGTCGCGACCTTTCCCCGATCTATTTCGCCCATAGCGACAGTTCCGGTGCCGTCTCGGATTTATACGAGGCCGCTCTCATGGGCATCGAGGCCGCCGGAAAAGCACTCAAACACGTCTAAACAGGAGATAGGCATGGCTAAGTACACTGTCCCAAAGAACGGCACGAAGATCGGCTACACCAACGGCAAGCTGTCCGTACCGGACAATCCCATCATCCCCTATTTCCCCGGCGACGGCACGGGCTTGGACCTCTGGAAGGCCACGAAGGTCGTGCTCGACGCAGCGGTGGAGAATGCCTACAAAGGCAAAAAGAAGATCGCCTGGATGGAGGTCTACGCAGGGCTCACCGCGCTCAAGAATTACGACAAGGACACCGTCCTCCCTCAAGAAACGCTGGACGCCTTCAAGGAGTACCGCGTCGGGATCAAGGGTCCTTTGACCACGCCCGCCGGTTCTTTTAAATTTGTTTGCCTCGACTGCGCGGCCGAACTCATGGACCGCCCATCAAAATGTCCTAAATGCCAATCCGAATGGATCACGCCGCGCTTCCGCTCTGTAAACGTCGGCCTGCGGCAGAAACTGGATCTCTACGCCTGCGTGCGCCCGGTGCGCTGGTTTACCGGCGTGCCCTGCCCGGTCAAGGCGCCCGAGAAGTTCAACATCGTGATCTTCCGCGAGAACACCGAAGACATCTACGCGGGCATCGAGTTCCAGCAGGGGACTCCCGAGGCCAAGAAGGTCTACGACTTCCTAACCAAGGAGATGGGGGTGAAGATCCCGTTCCCCGATTCGGGCATCGGCATCAAGCCCATGTCCATCACCGCCTCCAAACGCCTGGTGCGCATGGCGATTAAATACGCCATCGCCCACAAGCGGCCGTCGGTGACGCTCGTGCACAAGGGCAATATTCAGAAGTTCACTGAGGGTGCCTTCCGCGACTGGGGCTACGAGGTCGCCGTGCAGGAGTTCCGCGACCAGATCGTGACCGAGGCCGAGCTCTGGGACAAGCACGACGGCAAGATGCCCGCGGACAAGGTCCTTATTAAGGACCGCATCGCCGACCAGACCTTTCAGCAGATGTTGCTGCGCCCCGACGAATACTCGGTCATGGCCACGCCCAACCTCAACGGCGACTACCTCTCCGACGCCGCGGCGGCACAGGTGGGCGGCTTGGGGATCGCGCCCGGCGCCAACATCGGCGATGGCGTGGCGATCTTTGAGGCCACGCACGGCACCGCCCCCAAGTACACCAACAAGGACATGGTCAACCCCGGCTCGCTGATCCTCTCCGGCGTGATGATGCTCGAGCACCTGGGCTGGCAGGAGGCCGCGGACCTGATCATCAAGGGCTTCGAGGCGACCATCGCCGCCAAGACGGTGACCTACGACCTCGAGCGCCAGATGCCCGGCTCCAAGAAGCTCAAGTGCTCGGAGTTCGGCGCGGCCATCGTCAAGAACATGGGGGGCGTCGCCGTCGGCGCCTGATCCCTAGCGGGGTCGAGGAGGCAGACCTGGATAGCCCGCCCGGAGCTTGGCATCGAGTTCGGCTTGAAAAGCGGCGTCGAAAGGTTTGCGGTCATGTATGACGCCGACGACCCAAGACAGAATATGGCTGCTGGGATAAGCCAACGGCCATCTTCGGGGGAAGGGGGGATGACTCCTCGGCGTCCGTCACTTCCTGATTCAACGCCTCCGCCGTGCGCTGGGCAGAAGCGAGAATCTTTTTCTCCCGAGCCGCGACGATCGGGTGTCGTCTTCGGACAAAGGCGCCATCCGGCAATGCCATCACGCTCGGCGAGGTGCCGGGCTTGAAAATAGCCGTAGATTTGGGCCCGAGTACGCCGAAAGACTTATCCCCAAACTTGGTTCAAACCAAGTTTGGGGATAAGTCTTTGATGCTGACTGCGATGATCGTTAGGGAAGAGGCTGGACCTTGCGGTCGATCTCGGCGCTGACGGAGAGGATGTCGCGGCTCGCGTCGAAAGACGCATGCGCGTCCCGCTTAATCAGATCGGCCTCGATCCTGTATCTAGCCCGCCGCAGATAGTCCTCGTCCCAATGGATCTCATTGAGCAGAAGATGGGCCGCCGCCCGCAGGCTGTCCGCTTGCCCATGCAGGATCTTGGCGGCCTCGACGGAGTCTGCGTCGGGTTTCGCGGCGGCGAGCAATGCTTTTGACGCCGCGTGCGTCTGGCGCATGCGGTCAGCGAAGCGCTCGATCTCATCGACGAAGGCCGTGATGTCCAGGCCCACGCCCGGCTCGGCGCGACGAGCGCGGCTGGCAAGATCGCTCAGAGTTCTCTGCATGCGGCCGGCTTGCAAGGCGTGCCGTCCGCATTGGCTCGCAAGGCTCTCGATGGATTCCTTTTGTGTCGGCGCCGCCGTTTGAGCGGGCGCCTGCGTCGCAAGCAGCATCAACAGCGCGATAGTTTTCATGCGCGCAGTATATATCATTACGTCCCGGAACGAAAACTACGGAGCGGGGGGCTGGACTTTGCCGCGGAGCTCGGCGCCGGCTGATAGGATCTCGCGGCTCACGTCGAAAGACGTCCGGGCGTTTTCCTCGATCTTGAAGGCCTCGAGTCCGAAGCCGGCCCGCTGCAGATCGTGGGAGTCCCAACGGATCTCGTTGTAGAGGAAGTTGGCCGCCGCGCGCAAGCCGTCGGCTTGTCTATGTAAATTTTTGGAGGCCTCGACTGAGTCTGCGTCGGGGACGGCCGAGGCAAGCAGCTGCTTAAGCGCCGCAAGCGCCTCGCGCACGTCCTCGGCGAGGCGGCGCGCGTCGTCGACGCATCGATGCACGTCCAGGCGCAAAGTTGGGTCGCCCCGGCGAGTGCGATCGTTAAGGCCGGACAGATTCCGGCGCAGGCGGCCGGCGCGCGAGTCGAGCCGGCCGCATTGATTGGCCGATCTTTCGATGGCTTCCTTCTGCGTCGAAGCCGACGTTTGGGCGAAGGATGGTGCGGCAAGCAGCGTCAACAGCGCGATCGTTCTCATGGTCGCTTCCTACGGCGATCGATGCGACGATTTCCTCGCATAGGCTCGGGCATGCGCGCAGTATATCATTATGTCGCGGAAGCCATAATCACCTTCGCTGCGAAGGCGATTATGATGCCCAGGCTATAGCGGAAGAACGGCGATTCAGCCGGAAAAACAGTAGAATCTTCACCTGTGTCCGCCGCGACTTACCTGTCGGCTCTGATCCCCGTCTATAATGAGGAAGAGAATCTCCCTGCCCTGGGAGAGGAAGTCTCTTCCGCGCTCAACGCGCTGGGCAAGCCCTACGAGGTCATCTTGGTCGACGACGGCTCCACCGACCGCTCCTTTGAGGAGATACTCAAGCTGGTCAAGAAGTACCCGAATTTCAAATCCGTGCGCCTGGGTCGCAACGCCGGCCAGACCGCGGCGATGCTGGCCGGCATCCAACACGCCTCCGGAGAGCTGATCGTCTGTCTCGACGCCGACATGCAGAACGACGCGCGCGACGTGCCCAAGCTCATCGCCAAGCTCAACGAAGGCTACGACTGCGTCAGCGGCTGGCGCAAGGACCGGCAGGACCGCTTCCTCGACCGCAAACTGCCGTCGATGATCGCCAACGATTTCATCTCCGTGGTCACGGGCGTCAAGCTCCACGACTACGGCTGCACGCTTAAGCTGTACAAGGCCCAGTACCTCAAGCCCCTACGCCTGTACGGCGAGATGCATCGCTTTGTGCCCGCGCTGGCTGGCTTCCTCGGCGCTCGCGTGGCCGAGGTTCCCGTCAATCACCGCGCCCGCACCCGCGGCGTGTCCAAGTACGGCATCTCGCGGACCTTCAAGGTCCTGCTCGATCTCATGACCGTGAAGTTCATGGACAGTTATCTTGGTAAACCGATCTATTTGTTCGGCGGCGGGGGAGTATTCATGGGCTTGATCGGTGTAGCCTGTGCCGTTGATACTCTTTACAAGAAGTTCTATCTGGGTATTTTCGTCAAAGATCAGCCTTTGTTCCAAATCTCGATATTTTGTCTTCTCATCGGCTTCCAGATGGTGCTCATCGGCCTTCTGGCTGAGATCTTAGTCCGCATCTACTACGATCTCAAGGACATGCGCCCGTACTTCGTGCGCGAAACCGCCGGATTTTAAATGAGCGATAGGGACGCCGAACAGCTCCGCGAGCTCGGCTACACCTCCAATTTCGACCGGAGCATGAGCTTTTGGGAGAACTTCTCCCTCGGTTTCACCTATTTATCTCCCGTTGTAGGCGTCTACTCCGTTTTCGCCATGGCCCTGCGCGCGGGCGGAGCGCCGATGTTCTGGAACTACCTGCTGGTGGGCTTTGGACAATTCCTGGTCTGCCTGGTCTTCGGCGAGATCGTCTCGCAGTATCCGATCGCCGGCGGGCTGTACCCATGGTCGCTGCGCTTAGTCGGCCGCCGCTGGGCCTGGATGGCCGCATGGATTTACGGCTGGGCGCTTTTTACCACCGTGGCGGCCGTCGCCGTAGGGGGCGCGCCTTTCTTAAGCCAATTGCTCGGCATCGAGCTCGGCCCCGGCGCGTGCACGGTGGTCGCCATCGCCATGATCGCGCTGACCACCGCGCTCAACGTCAGCGGCACGCGCCTGCTCGCGCGCGTGGCCCTGTTTGGCTTTGCCTGCGAGCTCATCGGCGCGATCCTTGTAGGCGGATACCTGCTGCTGCGAGCGCGGCACCAGCCCCTGAGCATTTTGTTCGATACGGCCCCCTTCGGAGACGGCCTGGGCTACGCGCCGGCGCTGCTGGCGTCCTCGGTGGCGGCCATGTTCTGCTACTACGGCTTCGAGGCCTGCGGCGACCTGGCCGAAGAGACGCCCAACGCCGGCGTGGCCATCCCCAAGTCGATGCGCATGACGATTTACGTGGGAGGGGGTGCCGCGACCTTCGTTTGCCTGGCGCTACTGCTCGCCCTGCCCGACCTCGACGCGGCGATCTCCGGCGCCGACAAGGATCCCGTGGCCACCACGCTTCAGGCCGCCATGGGCATGACCGGCTTTCGCGTGGTCATCGCCGTGGTCATGGTGTCCTTCATCTCCTGCCTGCTCAGCCTTCAGGCCGCGGCCAGCCGCCTGCTGTTCTCCTTCGCGCGCGACGGCATGATTTTCGGCAGCGGGACGCTCAAGCGCCTATCGCCCCGCACGCGCGTGCCCGTCGCCGCACTGCTGGCCACCGGCGTCATCCCGGCGCTGATCGCCGGGCTCGGCTACTGGCTGCAAGACGCGATCAACACCATCATCAGCTCGGCGGCCATCGGTATCTACGTGTCCTTCCAGATGGTGGTCCTGGGCGCGCTGATGGCGCGCATGAAAGGCTGGCAACCCAAGGGGCGCTTCACCCTCGGCCGCTGGGGCTGGACGATCAACGTCGCAGCCCTCGCCTACGGAACGGGCGCGGTGGTCAACATGCTGTGGCCGCGCACGCCCGATGCGCCGTGGCACGTCAACTACGCCATGCTGCTGACCACCGCCGTGGTCGCCGCCGCCGGCGGCCTGTACATGGTCGCGGGCAAGCCGCATCACGCCGTCGCGCATCCTCCGCGGCATAAGCGTTAGGTCGAAAGACCCGCGTTTTTTAGGTCTAACGTCTCATGTGCCCATCCCGGGCCCATGATTAGAATATGGCTATGAACAAATACTCCCTGAGCTTTATCCTTCTGACCGGCCTTTGCGCCGGCTCCCTGTCGGCCTTGCCCACGTCTCAGCCCTCCAGCGTCGTTGAGACTCTCTCGCAGATGGCCGACGATGCCTCGCTTCAGTCCGCGACATTTGATAACTCGCCTGTACATTCCGGCTCTTCGATCAGCGACATGACCGGCGGCCATGACATGAAGTTGGGCGCTTACAATCCCGCGACCAACCCCGCGAGAATCAGCAAGGTCCATTGGGGCCGAGATGGGCACGACCAGCCGTATGACTCGGACGTTATAAAGGGGAATGACAGCTTCACGCGAGGCTACAATAAAGCTTGGAAGGCGGTTTCACATTTTCCGAACCATTTATTCGGCGCTATCAAACATGTGTTCATGCAGGGCCCCTTGGGGTTCGTTGCCGGGATCGTTCTTGGGTTAGGGGTCGGATGCCCGGTCGCAGTTGGGACGATCGTTGTCGGCGGCATCGCCGGGGTTCTCAACGGCATCGGAAATTCCATTTTCAATTACCACTGATATAGTCTCCTGTCGCACGGCTCAGTTTTAGGCGGACGTCGCACTTTGCTATAAACTGACCATGCATAACATCCTTCCCATCTGCGCCGTCCTTTTCATTTCCCTGTCGGCTTCGGCCGACGTCACCGTGGTCTCCGAGGCCAGCAGCACCGGCTACCACGGCATGGGCGCGTCGAAATCCAAAAGCACGCGCATGATCTCGGGGCTTAAAAGCCGAGAGGAGGGGGGCATGCAATTTACCGGCGCCATTCTAGGCCGCCTCGCCGGCGGCGGCGATCACGCTCAGATCGTGCGCATCGACCTCGATAAAAGATGGGACCTCGACGTCGCCAAGAAAACCTACCGCGAGGCGGCGATAGTTCTACCGTCGCGAAAAGAGTCCGCCGCGGCGGACAAGAAATCGACTCCCGAACGCGAGGAGAAAAAGCCCACCCATCGCGTCAAGTCGGTGAAAGTCGACGTCAAAAAAACAGGCGAAAACCGCGCGATCAACGGTTTCCCATCGACGCGCTACCAAGCGACGCTCGCCGTTGAGATCGAGGAGATCGCGACCAAGAAAACGTCCGAATTCAAGATGCTCAACGATCTCTGGACCACGCCCTGGACCAAGTCGCTGCGCGAGGCTATGGATGAGGAGGCACGCTTCCAAAAAGCCTATCTCAAAAAATTGGGAATCGACCTGACGCCTCACGACCGCGGGCGCTTCGGGCTGGAATCGGCGCGCATGATGATGGGCGCTTCCGGACCCGAGGTCGAGGAAGCCTTGGGCAAGATGAGCCGCGAGCTTGGCAAGATCGAGGGCTACACCATTCTCACCGAGACGTCTTGGCACGCCCCGCAACCGCCTTCCTCCGGCAAAAAAGCTCCAGTTCATGAGGAAGAAGAGGGCTCGGCTCTGTCGGACGCCGCCGGCGCCAGCAGCCTGGGCGGGGCGGCTCTGGGCTTTATGGGCGGCATGGCCAAGCGCGCAGCGAAGAAGAAGGTCGCCGCGGCCGTCACCGCCAAGCCCGGCGCCGCCGCGTTCTCGATCCGCACCGAGGTCAAGAAGATCGAGATGAAGGCCGTGGCCGCCGACCGCTTTGAGATCCCCGCGGGCTACAAGAAAATCTAAGTCCCATGTCCGATGAGTCGGAGTACTATCAAAGCGTCCTCGACAACCTCACCGGCGGATTTTTAAGCGTCAACCTTCAGGGTGTGATCGTCTACGTCAACCCCATGGCCGGGCGCATCCTGCACCTGCCCGACATCACAGCGTTGATCGGCAAGCCCTTCGGGCCGGCGTTGTCGAGTTGGCCTGCCCTCTGCGCCGTGATCTCGGAGGCCCTCGCCACGCACAAGACCGTGCATCGAGCCGAAATGACGGTGGCGCACGGCGACGCGCCGATGGTCATCGGATACAGCACGCTGCAGGTCAAAAATCGCAAGGCTGAGTACCTGGGCATCGGCATCATCTTTCAGAAATTGGCCTTCCCCACGCCTAAAAACCCCTAAAGTTAGGGAACATTTTGGCACCCTCAATCGTATAGTAGGTGAATGGCACATTCACCGCTTGCGCTTGGGGAAGGCTCCTGTTACACTAGCCTCATGACCGCTCTCGAGGCGACCGTCGAGGTATTTTGGACGGCCTATAAAGCCCTTCCTAAAGCCGCGCGTGCCAACTTCCTGGCCCGCTTGGTTGAGGACCGCGAGGTCCGGGAAGACCTGATCGACATCGCCGCGATCGAGAAACGGAAAACGGAGAAGTCTCGCCCCTTCACCGACTACCTGTCTTCCCGACGCGCGCGCCGATAGTGTCCTATCGCCTCCTGATCCGCCATTCGGCGGAAAAGGAGATGGACGCGCTCCCTGAATCCATTCACGGGCGTCTCAGCGCGAAAATATTGGCTTTACAGGATCAACCTCGTCCCATGGGCTCGTGCAAGTTGCAAGGAGGAGTTGGCTATCGCATCCGGGTGGGTGACTATCGCGTCATTTACGTGATAGACGATAAAAGCCAAACCGTGCACATAACTGCGGTGGCGCATCGTCGAGACATTTACCGCTGACGTTCAGCTGATCGGATAGCCTTTCAGCTTGAAGTTCGCGCTGGCCTTTTCCTTCGGGTCGATGCCGTTGACCTCGATCGAAAGGAACTGGGTTTTGATCGTCAGCCCGCCGAGAAAACCGAATGAAAGCGACTTGATGTCCTTCTTCTCGATGGTGTGGAACTCCTTGCAGACGGAGATCTCGGGCGCGTCGCCCATCACCATTTGGCAGGCGTCCATGACCGTGCGCGTGTCCTTGTAGATCAGCTGGCGGGGGCGGTACTTGTCCGCCTCGGTCGACTCGTCCACCGCGTGGTTGATCATGGCGCCGAGCATGTGTCCCACGATCCCGCCCATTTGGTTTCCGACCTGCGTGCCGACGCGTTTGTCCTCGTTGCGCGTCAGTTCCTTGATGAAGAAGTGGATGCCGTTGTCGCCGATCACCATGGGCCCGGTGATGATGAAGTCCTCCACGGTGCTGACCACGCGGGCGAACCCGGCCAAAGATCCGGCCGCCTTGGCTTCCTTGGATTTGGCCGGCTTGGCCTTGAACATCTCATAGCACAGCGAGCAGCAGACGGCTTCATCGGCGTTATGAGCCTTGCATTTTGGGCATTCCATGGCGGATGTTGTAGCCCCAATACTTGGAAACGTCAAGGGGGGAGGGGCCTTCGTTTTAAAAAAATTTTACTGTAAAATTAAGTGCTATTCATCGCGCGCGACATGAATAACGCCTATTTTATCGTCATTATTTTCTCAAAAAACGAAGGGATTTTTCCGACTAAAATGTGATGGCGCAAGTTTGCTAATATTTACTTATGAGTTCGCCGCTTAAATTCCCGCTGACGGAAGTAAAAGAAAATGGGGAACTGGCGGTCCGTGCCGACGTCGGCCCCGAGCTGTTCCCGGACGCACTCACCGAAGGCTCGCTGGTCGGCCAGGTGTCCGTGGAAGGGCTTATCCGCCGCATCGACGACGAGGCCAACTTCCAAGGCTCGGCCAAAGGCCGCTGGCGCTTCGAATGCACGCGCTGCCTGACTCCGGTGGAGGCCGCTTGGGACACCTCTTTCGAGGCAACCGCACCCATCGACGGCGGCCCCATGGATCTGACCGACGAAGTGCGCCAGGCGATTGCCCTGGCGCAGCCCATGAAGATATTTTGCCGGCCCGATTGCCGCGGTCTATGCCCCGTCTGCCGCAAGAACCGAAATCAGGGAGACTGCGGCCACACAACGGAGGAGCCTCAAGAAAGCCGCCGTCCCCGATTGACCCCCCGGCCTCAGAAAGGCTAAAATATCGCTCTTTCCAAAAATAGAGGAACCCCATGCCTAATCCGAAACGTAAACACACGAGATCCCGCCGCGACAGCCGCCGCTCGGCCAACTGGAAGCTTGACGCCCTGTCCATCAGTAAGGACAAGGACGGCCGCTGGCACCGACCGCACACGATCAGCCCAGACGGCTATTACAACGGCGTCCTCGTGCGCCCGCCCAAGACCAAGAAGAAAGGCTCGCAGCCGGAAGGCGGCGAGGGTGACAAGCAGTAAGCATCGAGTACGCCTCGTGTGAGGATCGCGCTCGACGCCGTCGGCGGTGACTTCGGACTGGCCCCCAACATCGAAGGGGCTATTTCGGCCGCCAACGCCTCCGGCGTCGAACTGATCCTCTCGGGACCGGCCTCCGCCATCCGCGCCGAACTGTCCGCGCGGGGCATCGCCGACGGCGATCCGCGCTTCATCGTGGCCGACGCGCCCGATCTCATCGGCATGAACGAGGAGGCCTCTTCGGCCTGCCGCGCCAAGCCGAGATCCTCGGTCATGGTCGCCGCCGAGCTGTGCGCCAAGGGCCGCGCTGAGGCTTTCGTCTCGGCCGGCAATTCCGCGGCGACGACCGCGGCGGCCCTGTGGCACCTCAAGCGCGTGCCCGGGGTGTTGAAACCCGCCATCGCCGTCCCTATTCCCACGGCTGACGGGGTCTGCATACTCCTGGACGCGCACGCCAACGTGGACTGCAAGCCCTGGCACCTCGTTCAATTCGCGATGATGGGCGCGCTGCTCGCGCGCCGCGTCTACGGCGTCGCCCAGCCGACGGTCGGCCTGCTTAGCACCGGCGCGGAGGAAGGCGCCGGCAACGAGCTGACGAAAGCGGCCTTTTCGTTGCTTACGAGCGCGGGTGTGAACTTCTCGGGCTGCGTGGAAGGAGGCGACGTCCCGGCGGGCAAGACCGACGTCGTCGTCTGCGATGGCTTCGCCGGCAACGTCCTGGTCAAGACCATGGAAGGCACCGCGACGGCCATGCTGTCTCAGCTCAAGAGCGAGCTGATGTCGTCTTGGCGGTACCGCCTATCCTGCCTGGCGCTGCGTGGACCCCTATCTCGGCTAAAGCGAAAGATGAGCTACGACGAGTACGGCGGCGCGCCCCTGATGGGCATCGAGGGCACCGCAATCGTCGCTCACGGCGCCTCCAACGCCCGCGCTATCGCCAATGCCATCCGCGTCGCGGCCAAGACGGCCGAGGCGGGCCTGCCCAAACATTTGCGCGAGATCGTCGCCAGGACGACCCCGGCCACCGTCTCGACCCAACCTGTCGCGCTCAAGGAGAATCCAGTATGAATACCGAGACAGCACCTCTTTCGATCCCCAGCACGGGGATGCGGCTGAAGGACAAAGTCGCCATCATCACCGGTTCCGCCCAAGGCATCGGCTACGCCACGGCCGAGCTGTTCGCCGCCGAAGGTGCCAAAGTGGTCATCGTCGACGTCAACGCCGACAAGTCCGTCCAGGCCGCCGCAAAGCTGGCCGCCGGCCGCGAGGGCGTCACACTGGGCATGGCCTGCGACGTCACCAAGCCCGACCAATGCGAGGCCGTGGTCAAGGCCGCCTTGGAAAAATTTGGCAAAATTGATATATTGGTCAACAACGCGGGAATAACCAAGGATAATTTACTGATGCGCATGTCCGAGGCCGATTGGGATCTCGTGTTGAACGTGAATTTAAAGGGCGCCTTCAACTTCATCAAGGCCATCGTCAAACCCATGATGAAGGCCCGTTACGGGCGCATCGTCAACATCGCCTCCATCGTCGGGCAGGAAGGCAACGCCGGGCAGGTCAACTACGCCGCCTCTAAGGGCGGGTTGATCGCCATGACGAAGTCGGTCGCAAAGGAATTCGCCTCACGCAGCATCACCGTAAACGCCGTGGCTCCGGGATTCATCAAGACTCCCATGACGGACTCGCTCCCGGAGGACGTGAAGCAAAGGGTCGTGTCCAAGATACTCGTGGGACGGATGGGCGACCCCATCGACGTCGCTCGCGCTATTCTTTTTCTGTCGTCGGACGAGTCGGCCTATATCACCGGCCAAGTCATCAGCGTGAACGGCGGCTCGTACATGTAGGACGGAAGACGCATCAAGGAGACAAGACATCATGGCTGATGCCAACATCGCAGACCGCGTAAAGCAGATCATCGTCGAGCAGCTCGGAGTCGACGCCGCTGAAGTGACGCCTGCCGCGCACTTCGTCAACGACCTCGGCGCGGACTCGCTCGACACCGTCGAACTCGTCATGGCCCTCGAGGAGGAGTTCGACACCGAGATCCCCGACGAACAGGCCGAGAAGATGCAGACGGTCGGCCAGGCGATCGACTACATCGCGGCTCACGCCAAGAAGTAAGACGGAGGCTCCGATGCCTCGGTCTCTTGAAGAGGTCATCGGGTACAGGTTTAGGGATCCCGGACTGCTCAGGCAGGCGATGTCGCATAAGTCCTTCGCCAGCGAGAGCGGCTCCGGGGTCTACAACGAGCGCTTGGAGTTCCTCGGAGACAGCGTGCTGGCGGCCGTGGTCGCCCACGCGCTGTATGCGGGATACCCGCAGGAAGCCGAGGGGAATCTCTCCAAGAAGAAGTCTCTCCTCGTCTCCCGGCCGAGTTTGGCCGCGTGGGGCGAGGAGCTTCAGCTCGGGGCGCATCTGTATTTGGGCGTCGGCGAGGAGTCGACGGGCGGACGGACCAGGCACAGCTTGCTGGCCAACGCGGTGGAGGCCCTGATCGGGGCGATCTACCTCGACGGCGGCTATGATCAAGCGGCCGCGTTCATCCGGCGCTGGTACTCGGACAAGCATGGGAGCTTGTCCGAGACGGATCATAAAAGCAAGCTGCAGGAGATCCTGCAGAAAAGATATAAGTCGCCTCCCGCGTACGAACTGACCTCCTCGACCGGGCCGGACCACGACAAAAGCTTCAACATCCTGGTCCGGATCGGAGAACGAGAGCTGGGACGAGGAGCGGGCAAGAATAAGAAAGAGGCGGAGCAGGCCGCTGCCTGCGACGCCCTGGCGCGAATGGAGACAGGAGAACAATAATATGGAGTATGAACTGACCGAGCAGCAGCAGGATATCCGCAATCTCGCCTATCAGATCGCCGTGCGCGACATCAAACCCGTGCGCGAAGAGTGCGATGAAAAGGAAAAATTCCCTTGGGACGTGATCAAGAAGATGGCTGCGGCCGATCTCTACGGCGTCTACCTTCCCGAGGCTTACAGCGGCCTGGGCGGCGGCCTTTTTGAGCAGGTCATCGTCGTTGAGCAGTTGTCCCGCGCCTGCGGCGGCATCGCGCTCGGATTTGCGGCCTCCGGCTTGGGCGTGCTGCCCATCATGCTCCTCGGAAACCCCGAACAGCGCGCGAAATACATACCCGATATCGCCACCGGCCGCAAGCTCGCGGCCTTCTCGATCACCGAGGCCAACGCCGGCTCCGACGCCACCGCCACGCAGTGCACGGCCAAGCTCGACGGTGAGCACTACGTCCTCAACGGCTCCAAGACTTTCGTCTCCAACGGCGAGGTGGCCGAGACGTACGTCGTGTTCGCGACCACCAACCCCGCTCGCGGCGCGCGCGGCATCTCCGCGTTTATCGTGGAGAAGGGAACGCCTGGCTTCGGCTTCGGCAAGAAAGAGCACAAGATGGGCATCCGCGCCAACCCCACTTATCAGCTCGACTTCCTGAACTGCCGCATCCCCAAGAAAAACCTGTTGTACAAAGAGGGCTTCGGACTGCTCACGGCCCAGACGACCTTCGACTGCTCCCGCCCCGGCGTGGCGGCGCAGGCCTTGGGCATCGCGCAGGGAGCACTCGATGAGACGCTGTCCTACATCCGTCAACGGCGGCAGTTCAGTCAGCCGATCTCGAGCTTCCAGGCCATCCAACATATGATGGCCAACTGTGCGACCGCCATCGAGATGAGCCGCGCGCTCCTCTACACGACCGCGAAGGCCATGGATAAAGCGATTCTCCCGATCTACGAGAAGGCCATCGCCGACAAGACCATCGTTTACGACGTGCTCAACGCGACCGGCTCCAAACGTTGGACCAAGGAGTCGGCAATGTGCAAACTGTCCTGCTCGGACACGGCCATGATGGTCACCAACGAGTGCGTGCAGATGTGCGGCGGCATCGGCTACATGCGCGATTTCCCCGTGGAGAAGTTCATGCGCGACGCCAAGATCACGCAGATCTACGAGGGCACCAACCAGATCCAGCGCAATGAGATCGCGGCGATGATGATCAAAGAGCTCGCCTCCGCGAACAAGACGGAAGCGGTCGCCGCCTAATGCCGCTCGCGGACCGGGAGTTCCTCGGCTGTGGACGCAGAGTCCAAGCCGGGGCTCCCGCCGCGAGCGTGCAAGGCGCTCTTCTGGGAGCGCCTCCGGTGTACGCGCCCGACCGTCCGTTCGATACGGTCCACGTCTATCTGGATCTCGAGATAGACCTTAATAAACGACGGTTGACGGGCCTGTGCCGAACGACCGTTAAGGCTCGCCGCGCGGGCATTAAGAAGATATCTTTCGACGCGATCGACCTCAAAGTCACTCGCGTCTCCGTCAACGGCAAGGCCGTGCGCTGGACGAATAAAGACGAGAAGTTAACAGTGCCCTCGGCGTTAGCCGAGGACACGGAATACGAGATAGAGGTCAAATATTCCGTGACCGCCCCGGAAGCAGGCCTGCATTTTGTACGGCCTGGACCTCACGCCCCCGACAACCCTGTCCAGCTGTGGAGCCAAAGCCAGCCGGAAGACGCGCGGCGATGGTTCCCTTGCCACGATACGCCCGGAGAGAAAGCGACTTCCGAAGTTCGGGCGACGGTTCCCAAAGGCTTTCGTGCTATATCCAACGGCAACCTCATCGAGCACTCGACTCGGCACGACAAAGAAACATGGCATTGGCGTATGGATCGTCCGCACTCGATCTACCTCATCACTTTGGCTGTCGGGAAGTTCGCCGAAGTTATCGAGGATTGGGACGGCATACCCCTGGTTTATTACTGCGAGAAGGGGCGCGAGACCGACGCCCGACGCGGTTTCGCCAAGACCGCGGCGGCCATGAAGATTTTCTCCGAAAAGACCGGTGTGCGCTATCCGTATTCGCGCTACGCGCAGGTCGCCGTGGCCGAGTACCCGGGCGGCATGGAGCACACCACCGCCACGACGCAGACCGACGCCTGCCTTCTCGACAAGCAGGCGGCGCTCGATCATGATCTAGACACCTTGGTGGCCCATGAGCTGGCTCACCAATGGTTCGGCGACCTCGTCACCTGCGCGGAATGGCCGCATGCCTGGCTCAATGAGGGCTTCGCCACGTATTCCGAGGTCGTGTTCCTCGAAGCCGACCGCAGCCATGACGAGGCGCTCTACGAGCTTCTGCTCAACCGCCGCGTCTACCTCGATGAGGAGTCGGGCCGATACCGGCGCGCGATCGTGTGCCGAACTTATAAAGACCCGTGGACGATTTTCGACCGCCACCTCTACGAGAAGGGCTGCTGGGTTTTGCGCATGCTCCACTTGAAGCTGGGCGACGCCTTGTTCTGGAAAGGCGTGGGCCATTGGCTGCGCAAGCACGCCGACGGCATCGTCGAGACCCAGGACCTCGTCGCCGCCTTCGAGGAGGCCACCGGCCGCAACGTCCAGGCGTATTTCGATCAATGGGTGTACCGCGCCGGGCATCCGTCCCTGCGCCTGCGCTGGTCCTGGGACGCAAAGAGCAAGAAGGGGGAACTTCATCTCACCCAAACCCAGGAGACCTCCGACTCCTCGCCCGCATACAAGTTTCCAATCAAGTTCCGCGTCGTCGGCCGCGGTTGGACGCGCGACATCTCCGAAGACGTCGACTCCAAAGAGCATCGCTTCGTCTGGGCTTTGCCCGGCGAGCCATTGGACGTGGAGTTCGATCCCGAACTTGAATTGCTCGCCTCCTCGCGCTTTGACAAGCCGCACGCAATGTGGCGCCGCCAGCTTGTCGCGGGCAAGACCTCCACTTCCCGGGCGCTTGCGGCCTCCCACGTCGCGCGCTGGGGGGGTGATCAGGCAGTCGCCGACTTGGAAGCCGCCGCCAAACGCGAGAAGTTCTGGGGATCGGCGGCCGAGATCGTCGACGCGCTGGGCTCCATGCGCGGCGAGCGCAGCCTCGCTGCCCTGCGCCGACTGCTGGCGACGCTCAAGCATCCCAAGGTCCGCCGCGCCGTCGTCGATCAGTTGGGCCGCCGCGGCGGGGAGAAAGAAGCCCGTCTCTTGGCGCCGCTGGCCCGCGCCGATCGCAGCCTGGGCGTGCGCGCGGAGGCCACGCGCGCGCTGGGCCTTCTTGACTACACCCGCTACCGCGGGATCATCGAGAAGAACATGAAGGCCGCGACCTACCGCGACGGCGTGGCCGCCGCGGCGGTCTCGGCCCTGGCGGCCTCGCGCGATCCGGGCGCGGCCAAAAAGCTTTTGGCGGCGGCCAAGCCGCCCTACCGCTTCGGCGCGCGCACCGCCGCGATCCGGGCGCTGGCGGAGTACTCCTCGATCACTCCCGAGGCGGTGCCCGCGCTGTGTGCTTTGCTCGATGAACCCGACGAACGCATCAGCCTCATCGCCTGCGCCGCCCTCGGGCGCACGGGAGATGAGCGCGCGCTGCCCGTCCTTGAAAAGGCCGCCAAGTCCGCGGGAAACCCGCGCATCCGCGTCTACGCGACGGAATCGATCGCGCGCATCAAGGCCGGATCCAAGACGAAGAGCAAGCTAGTCCGCTAACCGGGCAGGGCCCGGTATCAGTCCATTTTTTCGGCGGAGATCAGGCCCAGGTCGATGCCCTTAACCACCGCCTCGGTGCGGTTGGAGACGCCCAGCTTCTGGAACATGCTGTTGAGGTGGTTCTTGACGGTCTTGACGCTGCAGGCCAGGGACGAGGAAATCTCTTTATTTGATTGCCCGCGGCCGAGGTTGGCCAGGACCTTGATCTCGGTCTTGGTCAGGGCCACGAGGGAGGCCTCGGAGTTGCTCGAGCCCATGGAGCGCAGGCCATCGATGAGCTTGCTCATGACGGGTTGGGGGATCATGACGCCTTGGTTGGCGAAGGTCTTGAGCGCGTTGACCAGCTCGGTGGCGGGAAGCATCTTCGACAAATAGCCGTTGGCGCCGGCCTGGATGGCTTCCATGACATGCGATTCATCCTCATACGATGAGAGCATCAAGACGTTGGTGCTGGGGCACTCCTTATGGATCTGGCGCGCGGCCTCGATGCCGTCCATGTGGGGCAGCTTGATGTCGAGAAGGATGACGTTGGGCTTGAGCTTCTTGACCATGCGCAGGGCTTCGCGGCCGTCGGCTGCTTCGCCGATGACTTGGATGTTCTTCTCGTTGTCGAGAAGATCCTTGATGCCCTCGCGAAATAGCGTTTGATCGTCGGCGATGACAACGGTGATTTTCTTCGTGCTATTTTTCTTGGCCATGTCGTGAATACTACACAATTTATGCGTGAGCGCGCATGCCGCATTGATGTCGTTTTAATGATAGACTTCTCCGCGTTGCAACTCCGCGCCGAGAGAGGTATCGCCGATGCTCGCTAAACTGTTGTCCGCTGGTCTACTGTTCTTAGCCGCCGGAAACGCCGTCGCCGCCTCCGATGAGACCTTCGCCCTGGCGCTGACGCCCGGTGTGGAGATGGCCGCGAACAATCGCTATAAGCTCGTGGAGAAGAAGGCCGAGCAGCGGCTCGAGTTGCATAAGGCTCTTCGCGATTATTCCAACGAAGTCAAGAAAAGCGCCACCAATCTGCGCAATGCGATGCACGACACGTACTACGAGGACTGGATCAACACGAAGCTGTTGCCCCTGATCTTCGAGGCAGAGGCGGCTCGGGATCTCATCGACAAGACGGTTTCCATGGAAAGAGACAACGTCAAGCTCGACTTGAAGGCCGCTAAAGCCGGCAATTACGACCCGATCGACGTGACCATGACGCGCATGGCCGCCTTCGAGGCCGCTAACGAGGCTAAGGTCAAGGCGATCGACGCCAACGTGGCCGGGGTGCGCAAGCAGTACGAGCACCACTACGGCCTGGCGAAAGAAGCGCTGGCTCAGTTCAATGGGATCCCGCTGGTTCGGGAGCTGTTGGCCGCCAACCCCGTCCTGGTCAAGCACACCAAGCTGGCCCCGGCGAGCATGCGCCCGCTGGTTTGGCGCATCGAGCTGATCAAGGAGAAAAAAGAGTACAACGACCCGCGCTACGGGCAGCTGCCCAAGAGCATCTCGGTGCTCGACGGCACGGAAACGGTGACGTATCAGATCATCGTCCGATAAGATAGTTTAGTCTGGACAGTCGCAAGAGCGCGCCGTCCGTCGGATGGGCGGCGCGCTCGTTTTTGGCTAAACTACGCTTATGAGCGCGGTCACGGGCCGGCGGCTGAAGTCTGTGGCCGCCTCCGCGGCGCTGACCGCAACGTCTTTGATCATGTGCCTTCTTCTGATCCGGACGACGGGGATCACGTACGATGAGCCCTCGTCTTTGGCCTTTTCTTGGGCGTACTGGAACGACGGGCCGCCGAACGGGGTGATCGAGTATCCGCCGGTGATCTCGTATCTGCGCGGGGCGGCTTTGATGGCCGCGGGGGCGGGGCCGCCGCCGATTCCTTCTCAACTTGATCGAGCCTCGCTCGATCCTCATGCCTACGGACAATTCTTTCTTTTCTATAACCGAGTTCCGCCGGAACGTCTGCTGTTCTGGGGTCGAGCCGTGGGTCTCGTCCTCTTAGGACTTTTACTTGTCGCGGTTCGTCTTTGGGGGGGACTTTTTGCGCTCGCTTTCGCGGCGCTCGATCCCAATCTGCTGGCGCATGCCTCGCTGGCCACCTCCGATCTGCCGCTGACGGCTTTCTTCGCGATATCTTTGTCGTTGTGGGCGTGGACGCGGGGCAGTGGTCCGTCATGGGCCGCAGTGGCAGCCGGTGCCGTGGCGGGATTGGCGCTGGGGTCCAAGGCGACGGCGGCATTGCTGCCTATTATTTTTGTCCTGTCTGAGGTTTGGAGTTGGGCTATTGCGAGACATGTCGATCGTAAGGGATTGATGGCTGTGTTGTCGGCTGTGGCTGCATGTTTGATTGTTGTGATTCTCGCCTATCTGCCAACGGGTGGTTTAAAAGAAATGTTCTTGTATCGCGCCGCGCAGCTTGGTGATCCGGCTCCGTCGTATTTGTTCGGACGCATCTGGCCGCGTGGTCATCCGTTCTATTTCCCGGCGATGTTGGCGATCAAGACGACTTTGCCTTTGCTTATGCTGGGAATCTGGGGACTGCTCGACCGGCGATTTTGGCCCAAGGGCGAGCACTCTCGCCGCATCGCGTTGACGGCGGCGGCGCTGCTGCTTCTGGCCGCGATGTCGGTGCGCTTCCAATACGGCGTGCGTCACGTTCTGCCGCTCTATCCGTTGTTGGCGCTCGGCGCGGGTACAGCGGCAGCCGAATTGTGGCGGCGTCGCGGCGCCTGGCGTCTTGCCGCGGGCGCGGCGTTGGCCTTTCACGCGGCCTCGTCGCTGGCCTCTCTTCCGCACCCGATCGCCTATGTCAACGAGGCCTTCGGCGGTCCTCAAAACGCATGGCATATCGTCGGAGATTCGAATGTGGACTGGGGGCAGGCCTTACCCGATCTGGCGCGATTCATCGATCAGAATCCGGGCGGGCTGATTCTCTCTTACTTCGGCAGCGACTGCCCCGCGCGATTGAGCTTGGATCGCCAGGACGCTTTCTCCGCGCCAGGCCGCTGTCCGGGCTCCCACCTTCTGCCCGTGAAGATAGAACGCGAGTGGCTGGCCGTGTCGGTCACTCAATTCCAGGGCTTCCTCCAATATAGGACCGCGCCTCCGGACTGGAGTTGGTTGCGTGCTCGCACGCCTGTGACCGTGGCCGGCCATGCGATTCTCATCTACGACATTACCCGCGACGCGGACGCGCACGAACGATTGGCCGCGATGTACGCCGCGATGGAAAACCGCGAAGCAGCCGCGCGTGAAACGACCAGAGCTCGGATCATCGCCTCGACTCGTCAATAGCGCGTCGGCTCTTGTAGTTGATGCGTCGAATTTCCAGACTCCAGATGACATTGGACGTTTCCCGGAGGCCTTTATGCAATCTCTCATTTCCCTACTCAGCGAACGAAGTCGGCATTCAAGCGAGAATCCTCGGCCCCGGGCTGCATCTTTGCCCGCACAAATAAAACGCGGATAATGGCGGCTTTATGTCGTGCAGGCGATAATTACCTGCACTGGAAACACTCATTATCGATAGTTGACCGACGACACCAATCTATTTTGAAAATATTTGGAGTTATTTGCCGAATAGTGTAAAATGCACATAGTTCCTAGGCAAAACACTCACGGCGCCGTAGCTCAGTGGTAGAGCGGACGTTTCATAAGCGTCATGTCGGAAGTTCGATCCTTCCCGGCGCCAAGTTTTAGATGGGATTCGCTATTGATCTAGATCAATGTGCGGATATGACAATTCTGTTTAAATCACGCTGCTTCGCGATGACACTCGATGTCGCGCGAGGGGAGGACTCAAAATGGCCGAAGTGCTCGTCGTTGCCAGCAAGGTCAAGAAGCTCGTTAAGGAAGCCGGTTTCCGCACCGGTGGTGATTATCTGACCGCCCTCTCCGGAAAGATCGAGGCCTCCGTGCGCGCCTCCATCGAGAAAGTCCAGACCGAAGGCAAGAAAAAGACGCTCGGCGCCGAAGACATCGCCTAACAAGCGCCATGCGCTCGTTCAGGGACTTTATGGAGTCCGCTCTTTACGACCCTGAACGGGGCTTCTATGCCCTCCGCGAAAAAACCGCGGATTTCTACACAGCTCCTGAGTTGCATCCGGCTTTCGGGTTTGTCTTAGCCGACAAATTGGCCCTTCTTTTACAAGAAGTCGCCAAGAAAATTCCCGCCGGTCCTCTCACCCTCATTGAGGCCGGTTGCGGAGACGGAACCTTGGCCTGCCAAGTCGCCCGGCGCCTGCGCATTAAGGAACCGACGCTGGCCTCACGCCTGCGCTTCATCCTCATCGAGCGCGGCCGAAAGGACCTCACCACCGCCGTGCGCCGCCTGACCGCCTTCGGCGTGCCCGTTGACGCCGTCACCGACATAAGCAAAGTCCCGCCTTTTTCGGGCGTCCTGTACTCCAATGAATTGATCGACGCCTTGCCCGTGCATCTCCTGCAGTCGCAGGGGGGTAAAGTCCTCGAGGTGTTCATCGACGACGCGGGCCACGAAGTGTGCGGCCCCCTGTCTCGTCCCGAATTGGCCGCCATCGCGTCGGCCCTGAACTTGGCGGACGGCGAACGCCACGCGGTCGGACTCGAGGCCGCGGCTTGGATCAAGACCGCGGCGGGCCTGCTCCAAGAAGGCTATATTCTATCTGTGGACTACGGCAAACGCTTCGCTTCCGGCACGGCCAACCCACCGCGCGCCTTTCGGCGCCACGCCATCGAGACCGAGCTCACCCGCGAGCCCGGCGCCCGCGACCTCACCGCCTCCGTCGATTTCGAGGCGCTGATCGCCGCGGGCAAGGCCAGCGGCTTGGCGCTTGAGTCCTACCAGACCCTTTCGACGTTCTTGGTCAACGGCGGCATCGGCGAGTGGATGGAGACCGCCGGCGGCGACGACTCCGCGGCCTATCGCGAGCGCGCCAAGCTCAAAACCCTCATCCACCCCGAGGGAATGGGCGAGGTCTTCAAAGTTCTTATACAAAGGAAGGCCGCCTCATGATGAGCGCTTACGCCGTCGTTTACGCTTTCGTCCTGGTGGCCGTCGCCTTCGCCGCAGTGACTCTTATCGCGGCCAAGGTCCTGCGCCCCAGCGTTCCCTACGCCCGCAAAGAGAGCACCTACGAGTGCGGCATTCCCGCCGTGGGGTCGACCGAGGTCAAGCTCAACATTCGCTTTCATGTCTTCGCCCTTCTCTTCGTGCTCTTCGACGTCGAGATCCTGTATGTCTTTCCTTGGGCCGTGACTGCCCGCGCGCTTGGCAGTCTGGCGCTCGTCGAGATGGGGATGTTTCTTGGAATCCTTCTTTTGGGCCTGGCTTTTGCCTGGCGCAAGGGCGCGCTGACCTGGGAGTAAACACATGGGAATGGTACTTGAGAAGCTGCCGGGACTGACCAAGGGCTTGCCGGGAGGCGAGCTGCTCTTGACCACCTCCGACTATTTCATCGACCTCGGCCGCAAGCAGTCGCTGTGGCCCATGACCTTCGGCCTGGCCTGCTGTGCTATCGAGATGATGGCCTCCTACGCCTCGCGCCTGGACTTCGACCGCTTCGGCGTCATCCCGCGCGCCAGCCCGCGCCAGGCCGACGTCATGATTGTCGCCGGCACCGTGTGCAAGAAGATGGCCGAGCCGATTCTTGAGATCTATCACCAGATGCCCGAGCCGCGCTTTGTGATCTCCATGGGCTCCTGCGCCAACTGCGGCGGGCCCTATTACGACTCCTACTCGGTGGTCAAGGGTGTCGACCGCATCGTCCCTGTCGATGTGTACATCGCCGGCTGCCCGCCGCGGCCCGAGGCTTTGCAGTACGCCGTGGTCAAGTTGCAAGAAAAGATTTCTAAGATGAGCCTCAAGAACAATGGCCTGGCCACGCCCCAGCAGGAGAAGGGCAGCCGGGACGTCAACGCGGTGAAGATATGACCAACGACGAGCTCTTCGCCACGTTGCAGGTCCAATTCCCTAAGATCGAGAAGGCCGCCGTCCAGGTCAAAGATTATCTGACCGTGCGCATCGCGGCGGCCGGCGATCTTCTTGCCTTGGCCTCTTTCTTGAAGTCGTCCTCTTTCGACATGCTCGACATGATCACCGCCACCGACCACCTCGGGCCCGTCTCCATGAAGGGCTTCATCCGCCAGATGAATTTCAATCCCTTCCTTCCCGACGGCGCCACGCCCCAGATCGAGTCCGGCGCGACCGCAGGATATCCTTATCGTCCGGCCATGGATCTGTTGTGGTCCTTTATCTCCGTCAAGGATAAATCCCGCGTGATCGTACGGCTCGAGATCGCTCGCGACGGCGTCTCGGTCCCAAGCTTGACCAGCCTGTTCAAAAGCGCGGATTGGCAGGAACGAGAGACTTTCGACTTGTACGGCATTCGTTATGAGGGCCATCCGAACTTGACCAAGATTTTGACGCCGGATTTTTTGCAGGGCCACCCTTTGCGCAAAGACTATGTCCATGTCAAGGATCGCTTCGATGAGTAACACCCCTCTCGCCGACGCCAAAGCGTCGACTACACAAGGCGTGCGCACCGACCAGCTGTTCATCAACCTCGGGCCCCAGCATCCGTCCACTCACGGCGTGTTGCGCATCGGACTCACCATCGAGGGAGAGGTCATCGTCAAGGCCATCCCCGACGTCGGCTACCTCCACCGCGGCACCGAGAAACTGGCCGAGGTGCGCAACTACCACCACTGCGTGGTCCTCACCGACCGCTGGGACTACGTCTCGGCGATGCCCAACAACCTGGTTTTCTGCCTCGCCGCCGAGAAGCTCATGGGTGTGAAGGCCACGCCCCGCGCCGACGCCCTGCGCGTGCTGATGTGCGAGCTCAACCGTATCGCCTCGCACCTGCTCTTTTTTGGAACCTACGGCATCGACCTCGGCGCCTACACGCCGTTCCTGTATGCTTTCCGCGAGCGCGAGATGGTGCTAGATCTCTTCGAAATGCTGTGCGGCGCTCGCCTGACCTACAACTACATCCGCCTGGGCGGCGTGATGGTCGACGCCACTCCCGAGTGGCTGGGCCGGACCAAGGAGTTCATCGAGTACTTCAAGCCCCGCCTCGACGAGTACGACACCCTGCTTACCTACAACCCTATCTTCATGGCGCGCACCCAGGGCGTGGGCATCGTCACCGCGGAGGAGGCCGTCAATTGGGCCCTCTCCGGCCCCAACCTCCGCGGCTCGGGCGTCAACTACGATGTGCGCAAGCACTCGCCCTACTGCGGCTACGAGAATTACGATTTCGAGGTTCCGCTGGGCAAGGACGGCTCCTGCTGGGACCGCTACTTCTGCCGCGTCTCCGAGATGCGCCAGTCCGTGCGCATCGTCGAGCAGGTCCTGGCCAAGCTCCCCGAGGGGCCCTTCATGGCCACCGGCGTGGCCAAGATCCCCAAGCCCGCGCCCGGCGAATCCTACGCCAACGTCGAGGCCTCCCGCGGCGATCTCGGCATCTACCTCGCTTCCGACGGCGGCATCTCTCCTTTCCGCATGCACGTGCACGCGCCCTCGTTCATCAATCTCGCGATGCTGCAGGAAAAGCTGGTGGGGATGAAAGTCTCCGACGTGATCGCGCTGTTGGGCTCCATCGACATCGTGCTCGGCGAGGTGGACCGGTGACCGCTCCCAAACCCGAAGAGAAGAAGCCGACGGCTGCTGCCGCACCCGCGCCTGCGCCGGCGGCGCCTAAGCCGGCCGCGCCGAAGTTCGTGGCGCCCGACCCGGTGCTCAACCGCAAAAACGGACGCCTACTCGAGGACCGCTTCGCGACGTGGCCCAAGCCCATTTTCGACTCGAAGTGGTCCCGCCCCGGATACCAATACGGCGCGGGCATGCTCGTCGCCATTTTCGCCGGACTTGGCCTCACCGGCTGGGCGGTGGGGGAATTGGCGACGTGGGGGGACAAGCTGTACGCCCTGCTCGGCGCTTTGGCCGCCTCCAAAGGCCTTCCGACCGAGGCGTTGGAGATCGCCTGGATCGCGATCAAGGTTCTCATCGTCCTTCATATCATTCTCATCAACGGCCTTTGGTCGATCTGGTGGGAGCGCAAGATCTCGGCGCATATCCAGTCGCGCGTTGGTCCGACCTACGCCGGCAGCCCGAAGGGCCGCAACTTCCACGGCTGGGCGCAGACGGCCATCGACGGCATTAAGCTCCTGTTAAAGGAAGACATCACTCCTGCCGCCGCCGACAAGTGGGTCCACGCCCTGGCCCCGGCCATCGTCGTGGCCCCCTGCATCATCGCCTTCGCGCCGGTCTCCTTCGGCTCGAGCCTGGCCGCCGCCAATCTAGACATCGGCACTTTGTACATCTTCGCCTTCGCCGGCATCTCCGTCATCGGCGTGGTCATGGCCGGCTGGGCCTCGGGCAACAAATACTCGCTGCTCGGCGGCCTGCGCGCCGCCGCGCAAATCGTCAGCTACGAGCTTCCGCGCGGCTTCTCCGTGGTTCCCGTGCTGATGTTCGCGGGTTCGCTTGACCTCGCGGTCATCGCCAACGCCCAGCAGGGGTATTGGGGGGGCGTGGTGCCGCGCTGGTTCCTGTTCTATCCCGTCGTCGGGCAGGTCGCCTTCGCGATCTTCCTGATCGCCTCGATCGCCGAGACCAACCGCACGCCCTTCGACATCCCCGAGGCCGAGTCCGAGCTCGTCAGCGGCTTCCACACCGAGTATTCGGGCATGAAGTGGTCGATCTTCTTCCTAACCGAATACGGATACGTCCTGCTCGGCTCGTTTTTGCTGGCCACGTTCTTCCTCGGCGGCGGCGGCTCGCCCCTGCCCTTCGCGCCGTTTACCTTGGTGCCCAGTTGGCTCTGGATGCTGGGCAAGGCCATGCTCATGATGTTCGTCTTCCTGTGGGTGCGGTGGACTTTGCCGCGGTTCCGCGCCGACCAGCTGATGGATTTCACTTGGAAATTCCTGCTCCCGTGGAGCTTCGCGAACATCGCGATCGCCGGAGTCTATCTCGCGCTGTGGCTCAAATGAGGACGTTATGATCGGCTACTTCACGAACATCGCCCGAAACACCAACGCGATCATCCAGGGTCACTGGATCACGCTCAAGTACATGTTCAAGCCCTCCGTGACCATCCACTATCCCGACGAGAAGCTGGTCCCCTTCGAGAGGTTCCGAGGGGCGCTGCTCTTTGACGCCGACGTCTGCATCTCCTGCAACCTGTGCGTGAAGGCCTGCCCCTCGAACTGCATCGCGCTCGAGAACGCCCAGAACGAAACCGGCAAGAAGATCGCCAAGGTCGACTGGTACTCCATCGACTTCGGCAAATGCAACTTCTGCCGCCTCTGCGAGGAGGCCTGCCCCACCAAGCCCAAGTCCGTGTGGCATTCCCTCGACTACGAGGTGATCTTCGTCAAGCGCGACGAGATGGTGCGCTGCTGGAAAAAGAGCTTCCCGTTCATCGGCAAGTATTTCGACCGCCTGACCAAGGACTTCAAGGATCCCGAGGGTCAGGTGAACATCCACGACGTCCAGCCCCGGCGGAGCTGACATGATCGAACAAATCGTCTTCTACTCGCTGGCGATCCTCACCTTGCTCTCGGCGCTGGGCGTGGTGCTGCAGAAGAACGCGGTCCACTCCTCGCTGTTTTTGGGCCTGTGCCTGGCCGGGGTCGCGGGCCTCTACGCCACGCTTGGCGCGGACTTCCTGTTCGGCGCCCAAATCATGGTCTACGTCAGCGGCATCGCGGTGCTGGTCATGTTCGTGGTCATGCTGTTGGGCCGCGCCAGCGACCTGCACCTACGCCAGGTCAACGAGCGCTGGATGGCCGCGCTCCTGGTCTGCGCGGTCGCCGGCGTGGGCTTGGTCAAGGTCGCGCGCCTGTTCTCGGCGACCGCGGCGACTGTCGCGGCGAAACCGAGCACGCACGCCATCGGCGCTTTGCTCCTGGGCGAATGGCTGCTGCCTTTCGAGCTTGTCTCGCTGATCCTTCTTGCGGCGCTATTTGGCGCCGTCTTCTTTACCCGCACGGAGAACGCCTCATGACGCTCGCCCACTACATGGTCGTGGCCTCGCTGCTCTTCCTCATCGGCATATTCGGGGCGCTGACGCGCCGCAACATCATCGGTATCCTGATGTCCATCGAGCTCATGTTCAACGCGGCCAACATCAATCTCGCGGCCTTCGACCGCTTCCTGCACCCGACCGGCGTGACGGGGCAGGCCCTGGCTCTTTTCGTCATGACGGTCGCCGCCGCCGAGATCGTGGTCGGCCTGGCCCTGCTCCTGGCCATCTACCGCGGCACGGATACGGTTTACGCCGAGGACTTCAACCTGCTCAAAGGCTGACAACAATGATCGAACACGCCTACCTGATACCGCTGATCCCCTTCGCCGCGTCGTTGATCATGCTGTTTGGCGCGAAAGAGGACCCGCATTCGCCCGCTCCTTGGATCGGCATCGGCGCCATGGCGATCTGCCTGGTCATGTCCGTCTCGATCCTGTCGGCGGCGGCCTCCGGCGCGCTGGCTCTTCCCGTCGAGAAGAACTGGGATTGGTTCACCTTCGCGGCCTCGGTCGGGGGCAAGTCGTTCATGTACGACATGAAGGTCGGCACCTTGATCGACGGCCCGGCGGCCCTGTTGCTGGTCGTGGTCACGTTGGTCAGCTTGATGGTCCAGATCTACTCGATCGCCTACATGCACGACGACACGCGCTTCAAGCGCTATTTCGTCTTCGTCTCGTTTTTCACGTCGGCCATGCTGGGGCTGGTGGTGTCGAGCAACCTCCTCGTCGGCTTCATGAGCTGGGAGCTCATGGGTTTGGCGTCTTATCTGCTCATCGGCTTTTGGTTTGAGAAGGACGGCCCCACCGAAGCCCAGAAGAAAGCCTTCATGACGACCAAGCTCGGCGACTCCGGGTTGTATTTGGCGCTGCTGTTTCTCTTCGCCAAGGTGGGCTCCTTTCAGCTGACCCAGATCCACCAGTTCTACGACAAAGGCTACATGCCCGCCGCGGCCGCCGCCGTCATCGCCATCGGCCTTTTGTTCGGCGCGATGGGCAAGTCCGCGCAGGCGCCGCTGTTCGTCTGGCTCCCCGACGCCATGCAAGGACCCACGCCCGGCTCCGCCCTCATCCATGCCGCGACCATGGTCGCCGCCGGCATCTTCCTCGTATCCCGGACCTACTTCGTCTTCTTGGCCGCGCCCTCGGTGATGGACGCCGCCGCCTGGATCGGCTGCGCGACCGCTTTTTTGGCGGCCACCATGGCGCTGGTCAGCTACGACATCAAGGGCGTACTGGCTTTCTCGACGATCTCCCAGCTCGGATTCATGATGTGCGCTCTGGGCGTTGGCGGCTACACCGCCGGACTCTTCCACCTGACCACGCACGCGTTTTTTAAAGCGCTCTTATTCTTAGCTGCGGGCTCGGTGATCCACGCCGTGCACACCAACGACATGCGGCTGATGGGCGGCCTGTCCAAGAAAATGCCGGTCACCTTCGTGACCATGTTCCTGGCCACCTGTGCTATCGCCGGCGTGCCCTTCCTGTCCGGTTCCTATTCCAAGGATATGATCCTGGCCAACGTCTGGCACAAAAACCCGGCCATGTTTTGGATCATGCTTTTTACCGCCTGCATGACGGCCTTCTACATGTTCCGCTTGATCTTCCTGACCTTCACCGGAACCGATCGCGACCATGACAAGCACCATCACGCCCATGAATCGCCTTTCCTGATGACGGGCCCTCTCGTGCTGCTGGCCTTCCTGTCCGTCGTCTCCGGCTGGATGCTGCAGCGCCACGATCTCATCTACAAGCTCCTGCCTCCGCCCGTCGCCGCCGCGACCGTCGTCGAACATACCCCGGCCAGCCACGCTCCCGCCGCGCACGTCCCGGCCGGACATGCTCCGGCGCAACCGGCACACGTTGCGGCCGTCGAAGCCGCTCCCGCCGCGGAGCATGGAGAACATCACGAGGGACATCTGCCGCAGTCTCTGCATTACTTCCTGATCTTCGCCATCGCCTCATCCATCCTCCTCTCCTTCGTCTTGTACCGCGGCCCCGGATACGCGATCGCCGACGCAGTCAAAGAGCGGCTGGCGCCGATCTTCACCTTGCTCGATCGCCGCTGGTTCTTCGACGACGCGTTCAACGTCTTGGTCGTCTTCTGCGACAAGGTCGCAGCCCTCGCCTTCTGGATCGACAGCAACGTCGTCGATCGGGTCTTCGTCGACGGTTGGGGTCTGCTCACGCGCATTTTCGCCGAGATCAGCAATCTCTTCGACGCGCTGTTGGTGGACAAGACCGTTGACGGCTTTGGCGGGCTGACCATGGACGTGGGAGTGGGGCTGCGCTCGTTCGTCAAGGACGGCCAGATCCAGGAATACTTGATGTACGTCGCCGTCGCTTTCAGCTTGGCCGCGACCTTGATTTTAACCCGTTAAAAGACTTCTAGGAGAACGCAATGAACATGCTGAGCCTGGTCACTTTCGCGCCTCTAGTCGGCGCGCTGATCATTCTGATGACTCCCAAGGAGAAGGTCAAGGCGATCCAGATCGCGGCCTTCGTCGCGGCGGGCGTCTCCTTCATCGCCTCGCTGGCCATGCTGCCCGGCTTCGACCGCGGCACGCACGAGATGCAGTTCATCGAGCGCTTCTCCTGGATCCCCTCGTTCGGCGTGCAGTATTTCATGGGTGTGGACGGCCTCTCCTTCCCGCTGGTGCTCCTGACCACCTTCATGAGCGTGATTGCCTTGGTCGGCTCGCTCGGCATCAAGGAGCGCGTCAAGGAGTACTTCTTCTGGTTCCTCGTTCTTGAGGTCGGCATGCTTGGAGTGTTCTGCGCCCTCGACTTGATCCTCTTCTACGTGTTCTGGGAGCTGACCTTGGTGCCGATGTACTTCCTCATCGGCGTCTGGGGGGGACCGCGCAAGGAGTTCGCGGCGATCAAGTTCTTCCTGTACACGCTGTCGGGCTCGGTGTTCATGCTCCTGGCCATCCTGGCTCTGTACTTCAAGAGCCCGGCCCCGCACACCTTCGACATCCTGGAACTGGCCAAGCACACCGGGCTGTGGGACCCGCGCTTCCAGATATTGGTCTTCCTGGGCCTGTACTTCGGAATGGCGATCAAGATCCCGGCCTTCCCGTTCCACACCTGGCTGCCCCTGGCCCACGTCGAGGCGCCGACGGCGATCTCCGTCATCCTGGCCGCCGTCCTGCTCAAGATGGGCGTCTACGGGCTGCTGCGCATCGCCTACACGCTGTCGCCGCTGGGCTTCCAGTGGTTCCTGCCCTACCTGATCGCAATTGCCGTCATCAACATCGTGTACGGCGCGCTGTGCGCCATGGCCCAGACCGACATGAAGAAGATGGTCGCCTACTCCTCGGTCAACCACATGGGCTACTGCCTGCTGGGCATCGCCGGGATGACCACGGCTGGATTTACCGGCGCGGTGTTCCAGATGCTGACGCACGGCATCATCACCGGCGCGCTGTTCCTCTTGGTCGGCGTGATCTACGACCGCGCCCACACGCGCGACATCTCGGCCTTCGGCGGCTTGGCCGTCAAGCTCCCGGTGTATGCCAGCCTCATGTCCCTGACCTGCTTCGCCTCGCTGGGCCTGCCGGGGCTTGCCGGCTTCATCGGCGAGTTCCTCTGCTTCCTCGGCGCCTTCCAGACCTGGAAGGTCTACTCCGCGGTGGCGGTCTTGGGCATCATCGCCACAGCGGCTTTCTTCCTGCGCATGATGCAGAAGGTCTTCCTGGGAGCCTTCAACCAGAAATGGGACGACCTCGAGGACATGACGGCCCGCGAGTTGGTCTCGATCGTGCCGCTGGCGGTGCTGACCGTCCTCTTCGGCGTCTACCCGAAATGGCCGCTGGACTTGATGAACAAGACGCTCGAGCACATGCTGAGCAAGTAAGATGACCAACCTGCATCTGTTGCTGCCCGAAACCGTCCTGGCGGGCCTGGCCTTGGTCGTGATCCTGCTCGATCTTCTGCTGCCAGTCAAGCGCGCGCGGCTGTTGTATCACTTCGCCTGGATCTCCTCGGCGGCGGTGCTCGCCTGGGTGGTCTGCTCGATGGGGACGCCCTCCTCGCACGGAGTGGGCACGCTGTGGTCCGCCGATCCCTTCAGCCAGTTCTTCAAGATGACGACCTTGCTCACCACGACGCTGTGCCTGCTCCTCGGCCTCGACTACGCCCAGCTCCCGGAGCGCCACGCCGGGACGTTCTCCGCCCTGGTCTTGTTNNAAGTCCAACGAAGGCTCGATGAAGTACTTTCTCTTCGGCGCGTTCTCCTCCGCCGTGATGGTCTACGGCATCTCGCTGTACTACGGTGCGACCGGCACCACCAAGCTCGTGGCGACAGCACCCGGACCGATGCTGCTCCTCGCATTGGTGCTGATCCTGCTCGGCTTCGGCTTCAAGGCCTCCTTGGCCCCCATGCACTTCTGGGTGCCCGACGCCTACGAGGGCGCGCCGACCCCGATCACCGCTTTCCTGTCCGTGGCTCCCAAGCTTGCGACGTTCGCAGCTCTGGCCCGGGTCTTCGGCGCAATCTTCCCGCTGACCTCCTACGACCTGAGCTCGTTGTTTGCCGTCATCGCCATCCTGACGATGACCATCGGCAACTTCACCGCCCTGTTCCAAACCGACGTCAAGCGCCTGCTCGCCTACTCCTCGATCGCGCAGGCCGGCTACCTGCTCATCGGCCTGGCCGTGGGCACGCCGCTGGGCCGTGAGGGAGTGCTCATGTACTCGTTCATCTACGTGGCCATGAACATCGGCGCCTTCGCCGTCGCCCAGGCCGTGGGCTCCGCGCGCGGCAGCTACGATCTATCGGCCTTCGACGGCCTCTCCAAGCACCGCCTGGGCCTGGCGCTGTGCATGGTGTTCTGCCTGCTGTCTTTGGGCGGGATCCCGCCGCTGTCGGGGTTCATGGGCAAGTTCTACATCTTCTCCTCCGCCGTCCAAGCGGGCCAGTGGTGGCTGGCCGTGGCCGGCGTGCTCAACAGCGTCGTCTCGGTCTACTATTACTTCCTCATCGCGCACCGCATGTTCTTCCGCGCGCCGGCCGAAGAGACGCCGATCCCCGTCGGCGCCTACGTCTACGGGGGGGTGGCGCTAGCGCTAGTGGGAGTGCTCCTGTTCGGGGTCTATCCCGAGCCCTTGATCGCGGGCGTGCGCGCCTCGACGCAGATTCTGCCTTAGTCTCGATTCCAGTTGAGCTTGCGGTCCTTGGGCGCTGAGTCCTTCGGTGTTTTCAGTCCCTCCGCGGCCCCCATCGCGGCCCATACCGCCAGCGTCCCCAGCCAGCGCCAAAGTCCGCCCGACGCGTTGAACGTCGCCCACCAGGCCCCGGCGCGCGCGCACAGAGCAGCGCTCCACGGCTGACTGTCGGGAACCGTCCAGGTGAGCGCCGACAGCAGCAAAGCGGCGCCGGCGGACGGCCCCAGGACTCGCGCCCAGATCGCTTCGGACCTGTCCTGACCCCATTGTCCCAGGTAGACGCCGCCGAACAGGGCGCACGCTCCCAAACCGACGAGAATTCCGGCCTCAATCGATGGCGCTGAGACTGCCTCCCCGAACGCGAACCGGCTCCAACAGAAAAGCGCAGCCGCCGCGCTGAGCGCCGCCAGGACTTTGCGCCAAAACGTCCAGCGGACTCCCACGGTGAGGATCGCGGGCACCAGCGAGAACACGGCCGCGCCCGCGGCCCAGTCCTCTGCGGCGGCCTTGCGCCATTGCCAGCCGAAGACGATCAGGCCGAAGGCGGCCAGCAATCCGAGAAACGCGGGTTTCGTGCCGAGAACAGGGGCGGCCGGCGCCGGCACGATCGGCGGATTGGGAGCGCTCATCCGAGAGGAAGGATAACAGGCCTTCCCGCCGTAAGCAAGGCGACTGAGAGTACCGTCGGTTAACGCCGATTAAGCCCGGATACTTGGAGCCTATAATCGCTTGTCGAGTGCTAAAATAGAGTCCATGTCGTGGCGCAGACCTTCCGAGGCATGGTACGCGTCCCTCTTCATAGGGATGGTCGTCTCCCTTCGCCTGGGACTATCAGCCAATGAACGGATGGCGATTGCCCCGGTCGACGGCCAATGGGTGTTCGGCCAGCCTTCTGGAGACGACTCGGGCGGAGGGCCGAAGACCTACCAGCGCATCCAAAAAACTGATAGCGCGCGCGCCGCCACGTATGGATTTCAAAACTTCAACAAGGACCGTCTGGAGGTTTCCTACCAGATCGCGGAAAAGGATTTCCAGCCTTATAACGCGGCCTTCGGCTACACGAAGGAAGGCTTAGCGGCGGTCAAGGCCTGGCGCGAGGACGCGCGCCAAAACGCCTACAAGCTCGCCGTCAAAAAGGGCCATGGCCAAGCCCAACTCGACGCCGCGATCGCCGTCGTGGACAAGGAATACGATCAGCGCGTCAAAGACTATCTCGCCTCGCGCGGCTTTCGCATGGCCAAAGACAAGCTCGTCACCGTGGACATGCCCGGTCTGATCAAGAAGCATGCGCCTCTCATCAAGCCGCTCTCCCTCTCGTTTGAGAAGATCGCCTCCAGCTATCGCTACCGCTCCCCCGAGATCATCGGCGCGGTGCTCTCCTTCGTGCAAACCGCGCTGTACTACAAGCAGCCCGACGCCGTTTTCAAGGAGAAACACACGGGAGGCGTCCTGCCGCCGATCACGGCGGTGCTCGTCGGCTGGGGGGACTGCGATACAAAGACCGGCCTGCTAGGCTCGATACTGTCTAATTGGGCGCAGATGCGCATGGTCGGCGTCTCCGTGCCCGGACACTATCTCATGGGGGTGCTGCTCATCCCCGAAAAGGGCGACCTCTTTCTGGAGTACCAGGGTCTGCAGTACGTTCTCGTCGAACCCGCCGGGCCGGCCTGGCTGCCGCCCGGGCAAGTCGGAGAGGAAACCGCCCAGCTGCTCAACAGCCGGGAAGGCTATAAAATCGAGCCGTTTTTCTAGGGAGGATTATGATCGCAACGCGCGTACTCGTCAGTCTATTCCACTTCTCGCTGATGGTCCTGATGTCAGGGTTCGTCATCTTCTGGACCTATCGAACCTTCATCAAGGCCAATCCCGATTTCGACATGGAAAGCGAGATCAAAAAAGGAAACATCGCCGTGGGCATGCTCGTGGCGACGATCCTCTACAGCGCCTCGCAGATCCTGATGGCAGGCACGGATTCCTCCATCTCCATGATCCGCATGCACCTGCTGGCCCCCACCGAGGAAAACGCGAGCGTCCTCGGGCTGCTCGGCCGCATGACCGGCCATTTGGCGGTCTCCATGGCCTTGGCCGTGTTCTCGATCTCGGTGACCCTGCGCTTGTTCGGGCGGCTGACCAAGAAGATGGAGGAGGGCAAGGAGCTGCAGAAAGGGAACATCGCCGTGGGCATCCTGCTTTCCAGCGTGGTCCTGGTCTCGTCGATCTACATCAAAGACGGCGTCAGCTCGATCATGAAGGCGCTGACGCCGCAGCCTTCGATGGGCCGAATCCAGGTCCTGAAATAGTAGAATCCCGCTAATGGCCGCTCCGTCGAAGACGCCGCCTCGGCGCGACGCTTTTGCCGAGCTCAAAGGACCCATGACGCGCGAGGAAGCGCGCATCGAGTCCTCGCGCTGCCTCTACTGCTACGACGCGCCCTGTGTGACGGCCTGCCCGACGCATATCGACATCCCGCGCTTTATCCGCCAGATCGCGGCCGCCGACCCGCTGGGCTCCGGAGAGACGATCTTGGAAGCCAACCCGCTCGGCCATTCCTGCGCCCGCGTCTGCCCCGTGGAGGTGCTGTGCGAGGGCGCCTGCGTCTACCATGAATGGCAGGAGAAGCCCATCCAGATCGCGCGCCTGCAGCGCCACGCCACCGACGCCGTCTACGCCGAGGGAG
>CXWL01003665.1_pt1 | contig 74220 bp, 77 predicted proteins | sample 590931 | NCBI WGS metagenome assembly CXWL01 (sample SAMEA3498368, study PRJEB10139) | groundwater metagenome | biome: water well; material: biofilm material | place: Germany | collected 2015-04-27
GTGTAGCCATGCTCCGTCGTGTGAACTTCGAGCATGAACTGCCCGATCGCGCGGTGCAGGCGGGCAATCTGGCCCTTCATGAGCGTGAATCGCGCACCCGCGAGCTTCGCGCCGACGTCGAAATCCATGCCGTCCAGGCCTGCCCCTATTTCGACGTGGTCCTTCGGCGTGAAATCGAACTTCCGCGGCTCGCCCCACCGCCGCACCTCGACGTTTTCTTCGGAGGAGCGCCCGACCGGGACGCTCTCGTGCAGCAGGTTCGGGATCAGCGACACGAACTCGCGCAGCTTCGCCTGCACTCCGTCGTTCTCGACTTCCATCTGCTTCAGCTTGTCGCCGAAGCCGCCGGCCTGCGCGAGCAGTTCGGCCGCCAGCTTGGCGTCCTTCTTCGCCTTGGCATTCCCGATCTGCTTCGAGATCGCGTTGCGTTCCGATTGCAGTTTCTCGGTGTCGGTTTGAATGCTTTTTCTCTTGACTTCAAGGGAAGTAAAACCGGGAATGTCGAGCGCGTAGCCGCGCGCGGAGAGGCGCTTCGCCACCGCGTCGATGTCGTTCCTGAGCAGGTTGATGTCGATCATTTGCGCTTCTTGATGGCTTCGTCGTTCAGCCGCCGCAGCTCGTCCAGCTTCTCCTTGATCCTGCCCTCCAGCCCGCGTCCCGTGGGCTGGTACCAGCCCACTTCCGGCATGCCGTCCGGGAAGTACGTCTCCCCTGCCGCGAACGCGTCCTGCTCATCGTGCGCGTAACGGTAGTCCTTGCCGTAGCCGAGGTCCTTCATCAGCCGCGTCGGCGCGTTGCGGATGTGGAGCGGCACCGGCCGCGTGCCGTCCCCTTTGACGAACGCGCGGGCCGCATTATAGGCGTTGTAGACCGCGTTCGACTTGGCTGCGACAGCCATGTAGAGCACCGCCTCGGCGAGCGCGAGTTCGCCCTCGGGCGACCCCAGTCGCTCGTAGGTTTCGGTCGCATCCAGCGCCAGGCGCAGCGCGCGCGGATCGGCCAAGCCGACGTCCTCAACCGCCATGCGCACGATGCGCCGCGCGAGGTACAGCGGATCGGCGCCGCCGTCCAGCATGCGCACCAGCCAGTAGAGCGCCGCGTCCGCATCCGACCCCCGCACCGACTTGTGCAGCGCCGAGATCTGGTCGTAGAACTGCTCGCCGCCCTTGTCGAAGCGGCGCAGGTTCTTCGCCAGCGTGGCTTCCACGAAGGCGCCGTCAATTGTTTTGCCCTTGTCCCCCAGCGCATTTTCCAGGATCTCGACGGCGTTCAGGAGCCGGCGCGCGTCGCCGTCGGCGAAACCGATCAGGCGGGTACGCGCGCTTTCATCGATTTTTATTTCAGTTCTCAATATCAAATCCAGAAGATCGGATTCGGCAAGGCCCTCGAGGACATAGACTGTCGCCCTCGAGAGCAGCGCGGAATTCACCTCGAACGAGGGATTCTCGGTGGTCGCGCCGACGAAGGTGAACAGGCCGCCTTCCACGAAGGGCAGGAAGGCGTCCTGCTGCCCCTTGTTGAAGCGATGCACTTCGTCCACGAACAGGATGGTCCTGCGCCCGCTCGTGGCGAGGGTCTGTTCGGCCGCCTGCACCGCGTCGCGGATATCCTTCACGCCCGAGAGCACCGCCGAGAGCGCGATGAACTCGGCGTCGAAGAAGATCGCCATGAGCCGCGCGAGCGTGGTCTTGCCCGAACCCGGCGGCCCCCACAGGATCATGGAGTGCGGCTTGCCGGATTCGAAGGCGATGCGCAATGGCTTGCCGGGCCCGAGCAGGTGCTTCTGGCCCACCACCTCGTCAAGGCTGCGCGGCCTCAGCCTCTCCGCAAGCGGCGCAGCCGGCTGAACTTTTCCGAAGAGATCATTCCCCAAGGACGTCGACACCCTTGGGCGGGGTGAAGCGGAAGGTGCCGGCGTCGAACTGCGGATTGCGCACCATGTTCGTAAAACGCAGCACGGTGGTCTGGCCGAAATGATCCACCAGCTCCATCGCCTCGACACCGGTGGCGGACAGGCCCAGCCTGATGCGCTCGAAGCCGGACTCCTTCTCGCGCGGCCTTGCCTCCATCCATTCCAGCCCGTCTTTCGCGCCGGCATCCACGAGTTCGAACGACTTGTCGAGGTCGGAGGCGCCCGCCAGCAGGGCCGCCGGCGTTGCGCCGAGCACGCGCGCGGCGCGCCGCACCGTCACCTGGTTCAGGTCCGCGTCGTGGATCCACACCCGCTCGCCGTCGCCGACGATGAGCTGCGGCGGCTTGGCGTAGGTCCAGCGGAACCGCCCGGGACGCAGGAAGGAGAAATTGCCCCTCGACTCCTGCACCACCTTGCCGCTCTTGTCGGAGACCGTCTGGTGGAAATCGGCCTTTGCCGCCTGCGTGGTGCGCAGAAAACTCTGGAAGCGCTCCACGCTGGCCGCGTTTGAACTTTGAAAGGAAAAAAGTAGGAATACGGCGACGAAAATTCTCAGCATTGCACTACTCCACCTTCGCCGGGACGAGCACTTCCCGGTTGCCGTTGCTCTGCATGGGCGACACCAGGCCCGCGCGCTCCATGTCCTCGATCAGGCGCGCGGCGCGGTTGTAGCCGATCCTGAGGTGGCGCTGCACCAGCGAGATCGACGGGCGGCGCGTGCGGACTACGATCTCCACCGCCTGGTCGTATAGAGGGTCTTTTTCGCCGGAAGGTTCACCGTTCACCCCTGCCCCGCCCTCATCGGCTGCGGCGGGCTCGAGGATGTCCTCCAGATACTCGGGCTTGGCCAGGGACTTCAGGTGTTCAACCACTTTATGCACTTCCTGGTCGGCGACGAAGGCACCGTGGATGCGCTGCGGCAGCCCTGTGCCCGCCGGCAGGTAGAGCATGTCGCCCATGCCGAGCAGCGCATCGGCCCCGGACTGGTCGAGGATGGTGCGCGAGTCGATCTTGGAAGCGACCTGGAAGGCGATGCGCGTCGGGATGTTGGCCTTGATGAGGCCCGTGATCACGTCCACCGACGGGCGCTGGGTGGCGAGGATCAGGTGGATGCCCGCGGCGCGCGCCTTCTGCGCCAGGCGCGCGATCAGCTCTTCGACCTTCTTGCCCGCGACCATCATCAGGTCGGCGAGCTCGTCGATCACCACCACGATCAGCGGCAGGGCCTGGAGGGGCTGCGGGTTGCCCGACTCGAGCGTCGCGGGATCGTCGAGCTTGCGGCCGTGCTTCTCCGCGTCGACGATCTTGTGGTTGTAGCCCGACAGGTTGCGCACGCCGAGCCAGCTCATCAGCTTGTAGCGCCGGTCCATCTCGGCGACGCACCAGCTGAGCGCATTGCCGGCCTGCTTCATGTCGGTCACCACCGGCGCGAGCAGGTGCGGGATGTCCTGGTACACGGACAGCTCCAGCATCTTCGGGTCGATCAGGATAAAGCGCACGTTCTTCGGCTCGGCCTTGTAGAGCAGCGACAGGATCATGGCGTTGATCGCCACCGACTTGCCGGAGCCGGTGGTGCCCGCCACCAGCAGGTGCGGCATCTTCGCCAGGTCGGCCACCACCGGGTTGCCGGCGATGTCCTTGCCAAGCGCCAGAGCGAGCGGCGAATGCGTGCCGTGGTAGGTCTCGGAGCCGAGGATCTCCGTCAGGCGCACCATCTGCCGGTGCGGGTTCGGGATCTCCAGGCCCATGCAGGACTTGCCCGGGATGGTCTCCACCACGCGGATCGCCACCACCGACAGGGCGCGCGCCAGGTCCTTGATGAGGTTGACGATCTGGCTGCCCTTGACGCCGACCGCGGGCTCGATTTCATAGCGCGTGATCACCGGTCCCGGATACGCCGCGAGCACCTTCACCGCGACGCCGAAGTCCGAGAGCTTCTTCTCGATCAGGCGCGAGGTGAATTCCAGCGTCTCGGCGCTGACGGTTTCGATGTCCTTCTCCGCTTCGTCCAGCAGCTTCAGGGGCGGCAGCGGCGTGTCGGGCAGGTTCTCGAACAGCGGCGCCTGCTTCTCCTTTTGCGCGCGCTCGGAGCGCTTGATTTCCAGCGGCGGCGGCGCGATCACCACCGGCGGATGGTCTTCCTCGCGCTTTCTCTCGGCCTGGACCACGGTCTCCCGCTCCACGCGCGCCTGGACGCCGATCTTCTCGTCCCTGCGGCGCTCCCAGGCGCCGCGCGCGAAGGCGTAGGCGGACTCGATCAGGAAACCGGTGACCTCCGCGATGCGCAGCCAGGAAATGCCGCTGAACAGGCTCCAGCCGACGGCGATCGCCGCCAGCGCGAGCAGCGTCGCGCCGAGATGGCCCGTGAAACTGCCGAGGCTCTTGCCCATCACCGCGCCGACGATGCCGCCCGCGGGTTGCGGCAGCCCGGCGCCATAGCTCTGCAGGCGCAGGTACTCCAGGGCGGCGCTGGCCACGAGCAGCAGGCCGAATCCGGCGAGGGTCAGCAGCAGCGGCCGCGGCTCGATCTTCTCGGTGACCTCGATGCGCCGGTAGCCGCGCGCCACCGTCAGCAGGCACAGCGCCGCCCACCAGAACGCCGACCAGCCGAACAGCGACAGCAGGACATCCGAGAGCCAGGCGCCGACGCTGCCGCCCGCGTTCTGCACCACCGCGGCGGTGGCGCTGCGCGACCAGCCAGGGTCGCCCGCATGGTGCGTCACCAGGATCAGCAGCAGGTAGCCGGCCGCCGCCACCAGCAGGAGCCACTTCGCTTCGCGCAGCAGGCCCGTGAGTTTGGCCGGCAGCGGTGCGCTGCCCTGGGATTTCCGTGCCGCCGCCGTGGCCACGCTGCTTGGCGCCGGAGGGGTCAGTGCGGCAGCATGATCGTGTCGCGCAGCACGATGGTGGAGCCCCGCACTTCGATGTAGCCGCCCATCTGCAGGTCCTTCATCACGCGGCTCACCATCTCGCGCGACGCGCCGATCATCTTGGCGATGTCCTGCTTGGGCAGGCGCCGGGTGACCACTTTCTGGCCGTTCACGTCCTCCGACATGTCGAGCAGCAGGCGCGCGACGCGGCCGTAGACATCCAGCAGCGCGAGGCTGCCGATCTTGCGGTCGGCTTCGCGCAGCCGGTGCACCAGGCCGCGCATCACCGCCATCGACATGTCGACGTTCTCGGCCAGGCACTTCTTGAAGTCCTTCTTGGAGATCGAGAGCAGCTCGCAGGGCTCGATCGTCACCACGCTCGCCGAGCGCGGACCTTCGTCGATCAGGCCCATTTCGCCGAAGAATTCCCCCGGACCGATCAGGCTGAGGATCACTTCCTTGCCTTCCGAGTCGCCCATCATGACCTTGAGGCGGCCGGAGATGACGATGTAGAGGGAGTCGATCTGGTCGCCCGCCGCCATGATCGTGGAGCTGCGCGGCGCGCTGCGGCGCGCGACGACGGGCACCAGCAGGCGCAACTGCTCGTCGGGCACGCTCGCGAACAGCGGCACCGACTTCAATACCGTGGTCGACACTGTGGTTGCTGCAGGAGGCATCCGCTTTTCCCGCTTGTTGTGGGCGTGAATGACCCCACTATGTTAGCAGAATCACTCGCTTATACTTTCGGCATGGACAACAACAAGCGGCATTCCCGCCTACTGATTCTCGGCTCCGGCCCCGCCGGATATACCGCCGCGGTGTATGCCGCGCGCGCCAATTTGAAGCCGGTACTGCTGACCGGCCTCGCGCAGGGGGGCCAGCTCATGACCACCACCGACGTCGACAACTGGCCGGCCGACGATGGCGGCATCCAGGGGCCGGAGCTGATGGCGCGCTTCCAGAAGCACGCCGAGCGCTTCGAGACCGAGATCGTATTCGACCAGATCAACAGCGTGAAGCTCGCGCAGCGGCCCCTCGTCCTGGAGGGCGACGCCGGCACCTACACCTGCGATGCGCTGATCATCGCCACCGGCGCCTCGGCGAAATACCTCGGCCTGCCCAGCGAACAGAAATTCATGGGCCAGGGCGTGTCGGCCTGCGCCACCTGCGACGGTTTCTTCTTCAAGAACCAGGAAGTCGCGGTGATCGGCGGCGGCAACACCGCGGTCGAGGAAGCGCTCTACCTGGCCAACATCTGCGCCAAGGTGACCCTCGTGCACCGGCGCGACAAGTTCCGCGCCGAGAAGATCATGATCGACAAGCTCATGAAGCGCGTGGCCGAGGGCAAGATCGTCCTCGAGCTCGATTCGACGCTGGACGAGGTGCTGGGCGACAAGACCGGCGTCATTGGAATCCGGGTCCTGAACCTCAAGAGCAATGCGAGAAAGGACCTGGCGCTGAAGGGCCTGTTCATCGCCATCGGCCACACGCCGAACACCCAGATCTTCGCCGGCCACCTCGACATGAAGGGCGGCTACATCGTCACTCGCGGCGGCAGCGAGGGCGGCGCGACCGCGACCAGCGTGCCGGGCGTGTTCGACGCGGGCGACGTGCAGGACCATGTCTACCGGCAGGCCGTGACCAGCGCCGGCACCGGCTGCATGGCGGCGCTCGACGCCGAGAAATTCCTCGACAACCTCGGATGACGGGTTCGGACGAGTTTCGCAAGGCCGTTGCCGGCGCCAGGCCGCTTAAGGGACGCAAGCGCGTAACGCTGCGCGAGCCCGCCCCCGAGCCGGTGCCCCACCAGCACCGGCGCGACGAGGCCGCGGCCCTGGCCGAAAGCATGGAGAGCCCGCTTTCTCCCGACGAGGCGCTCGAAACCGGCGAGGAACTCAGCTACCTGCGCGACGGCATGTCCCGCGAGACGCTGCGCAAGCTGCGCCGCGGCCACTGGTCCGTGCAGGAAGGCATCGACCTGCACGGCATGACCCGCGAACAGTCCTCCGCGGTCCTGGCCGAATTCCTGGAACAGTGCGTGGCACGCGGCCTGCGCTGCGTGCGCATCGTGCACGGCAAGGGCCTCGGGATCCTGAAGGCCAAGCTGAAGAAATGGCTGCCGCAGCGCGAAGAAGTGCTGGCCTTCTGCCAGGCCCCCGCGAATGACGGCGGCAGCGGGGCCTTGCTGGTACTGCTCAAGTCAAAACGCTAAACCGCAGACTCGTTGGTCTCGCCGGTGCGGATGCGCACCACGTGCGACACGGAGGTAACGAAGATCTTGCCGTCGCCGATCTTGCCGGTGCGCGCCGATTTGACGATCGCCTCGATCGCCTGGTCGACCTGGCCGTCGGTGACGACGACTTCGATCTTCACCTTGGGCAGGAAATCGACCACGTATTCGGCGCCCCTGTAGAGCTCGGTATGGCCCTTCTGGCGCCCGAAACCCTTGACCTCGGTCACCGTCAGGCCGGTCACGCCGACTTCGGAGAGCGCCTCGCGCACTTCGTCGAGCTTGAACGGCTTCACGATCGCTTCGATCTTTTTCATCGCGGTTCTCCTCCGGGAATCGGGCTTTAGGTGCAGGCTGTAGGTGTAATTCTATAATGATCGCATGGCCGGGGAGCGCACCAGGGTGGTCGAATCGCTCGCCGGCGTCCCCGCCGCGGCCTGGAATTCCCTTGCCGGCACGGACCCCTTCACCAGCCACGAATTCCTGTCCGCCCTGATCGACACCGGTTGCGCGAGCGGCCGCAGCGGCTGGCAGCCGCAGGTCCTGCTCCTGGAGAAGGACGGCGTCCTGGCGGGCGCCATGCCGATGTTCCTGAAATCGCACTCCTATGGCGAGTACGTCTTCGACTGGGCCTGGGCGGATGCCTACCAGCGCCACGGCCTGGCGTACTACCCGAAGCTGCTGTGCGCCGTGCCTTTCACGCCCGTGACCGGGCCGCGGCTGCTGGCGGCGGACGATGCCGGCCGCGGCAAGCTGGCCGCCGCGGCCCTTGATATGTCGCGCGAGGTGTCGTCGCTGCACGTGCTGTTCCCGCCCTCCGCGGAAGCCGAGCTGCTGCGCGGCGCCGGGATGCTGCTGCGGCGCACGGTGCAGTTCCACTGGCAGAACCAGGATTACGCGGACTTCGAGGACTTCCTCGCCCGCATGACGCGGCACCGGCGCAAGGTGATCCGCCAGGAAAGACGCCGCGTGCGCGAAGCCGGCGTCCAGTTCCGCTGGCTGCGCGGCGCGGAGATCGAGCGCGGCCACTGGGAGTTCTTCGAGCGCTGCTACCGGCGCACCTACGCCGCGCACCGCTCCAGCCCCTACCTGAACCTGGAGTTCTTCCTGCGGCTGAGCGCGGTGCTGCCGCAGAACTGCCTGATGATCGTCGCCGAGCGCGCCGGCAAGCCGGTGGCGGCGACGCTGAACATTGTTTCAGGCGAGAAAATCTGGGGCCGGTACTGGGGCGCCGCGGAACACATCCCGCTGCTGCACTTCGAGTGCTGCTACTACCAGGCGATCGAATACGCCATCGCCAACCGGCTGCGGCTATTCGAGGGCGGCGCGCAGGGCGAGCACAAGCTGTTTCGCGGGCTGCTGCCGGTGGAAACGCACTCGGCGCACTGGCTGGCGCATCCGTCATTCGCCAGCGCCATCGAGGACTACCTGCAGCGCGAGACGGCCGGCATCACGCGCTACGTGGACGAACTGAACGAACACTCGCCGTTCAGGGACGCTTCGCCTTCCTGAACCGCGCGATGCCTTCGAGGATCTCCCTCTTCGCGGCAGCCGCGCCGACCCAGCCCCGCACCTTCACCCACTTGCCGCGCTCCAGGTCCTTGTAGTGCTGGAAGAAATGCGTGATCGCGGCAAGGCGCGTTTCCGGCAGGTCGCGCGGCGAGCGGATGCCGCGGTACTGGCTGGTGAGCCTGTCGATCGGCACCGCGAGCACCTTGGTGTCGTCGCCCGCCTCGTCCTTCATCTGCAGCATCCCGACCGGGCGGCAGCGCACCACCACCCCCGTGATGAGGGGAAACGGCGAGATCACCAGCACGTCCACCGGGTCGCCGTCGCCGGACAGCGTGCGCGGCACGTAGCCGTAGTTGCAGGGGTAATGCATCGCCGTGGACATGAAGCGGTCGACGAACACGGCGCCCGTTTCCTTGTCGACTTCGTACTTCACCGGGTCGGCGTTCATCGGGATTTCGATGATGACGTTGACGTCGTTCGGCACGTCGCGGCCGGCGGTTACGCGTTCCAAGTTCATGGGGCTGATTCTATAATCAATTTTTCCGGGGAGAAGACATGAGACTAAAAGGCAAAGTTGCGATCGTGACCGGCGCAGGCAGCGGCTTCGGCGTGGGCATCGCGACACGCTTCGCCGAGGAAGGCGCGCAGGTGATCGTCGTCGATATCGACGAGAAGAACGGCAAGCGCGTCGCGCAGGATCTCAAGGCGGAGTTCGTGCGGGCCGATGTCACCAAAGCGGCGGACTGGGCGAGCCTGGTCGGGGTCGCAACGGCCAAATTCGGCAGGCTGGACATCGTGGTCAACAACGCCGGCTGGACCCACCGCCGCAAGCCCTATGTCGAGGTGAGCGAGGCGGACTTCGACAAGGTCTACGCCGTCAACGTGAAAAGCGTATACCTCTCGGCGGTTCACGTGCTGCCGGCGTTCCGCAAACAGGGCGGCGGTTGCATCGTCAACATCGCCTCCACCGCCGGCCTGCGGCCGCGCCCGGGCCTCACGGTCTACAACAGCTCCAAGGGCGCGGTGATCATCATGAGCAAGTCCATGGCCGCCGAGTTCGGGCCGGACAAGGTGCGCGTCAACTGCGTCAACCCGGTGTTCAGCCCGGATACCGCCCTGTCGGCGGAATTCGCCGGCGGCGCGGTCACCGACGAAGCGCGCAAGGCGTTCCTCGCGACCATCCCGCTAGGGCGCTTCTCCACCCCGCTGGATGTCGCCAACGCCTGCCTCTACCTGGCCTCCGACGAAGCCGCCATGGTGAGCGGCAGCTGCATCGAAGTCGACGGCGCGCGTTGCGTGTAATCGTGGATTCCCGCTTTCGCGGGAATGACGCCAACCCGTCGTCCCCGCGCAGGCGGGGACCCATCGCTACTTCGCGACCTGCCGGTCTTGCTTCTGGCGCGCGATTTTGCGGCTCTGCTTGTCCTGGGCACGCTCGATCTTGCGGCGCTCCTTGGCCGTGACTTTGCCGTCCGCAACCGCCTTGTCTTCCATCTTCTGCACCCGCGCCTGGCCCTTGTCGATTCGGGCCGCTTCCTTCTGGTTCAGCTGGCCCGACTGCACACCCTTGTCGATGCGCTGCTCCTGGTTCTGCTGGCGCTGGTCGATGCGCGGCGTGCCGGTGGTCTGCGCGAGCGCCGGAAACGCGAATGCCGCGATGATTGCCGCCGTGACAAATTTCATGCTTTTCATGTTCTGGCCCCTTTGCCGGTTGATTGGATGTGCCTGCAAGCCGAACAACGCGCCGGCCACCCCTTGGAATACCGTTCAGATGTAACGACTTGTTACGAGAAATCCGGCCCGATGCGATCGAGCGCGTCGGTCACCAGGCAGTCGGCGCCCATCTTGAGGAGCCGTTGCGCTTCCGCTGGGTCGTTCACCGTCCAGAGCAGGATTGAATATCCTGCGCCATGAATCTCCGCCGCCAGGCTTTCGGTCAGGGACTTCCGGTTGCAGTGCAAGGCAACGCAAGCCAGGCGCTTCATCGTGCTGCGCCAATCGCCCGGGATTTTGTCCACGAGATAACCGCGCGGCAGTTCCGGCGCGGCGGCCTGCGCCACCTCCAGCGCGTCGACCGAAAACGAAGACAACAGTGGCCCCAGCGGCGCGCCGCGCCAGAGCTCGCGCGTCATGCGCGAGACCACCTCGCCGGTGCGGCGTTCGTGCCCCTTGGCCGGCTTGATTTCGACGTTGGCGCAGATACCCAGCTCGCGGCACAGCGCGACAGCCTCCTCGTACTTCGGAATCCTTTCATCATTTTTATTCTTGAACCTGGAAAGCTCAGGAAAACTCAGCTTCGACACTTCACCCTTGCCATCCGTGGTGCGGTCCACCGTTTCGTCGTGGATGATCACCGGCGTGCCGTCGCCGGCCAGCATGACGTCGAACTCCACGCCCTTGAAGCCCATGGACGCACCAAGCCGGATCGCGCCCAGCGTGTTCTCGGGAGCGAGCGATCCGCCGCCGCGGTGCGCGACGATTCTCGGCCAGGGCCAGCTCATGCTGGCCGCCTCTTCGGTTTCAGCCGCACGTAAAGAACCTTCCGCACCCTGGCCACCATGCCACCCGCCTCGTCTTTCACGTCAATGATGAACTCCGGGAGCACCTTTTCGCCGGCCGCGGCCTGCGCCCGGATCTCGGCGATCCGCTCCTCCGACAGCTGGAATCGGGCGTGCACGACACCGCGCCCGGGCGCAACGTACTCGATGCCGCCCGATTTGTCCCAGACAAGGTAGTCGTCGCCCAGGTTGTGCAGCAGCATGATCATGAAGAACGGGTCGGTCATCGCATAGAGGCTGCCGCCGAAATGCGTGCCGACGGCATTGCGGTTCAGGCGCCCCAGCTTCAGTTCCACCATCGCCTCGCGGAAATCGTCCGACAGGCTGCGCACGCGGATGCCGGCGCCGAGAAACGGCGGCCACCATTTCATTCCCTGCCGGAGCTGCTTCGCCGTGAACCGCATCGCTAGCGCCAGCGCACTTTGCGCTCTTCGAGCAGGCGGCGCGCGAGGTCGGGCCGGTCGGTGATCAGGCCGTCGATGCCCAGGTCCAGCATGCGCGCCATTAGGGCGGGATCATTGACCGTCCACACCAGCACCTTGAGGCCGAGTGACTGGGCCTCCTTCACCTTCTGCGCGTCTACGTCGCGAAAATGCACCGACCAATGGCTGCCGCCGGCGGCCTTGATCATCCGCGGGATCGAGTCATGTTCGCGAAACTGGAAGCCCGCGGTCCAGATCGATCCCTCGGCGCGCCCGGCGCCCACGTTGTCCAGCCAGGACTGCTGCGCCGTGAGATACACGGTCTGGATCTCCGGCGCGATCTTCTGCACCACCTGCAGGCTGCGCCAATCGAAGGACAGGATCTGCGAACGCGCGGCCATGCCCGCCTTGCGGATCCCCTCCACGACCGCGCGCGCGAACGGCTCCGGCAGTGCCGTCTCTTCCGGCTTGTCGGGCCTGAGCTTGGTCTCGATCGCGAACCGGACTTTATCGTCGCCCGAACGCTTCACCAGGTCGAACAGGTCGGAAAGGCGCGGGATGCGCGTGCCGTCGAGCGGCTTCTGCTCGGAAAACTGGCGTGCGTAGCCGGTCTCCGGCTTGATCCGCCCCACGTCGTAGGCCTGCAATTGCGCCCAGGTCAGCGTATTGATCGCCGGGCCGCGCTGGTCCAGAAACTTCCCCGAAGCATCACGCGTGATGTCCGGGTTCAGGGTCGGATCGTGGTGGATGACCAGGACGCCGTCCTTCGTGATCGCGATGTCTAGCTCAAGGGTGGTGACCCCGAGCTCGAGCGCGCGCTGGAACGACGCCAGGGTGTTCTCCGGCAACAGCCCGCGCGCGCCGCGGTGGCCCTGAAGATCCAAAGCTTGGGCAGGCGCGGCCGCCAGCGCCAATGCCAGGACAAGCCAGCGCATCACGCCTCGATGCGCTTGCCGCTGGCCGGATCGAACCAGTGAGCGTTCTGCGGCGCGTAGCGCAGCGCAAGCTTGCCGGCGCGCGCATCCGCGTCCGCCGGCAGGCGAGCGGCCACCCGCGCGCTGTCCCGATCTCCAATGTGGCCGTAGACGATGATGTCGGCGCCGAGCGGCTCGATCAGGTCGACGTCGATCGTCAGGCTGGCATCGGACGCGGCGCAGGGCTCGAGGTGCTCGGGGCGCACGCCGAGCAGCTTGCCATCCTTCGGAATCAGGTTCATCGGCGGCGAGCCGATGAAGCCGGCGACGAAGGTGGTGGCCGGTTTCGCGTAGACCTCCAGCGGCGCGCCGATCTGCTCGGCGCGGCCGGCGTTCATCACGATCATGCGCTGCGCGAGCGTCATCGCCTCGACCTGGTCGTGGGTGACAAACAGGCTGGTGGTGCCGAGGCGCCGGTGCAGCGCCTGCAGCTCGCCTCTCATCTGCACGCGCAGCTTGGCGTCCAGGTTCGACAGCGGCTCGTCGAACAGGAACACTTTCGGCTCGCGCACGATGGCGCGGCCCATGGCGACGCGCTGGCGCTGGCCGCCCGAGAGGGCGCGCGGCTTGCGGTCGAGGTACTTGCCGAGCTCCAGGATCGTCCCCGCCTTCTGCACCCGCGTGTCGATTTCCTCCTTCGACAACCCCCGGATGCGCAGGCCGTAGGCCATGTTGTCGTACACGCTCATGTGCGGGTAAAGCGCGTAGTTCTGGAACACCATCGCGATGTCGCGGTCCTTCGGCTCGAGGTTGTTGACCACCCGGTCGCCGATCGCGATCTCGCCCGCGGTAATGGTCTCCAGCCCCGCCACCATGCGCAGCAGCGTGGACTTGCCGCAGCCCGAGGGCCCGAGGATGACGATGAACTCGCCGTCCTTGATCTCCATGTTGACGCCGTGGATCACCTGCAATTCCGGGGTGTAGCTCTTGCGGACGTCCCTGAGCGATACGGCGGCCATTATTTTTCAGTCTCCACGAGGCCCTTCACGAACCATTTCTGCATCACCATCACCACCAGCGCCGGCGGCAGCATCGCCAGGATCGCGGTGGCCATGATCAGGTTCCACTCGTTGGCCGAATCGCTGCCGACGATCATGCGCTTGATGCCGATCACCGTCGTGTACATGGACTCGTCGGTNNCAGCGGCCACAGGTACTGGTTCCAGCCGTAGATGAACTGGATCACGAACAGCGCCGCCATGGTGGTCTTCGACAGCGGCAGCAGCACGTCGATGAAGAACCGCATCGGCGAGGCGCCGTCCACGCGCGCGGCTTCCGCCAGCTCGTCCGGGATGGTCATGAAGAACTGGCGGAACAGGAACGTGGCGGTGGCCGAGGCGATCAGCGGCACCGTCAGGCCGGCGTAGGTGTTGAGCATGCCGAGGTCGGCGATCACCTTGAAAGTCGGGATGATGCGCACTTCCACCGGCAGCATCAGCGTGACGAAGATCATCCAGAAAAAGAACATGCGGAACGGAAAGCGGAAGTAGACGATGGCGAACGCGGAGATCACCGAGATCGCCATCTTGCCCAGCGGGATCACCAGCGCCATCACCAGGCTGTTGAACAGCATCGACGAGGCCGCCGCCTTGGATCCGGTATTGGTGCCGCCGCCCAGCACCTGCGAGTAATTCTTCACCAGCTGGTCCCCGGGCGTGAGCTGCATCGGCACCTGCATGATCTGCTCGAGCGTCAGCGTCGAGGCGATGAAGGTGACGTAGAGCGGGAACGCAACCGCCAGCACGCCGAGGATCAGCACGGCGTGCGATATGAACGTGAGCCAGGGGCGGTTCTCTACCATGTCAGTACTGCACCCGGCGCTCGACAAATCGGAACTGCACCACCGTCAGCATGATGACGATGATCATCAGGATCACCGACTGCGCCGATGAACCGCCGAGGTCGGCCGCCTTGACCCCGTCGTGGTAGACCTTGTAGACGAGGATGTTGGTCGCCTGGCCCGGGCCGCCCTGCGTGGTGGCATCGATCACGCCGAAGGTGTCGAAGAAGGCGTAGACGATGTTCACCACCAGCAGGAAGAAGGTGGTGGGCGAGAGCAGCGGGAAGACGATGGTCCAGAAGCGGCGGAACGGGCTCGCGCCGTCGATCGCCGCCGCCTCGATCAGCGAGCGCGGCACCGATTGCAGGCCGGCGAGGAAGAACAGGAAGTTGTAAGAAATCTGCTTCCACACCGAGGCCACCACCACCAGCAGCATCGCCTGGTCGCCCTTGATGATCCAGTTCCAGTCGATGCCCCAACCCTTCAGCACATAGGTGACGATACCGATCGAGGGCGCGAACAGGAAAGCCCACAGCACGCCGGCGATTGCCGGCGCCACGGCGTAGGGCCAGATCAGCAGCGTCTTGTAGGCCATCGCGCCGCGCAGCACGCGGTCGGCCATGGTCGCCAGCAGCAGCGATATGGCGATGCCGAAGAAGGCCACCAGCACGCTGAACAGCGCAGTGGTCTTGAACGAATCTACGTAGTTGCCGTCCTTGAACAGGGCGGCGTAGTTCTGCAGGCCGACGAACTGGCTCCTCAGCCCGAAAGCGTCCTGGAGCTGGAACGAGTACCAGACCGCCTGCACCGCCGGCCAGAAGAAGAACAGGACCGTAATCACGATCTGCGGGGCCACCAGCGCATACGGCAGCCACGCAGACCGGAATACGACCCGCTTTTCCATCTACTGCTTTTTGCCTGTTACTTGTTGGCCGCCTCGAACTGGCGCAGGATCTCGTTGCCGCGCCGCACCGCATCGTCCAGCGCCGGCTTGGCTTCCTTCTTGCCCGAGAACACGTTTTCGAGCTCTTCCTCGATCACCGTGCGCCCCTGCACGAAGTTGCCGAAGCGCAGGCCCTTGGAGTTGCCGGTCGGCGCCTTGTTGGTGAGCTGCTTCACCGCCAGCTCCGCCCCCGGGTCCTTGTCGTAGAAGCCGGACTTCTTGGTCATCTCGTAGGCAGCCTGCGTGATCGGCACATAGCCGGTCTTGGTGTGCCAGGCCATCTGGACGTCGGACTGCGACAGGTAGCCCATGAACTTCGCCACGCCCTTGTACTCGTCGGGCTTCTTGCCGCCCATGATCCAGACCGAGGCGCCGCCGATGATGGAGTTCTGCGGCGCGCCCTTCACGTCGTCGTGGTACGGGATGAAGTTGATCGACCACTCGAACTTGCCGGCCTTGCGGATGCCGGCCTGCGCGCCGGTCGAGCCGCTGAACATGGCGCACTCGCCGCTGGAGAACTTGGCGTCGCCCTGGTTGGTGCGGCCGGCGTAGACGAAGAGGCCCTTCTTCGACATGTCGCCGAGCATGGAGATGTGGCGCACGTGCAGCGGCGAGTTGATCGAGAACTGCGTGTCGAAGCCGCCGAAGCCGTTGTCCTTGGTGCCGATCGGCACGTTGTGCCAGGCGCTGAAGTTCTCGATGTGCATCCAGGACGGCCAGCTGGTGGTGTAGGGGCAGGCGTGGCCCGAGGCCTTCAGCTTCTCCGCCGCCGCGAGCACTTCCTTCCAGGTCTTCGGCGCCTTTTCCGGATCCAGGCCGGCCTTCTTGAAGGCATCCTTGTTGACGTAGAACATGATGGTCGAGCTGTTGAAGGGGAACGACAGCATGTTGCCCTTCTGGTCGGTGTAGTAGCCGGTCACCGTCGGCAGGTAGGCCTTGGGCTCGAACTTCTCCTTGGCGTCGGTCATCACCTTGGCCACCGGCACGATGGCGCCTTTGGCGGCCATCATGGTCGCGGTGCCGACTTCGAACACCTGCAGCAGGTGCGGCGCGCTGCCGGCGCGGAACGCGGCGATCGCGGCCGTCATCGACTCGGGGTAGCTGCCCTTGAACGTCGGCACCACCTTGTAGTCCTTCTGGCTGGCGTTGAAATTGTTGGCGACCTCGTTCAGCGCCTCTCCCAGCGCGCCGCCCATGGAATGCCACCACTGGATTTCGGTCTGGGCCAGGGCGGCCGAGGAATACAGGCCCGCCGCGGCCATGGCGACTACTAAGTGTTTGATACGCATCGAGGTCTCCTGTGGGTCGTGATTTGTACGGACGGGCGAGTCTACGTTCGCCTTATTTCGGAAATACTACAGAATTATCACTTCTTCCGGGGGACTCTTGTGGGTGCCGCCGGCTCCGCGCCCGCGCGGTTCTCCTTCTCGAACCTGCGCAGCAGCACGTCGCCGCGCTCCGCGGCCCGGTCGAGAGCGAGCTTGGGCGGCACCTTGCCGTCCCAGACCCCTTCCAGCTCCTCCTCGAGGATCGCGCGGATCTGCTGGAATTCGCCCAGCCGGATGCCGCGCGACTCGCGCGTCGGATTGTTGAGCAATAGCTGCTTGACGGCGATCTCGTGCCCGGGATTGCTCTTGTAGAAGCCCGCCTTCGCCGTCAGGTCGTAGGCGGCGCGGGTCACCGGCACGTAGCCGGTGCGCTGGTGCCACTCGGCCTGCACGTCCGCGCGCGCCAGCCAGCCGAGGAACTTCGCCGTGCCGCGATTTTCAGGGCCCTTGTGCCCGGCCATCGCCCACAGGGCCGCGCCCCCGATCATGGTGTGATGCGGCGCGCCGCGGACGTCGTCGTAATGCGGCAGTTGCGCGGCGCCGAAGTTGAACTTCGCCCCGCGCCTGAGTTCCGCGTAGCTCGAAGACGATGCGGTGACCATCGCGCATTCGCCCTTCTCGAAGCGCCGCTCGCCTTCGACGCGCCGTCCGCTGTAGGTGAAGTAGCCCGCGCGCGCCCACGACGACAGCATCGAGACATGCCGCACCATGAGGTGCGTGTTGAACAGCAGCCTGGTGTCCAGGCCGCCGAGTCCGTTGTCCTTCGAAGCGAAATCCTGGTTGTGCCAGGTGCTCATGTTCTCGATCTGCACCCAGGACGGCCACACCGTGGTGTAGACACAGTCCTGCCCCGCGTCGACCATCGCGCCCATCGCCTTGGGCATTTCGTACCAGGTCTTCGGCGGATTCTCGGCGTCGAGTCCGGCCTTGCGGAACAGGTCCTTGTTGTAGAACAGGATCGGCGTCGAGACGTTGAACGGCAGCGCGAGCAGTTTCCCGCTGTTGTCGGAAAAGTAGCCCGACACCGCGGGCAAGAACAGCCTTTCGTCCAGACGCTCGCCGTTCTCCGCCATCAGCTGCCACACCGGCTTCACCGCGCTCTTCGCGGCCATCATGTATGCGGTGCCGACCTCGTAGACCTGTACCAGGTGCGGGCCACCGCCCGTGCGCTGCGCCGCGAGCGCGCCGATCATGGCGTCCTCGTAACTGCCCTTGTGCTCCGCTACGACACGGACTTCCTTCTGCGACGCGTTGAAACGTTGCACCAGCGCATCGAGCTCGGCGCCGAGCGCCCCGCCCATCGCGTGCCAGAAGCGGACCTCCTGCTGGGCAGCGGCCGCGCCGCAGAACAGCGCGAGAAGCATCGAAACGAGTATGTGTCGCATAGGCCGCGGATTGTATGATGCGATCCGTGGCCGCGGCACATGATTTGGATGCAATTCAAGTTGCAGCGCAATATGCGAGCGGCGCACTGTCGCCCGTAGAGGTCACTCGCGCGTGCCTCGAACGCATCGGGGCCTGGGAGCCGCGCCTTAACGCGATGTACCGTACCGACAGGGAAGGCGCGCTGTCGTCCGCAAAAGCCGCGGAAACCCGCTGGCGCGCGAAGCAGCCGCTGTCGCCGCTGGACGGCGTTCCCGTCACCATCAAGGAAAACATCTACACCAGGGGCGATCCCGCGCCCATCGGCACGAAGGCCAACGATGATGCGCCACCGCAACCCGCCGACGCGCCGCCGGCGGCTCGGTTGCGCGAGGCGGGCTGCGTGATCCTGGGCAAGACCACCATGCCCGACTTCGGCATGCTGTCCTCGGGCCTCTCGAGCATCCACGGCATCACGCGCAATCCGTGGAACACCGCGCGCAACACCTCCGGCTCGAGTTCCGGCGCCGGCGCCGCCGCCGCCGCGGGCTACGCGCCGCTGCACCTGGGCACCGACATCGGCGGCTCGGTGCGCCTGCCGGCGACGCACTGCGGCATCTTCGCGCTGAAACCCAGCCTCGGGCGCGTGCCGGTCTACCCGCCCTTCATCGGCCGCGTCACCGGCCCGATGACGCGCGGCGTGGCCACCAGCGCCGCTCTCATGAACCTGCTCTCGAAGCCGGATGCACGCGACTTCATGAGCCTGCCCTACGACGCGACTGACTTTTCAGACATCGAGGGCCTGAAGCTCAAGGGCTTGCGCATCGGTTTCCTTCCCGACATGAAAGCAGGATTGGCAGTAAACCCGGAAGTCGCGGCGGCCGCAGCCGCGGCCGCGAAAGCGCTCGCCAGCGCCGGCGCAGTGGTCGAAGAAATGAAAACATTCATGACAGTGGACCTGCTCGACGGCATGTGCCGCTTCTTCGAGGCGCGATCGTTCAACGACTACATGCAGCTGCCGCCCGCCAAGCAGGCGAAGGTCCTGCCCTTCATCGCCGAGTGGACCACCTGGCGCGCGAAGAATTTCAGCGGCACGGAGGTCATGGCCGCCTACAACGCCTACGTCTCCCTGCGCGACGTCACCGTGCGCGCCTGCCAGCCCTACGACTTCGTCCTCTCGCCGACCTCACCGATCCTGCCCTACGAAGCCGAACTCCCCTCCCCCAACAACGACCCGCGCAACGCCCTGCCCCACATCGCCTTCACGCTGCCCTACAACATGTCGGAGCAGCCCGCGGCGTCATTGAATTGGACTTTCAGCAAGGACGGGCTGCCGATCGGAATCCAGATCATTGGCAAGCGGTTCGACGATCTTGGCGTGCTGCGGCTGTCGCGCGCGCTGGAACAAATGCGGCCGGCGCAGAAGGCCTGGCCCAACCCCTAGCCTCCCGCACCGTCGTCTCCGCGCACTCCATCCGTAGCCCCCGCGGCTTTAAGCGGGGACCCAGGTTTAGAATTACCCCGGTCTAAAGTCCGCCTTGCTCTACCAGCCCCGCTTCGGCGGGGCTTTTTGTTGGCAGGTACGCTCGCCGGAATTCCTGCTGAGGCGTGGAATTACAGGCTCGGCAATCGCTCAGGTCTGGAATGGATCCTGGATCAGTACAAGGAATCCAAGCCGAAGGATCCGACGATTCGGGAGAAGTTCGATACGTACCGGTTCGCGGACTAAAAGGAGAAGGTCATCGATCTGCTGGCGCGCGTGACGACGGTGTCGGTGGAGACGCAGAAGATCGTCGAGGCGATGAAGAAGGCCTCGCGCTAGCCGGATTTCAGTTTCCTCCAGCGGTGCGTCGACCATCTCGCAGTCGCGCCTGGCTTTATTGGCTAGATTATTGACTAATTGGCCAATAGAATATATCATTAAATCATAGCGATATATTAATTCACGCCAATAAATTAGCTGATCATGCCAAAACAATTGGCAACGGACTTGGCGGACCGCCTGGCAGCCGAGATCAACCGGCACGCCGACGGGATCGCGCCGGCTTCCCTTATCGCCGCCTTTGCGCACGAGGCGAGCCCGCGTTCGCTCGGCCGGATCGCAAAGCACCTCGCGAAGAACAACCGCATCCTGATCAAGGGCGGTGGCGCCTCTACGCGCTATCACCCCGCGCCGGCCATCCGCGCCGAAGCACGAATCGTGGAGGCGGACGACACGCTGCGCGCCCAGGGCGAAGTCTACGTCTCCCTGACCAGCGAGTCGCCAAAGCTGCGCGAATGGGTCCGCCGCCCGATCACGCAGCGCCGCCCGGTGGGATACGACCGCAAGCTGCTGGACGACTATCGCCCGAACGAGACGTTCTACCTGAACGATGCCGACTGGCGCGCGCGCCTGCGCGACATCGGCCGCACGCCATTGGCACAGCAACCGGCGGACACGTACGGTCGCGACATCCTCAACCGCCTGTTGATCGATCTGTCCTGGGCCTCCTCACACCTGGAAGGGAACACCTATTCGCTCCTCGACACACAGAACCTGATCGAGCACGGCCGCGAAGCCGAGGGCAAGGGCCGTCTCGAGGCACAGATGATCCTCAACCACAAACGAGCGATCGAATTCCTCGTGGAGCAGCCGGAGGATATCGGGTTCGACATGCACACGTTCACGAATCTGCACACGCTCCTGTCGGAAAATCTGCTCCGCAGTCCGGCAGACGAAGGACGGTTGCGCGAACGCATCGTCGAGGTGAGCGGATCGGTATATCGGCCGCTTCACATCCCGCAGCAGATCGAGGAACTGTTCCGCCTGGTTCTGGACAAGGCCGGAGAGATCGCCGACCCGTTCGAGCAGTCGTTCTTCCTGATGGTGCACATCCCGTACCTGCAGCCGTTCGTGGACGTGAACAAGCGGGTGTCCCGGCTTGCGGCCAACATCCCATTAATCAAGAACAGGCTCTGCCCGCTGTCGTTCATCGATGTGCCAAAAAACGCCTACATCGAAGGCACGATTGCGGTGTACGAGCATGGGCGCGTGGACCTGCTGCGCGACGTATTCACCTGGGCCTACGAGCGTTCCTGCGACCAGTTCAAGGCAGTCGCCGGATCGCTTCCGGAGCCAGATCCGTTCAGGCAGCAGTACCGCGCGGAACTGGTCGAAGCTGTTGCTGGAATCGTGCGCGGCGCGAAGCCGAATAAATTCGGCGATGTACGAGCAATCGCCGCCAATATGGTTCCAGCCGAGGATCAGCAGCGCTTCGCGAGCATGGTTTCCGAAGAGCTAAGGCACCTGCACGAAGGAAGCATCGCGCGCTACAAACTGCGGCTCGCGGAATTCAAGGCTTGGCGGGAAAAGCAGGGAAAGCTTTAACCCCTGCTTCGATCAGACTTCAATATCTTCCGGCGGCACCTCGACCACTTTGCCGTCGCGCAGGATGACGATCGGATAACCGAGTGCCTTGTGGCGGCGCCATGCGTCGTGGGCGGCATCGCGCAGCGCGGCGGTAACTTCATCAATGGGCACGCCCATGATTCCGCCTGTTTTAGAGCCAGCCTGGTATGCGCGTTCCTGCTCGCGCGCCTTGCTCTGCTTCTCGATCATGGCCCAAGCCTCCGCATCGTGAATCTCTTCCGATCCATCGAGCTCGCATTTCGCTACCAGCCTTGCCTCGGTCGAATTGTCGTACAGCGCCCAGGAGTTCGCAATCGGGCGGTAGAGGTCGAGGAAATTCCGCAGGCCATTTGCATACCGGCGACGGATGACGTCAGGCGACACGTTGTGCCCGCCGTGGCGTACCCGCCCCGCGACTCGAAGGATGTTCTGCTCGACGTCCGGCAACCAGAGATAGACAAGATGAAAGCGGTAGCCGCGCTCCCGCTGCAGTTTCGCGATCCAGGGAGCGAAGTGGCGCGAGGCGAGCGTAGTTTCAAATGAGAAGTCGGAGCCTGTCGCGGTGAGTGCGTCGAGGCGCTTGAGCATGATTCTCCCCGCTTGCATTGCCACGGCGTCAGGGTCGGACGGCGATAGTTCAGCAGCGATGACATCGGCGTTGACGAACTCGGCGATGCCGAGGCGCTTGCCGATCAGGAGCGGCGCGGCGGTGGATTTGCCGGCGCCGTTGGGGCCGGCGATGACGACGAGATTGGGCATTGGGAAGACCTGGGTCCCCGCCTAAAGCCGCGGGGACGACGTTCTGATTCTATTTTTTCTCGTCGACGAACTTCCGCACACTTTCCAGGTGCGTGTCGTGGACGCGCTTCAGGATCGCGGGCCATTCGCTCTCCGGCACGAAGAGGTCGCTCTCGCCGGCGTTCGGGCTGGGCGCGGCCTTGCCGTAGAGCGCGGCCCAGCGCTGGTCGTAGTCGCGCGGATTGGCGGCGTCCCAATCGACGGCCTTCTGCGCGATCGCGACCAGCCGGTCGCGGCGGTAGAACTGGTTCGAGCGCAGCTCGGGGCTCATGCGCTTGCGCAGCTCGAGCATTACGTTCTGGGCGCTCTTGTCGCGGCAGCGCAGGGAGTCGTAGACGGCGCGGATGCGTCCCACGTGGTACCAGAAGATCGCCCGTTCGGCGTAGTCCTCGATTAGGGCATTGGCAAGCGCGTACAACACCAGCGGATTGTGGGACGCGGCAGAGCGCTCCACCTCGCGCATCGCCTCGCGCTTGTCGGTGCCGTAGGCGACGTTGAGCCTGGACACCATCGCCTCGGTGGCGCGCATGTCGATCTTCGCCTGCGCGAGGACAGCGGTAGGCGCGCAGGCGAGGACCACCAGCGCGAGCCAGCGCAACAGCGCGCCGTCAGCCACCGAAGGCCGGCCCGAGCGGCCGCAGCCGCAGGCCCTTGCGCAGTTTCTTCCACGGGAACTCCGCGGGATCCGCGAGCGCCGGACCGGGGGATCTCGCGACCAGCACCTCGCGCGCAATGGGTTCGAAGTCCGCGCGGAAATGCACCGAGCTCTTGAGCACCAGCATGCGCTCGCGCACCGGCTCGACGCCGAGGTGGCGGAACATCTCCTTGTCCGCCGCCTGGCACTTCCTGGAGGCAAGGGCGACCCGCACGCCGGGCGCAGCCTTGCTCCGCAGAAGCGCCATCGGGCCGAGGTCCATGCGGAAACCCTTGAACATCGGTCCGGTGCAGGTGAACTTCCCCTCGCCCAGGCGCTCGACCGTGAATTCCCCCTCGAAGGGGGCATCTCCCGGAATGTTCGAGCGTCCCCCGAGCTTGAACGCCGCGGCAGTTCCCTGGCCGACGTCGTGCGCCCGCTTCGCCGCCTCGCCGTCGATGAGCAGGCCGAGGGTTGCTTCGGTCGCGCGCTGGCGCACGAGCGCCGCGAGCATGCCGGTGGTGTCGCCGTTGCCGCCGGCTCCCGGGTTGTCCTGCGTGTCGGCGATGACGACGGGCTTGCCCGGCTCGCCGCGCGCGCGGGCGCGCGCCACCGCTTCGTCCGGCGAATGCAGTTCCATGGCGAAGTCCTTTTCCGCATCGGCCACCGCGCCGCGCAGTTCCTCCACTGCCTTCGCAACCGCGCCCTGGTCCGAACCGTAGCCGAACACCGACATGCCGCATTCGTCGAAATCGGCCATCGGGAAGCCGGGCATGAAGGTCAGCATCGCACCGCTGGAGTGCTCAAGGCGCTCAAGCAGTGCATACAAGCCCTTGCACGGCTCGATGAACGAGCTCTGCGAAGGCAGGCCGGTGAGGAAATCGAGCGTCGCAAAGGATTTCGCCGGCCGCGCGCCAGTGCGCAGGATCGTGTCGAGCAGCCGCGCCGCGCGCGCGCCGGTATCCGCCATGTCCACATGGGGGTAGGTGCGATAGCCGACCATCGCATCGACGCGCGCCAGCATGGCGCGCGTGACATTGCCGTGCAGGTCCAGGCTGGCGACCAGCGGCACGCGCGGGCCGATCAGCTCGCGCACTCGCCGCAGGATCTCCCCCTCGCCATCGTCATGCGCATCGGTCACCATGGCGCCGTGCAGGTCCAGGTAGACGCCATCGACAGGAAGGTGTGCTTTTAAATTAGAAATCAATCCCGAAAGAATTCGCTCGAAAGCGTCTGTAGTGACCTGCGCCGAGGGGCTGGCGGCGGCCCAGGCGGTGCCGACCAGCGTGTGGCCTGCATTTCCCTTGCCACCACGCAGCGCCTGCACGGCGCCCTGCGCCGGGATGTTGGCGCCTTCGATCGCACCAAAAATGGGCTCGCCGTATTTCGCCCCGGGCCAGCCGCCGCCCGCCTCGAACTGCGCGTAGTCGGCGCGCGAAGGCGCGAAAGTATTGGTCTCGTGCTGGAAGCCGCCGATTGCGATGCGTGCCATGGCCTGATACCCTGAATTGAATTTTTACACGGGAGATTTTCTCATGCGCAAGCTTGTCTCGTTGTTCATCCTGGTCGCGTTTGCAGGCATATCGCAGGCCCAGGACAAGGTGCTGCGCATCGTGCCGCACTCCAACCTCGCGATCCTCGACCCGATCTGGACCACCGCGTACATGAGCCGCAACCACGGCTACATGATCTACGACACCCTCTTCGGCACCGACGAGAAGAGCCAGATCAAGCCGCAGATGGTGGAATCCTGGACGGCGAGCCAGGACCAGCGCCTCTGGACCTTCAAGCTGCGCAAGGGCCTGGAGTTCCACGACGGCAAGCCGGTGACCAGCGAAGACGTCGTCGCCTCCCTGCAACGCTGGGGCAAGCGCGACGCCATGGGCTCGGCGCTCATGACCTTCGTCGACCGCATGGACACGCCCGCGCCCGACACCTTCCGCATCTTCCTGCGCGAGGCCTGCGGCTTCCTGCTCGAGGCGCTCGGCAAGCCATCGTCGAATGTGCCGTTCATCATGCCCAAGCGCGTCGCCGACACCGACCCGTTCAAGCAGATCGAGGACTACATCGGCTCGGGCCCCTTCGTATTCAAGCGCGACGAGTTCAAGCCCGGCGACAAGGCCGTGTACCTGAAGAACAGCAAGTACGTGCCGCGCAAGGAAGCGCCCTCGGGATCGACCGGCGGCAAGCACGTCTACGTGGACCGCGTGGAGTGGAACCTCGCGCTGCGCGATGCGCAGGCGCAGGTCAACGCGCTGCAGAAGGGCGAAGTCGACATCATCGAGGCGCTCGGCTTCGACTACTACGAGGCGGCGAAGAAGGATCCGAACATCCAGATCCCGAAATACTCGACCGTGAACCTGCAGTACATGGCGCGCTTCAACCACCTGAACAAGCCCTTCGACAACCCGAAGGTGCGCCAGGCCGTGCTCGCCGCGTTCTCGCAGCAGCCCTTCCTGCAGGCGCAGGTGGGGGTGAAGGAGCTCTACAACACCTGTCCTTCGATGTTCACCTGCGGCACGCCGCTCGCCAGTCCCGCTGGCAGCGACATCCAGTCCAAGTCCAACATGAAGAAGGCGCAGGAGCTGCTGAAGGCCTCCGGCTACGACGGCACGGCGATCGTGCTCATGAAGCCGACCGACCTCGCCTCGATCCAGAAGCTGCCGGACGTGGCGGCGCAGCTCATGCGCCAGGCCGGTTTCAAGGTGGACCTGCAGGCGATGGACTGGAACACGCTGGTCGGCCGCCGCGCGAAGAAGGACCCGGTCGACAAGGGCGGCTGGCACATGTTCCTTACCGCCTGGCAGGGGCATGACATCTGGAACCCCATCTCCAACCCGACCTTCGACACCCGCGGCGAGCAATCCGGCTGGTTCGGCTGGGCCAAGGACGAGAAGCTGATGTCGATCCGCGCCGAGTTCATGCGCCAGACCGACCCGGCCAAGAAGAAGAAGCTCGCCGAGGCGACGCAGGCGCGTGCCTTCGAGATCGGCACCCACGCGCCCCTGGGCGAATACTCGCAGCCGATGGCCGCGCGCAAGAACATCAGCGGCTTCTTCGTCACCAACGGCAACATTTACTGGAACCTGAAGAAAAACTAGTCCGGTTTTTCTTTTGTTTTCCTTCGTTGCGCGGAGACTCCTCGCCACCGTCCCGGTCCTGCTGATCGTCGCGGTGCTGGTGTTCCTGATCCTGCGGCTCGCGCCGGGGGATCCGGCGGCGATCATGGCCGGCGACGCGGCCAATACCGAGCAGATCGCGCGAATCCGCGCCGACCTGGGGCTTGAGAAGCCCATCGTCGCGCAGTTCGGCATCTGGATCGCCAACATGGCGCGCGGCGACCTTGGCGAGTCCTTCTACTACAAGATGAAGGTGGCGACGCTGATCGGCCAGCGCCTGGAGCCGACGCTCGCGCTCGCCACGCTTACGATCCTGTTCGCTGTCGCGATCGCCGTGCCGCTGGGAGTGGCGGCGGCGTGGCGCTTCGGCGGCTGGTTCGACCGCGCGCTGATGGGTTTCTCGGTGCTCGGCTTCTCGGTGCCGGTGTTCGTGCTCGCCTACGTCCTCATCTACATCGTCTCCCTGAAGCTCGGCTGGCTGCCGGTGCAGGGCTACCGGCGCATCGGCGATGGCTTCTGGCCGTTCCTGCGGCACCTGATCCTGCCGGCGTTCACCTTGTCGGTGATCTACATCGCGTTGATCGCCAGGGTCACGCGCGCGTCCGTGCTGGAGGCGCTCGGCGAGGACTACATCCGCACCGCGCGCGCCAAGGGCCTGCCGGAAGTCCGCGTGCTGGTGCGCCACGCGCTGGCGAACGCCGCGGTGCCGATCGTCACCGTCATCGGCATCGGCATCGCGCTGCTGATCGGCGGCGTGGTGGTGACCGAATCGGTGTACGCGATTCCCGGCCTCGGCCGGCTGACGGTGGACGCGGTGCTGGCGCGCGACTTCCCGACCATCCAGGGCGTGATCCTGTTCTTTTCCTTCGTCTACGTGCTGCTGAACCTGCTCATCGATCTTTCCTACGTGTTTCTCGATCCCCGGATCCGCTACTGAGTATGGTCCTGAAAAACTGGTCGGTGCGGATCGGCGGCGGCGCGCTCGTCGTGCTCGTACTGATCGCGCTTGCCGCACCCTGGCTCGGGACCGTCGATCCGTCGCTGTTCGACGCCGGCAGCCGCGACCTCGTGCCGGGAAAATCCGGCGAGATCACCACGCTCGAAGGCGAAACCCTGAAGCACACCTTCCTCATGGGCTCGGACTCCTTCGGCCGCGACATCTACAGCCGCGTGATCTACGGCACGCGCGTCTCGCTGCTGGTCGGCATCCTGTGCGCGCTGGTGGCGCTCTCGATCGGCATCGCCTGCGGCCTGCTCAGCGGATACCTGCGCTGGCTCGACCCCATCCTGATGCGCGTCATGGACGGCATCATGGCGATCCCCGCGATCCTGGTGGCGATTTCGCTGGTGGCGCTGTGGCGAGGCAGCGTTGCCACGGTGGTGATTGCCATCGCCATCCCGGAGATCCCGCGCGTGACGCGGCTGGTGCGCTCCCTGGTGCTCACCATCCGCGAGGAACCCTACGTCGAAGCCGCGATCGCGCTCGGCACGCCGACCTGGAAGATCCTGCTCGGCCACATCCTGCCCAATTGCGTCGCGCCGCTGGTGGTGCAAGGGACCTACGTCTGCGCCTTCTCGATTCTGGTCGAGGCGATCCTGTCGTTCCTCGGCGTGGGCCTGCCGCCGGACGTGCCGACCTGGGGCAACGTGATGGCCGAAGGGCGGACGCAGTTCAACGACTACCCGCACAACATCTTCTTTCCCGGGCTGTTCCTCGCCGTCACCGTGCTGGCGGTAAACATGCTGGGCGACGGCCTGCGCGACACGCTCGACCCGAAAATGGCGAAGCGCGTATGAATGTCCTGGATGTCGCCGACCTGAGCATTTCCCTGCCCCGCGGCAGCGAACGACCCCATGCCGTGTCGAAGGTCTCGTTCACGGTCGGCCGCGGCGAGATCGTCTGCCTGGTGGGCGAGTCGGGCTCGGGCAAGTCGGTGATCGCGCAAAGCGTGATGGGCCTGCTGCCGAAGACGCTTGCCGTGTCCGCGGGCGCGATCTCCCTGCTCGACGAGGACATCACGCAGGCGAAGGAATCCCGCCTTCGCCAGCTGCGCGCGACGCGCATGTCGATGATTTTTCAGGAGCCGATGACCGCGCTCAACCCGGTCATGACCTGCGGCGAGCAGATCGATGAGGTTTTGAAATTCCATACCAGCCTGCCCCCGCAGGAACGGCGTGAACGAATTCTCGGCATCGTCCAGGAAGTCTCCCTTCCCGACCCCGGACGCATCGTCGCCTCCTACCCGCACCAGCTCTCCGGCGGCCAGCGCCAGCGCATCATGATCGCCATGGCGCTGGTGCTCGAGCCCGCGCTGCTGATCGCCGACGAGCCGACCACGGCGCTGGACGTCACTACTCAAGCACAGATTTTGCATTTAATAATTCAGTTGCAAAAAAAACACGGGACGGGCGTCCTCTTCATCACCCACGACTTCGGCGTGGTCTCGGAGATCGCGCACCGCGTCGCGGTGCTGCGCCTGGGCGAGCTGGTCGAGATTGGCGGCCGCGACGAGGTCCTGAAGCGCCCGGCGCACGAGTACACGCAGATGCTGATCCGCTCGGTTCCCGCGTTGAAGCCGCAGGGCCGCGCGGCGCGGCCGGAGGCGCCCGTGGTGCTGCAGACAAGAGGGCTGTCGAAAACCTACCGTTCGAACAGCTGGCTGGGGCCGGTGCGCGAAGTGCGGGCGGCGGAAGACGTGACGCTGGAAGTGCGCCGCGGCCAGACGCTCGGCATCGTCGGCGAATCCGGCTCCGGCAAGTCCACCGTCGCGCGCTGCATCGTGCGGCTGGTGGATCCGAGCGCGGGCGAAATCCGCATCGGCGGCACGGAGATCGCGACCATGGGCGCCGCGGCGCTGCGGCCCTTGCGGCGCAAGGTGCAGATCGTGTTCCAGGATCCCTACCGTTCGCTGAATCCGCGCCGCACGGTGGGCGAGGCGATCATCGAGGGGCCGCTGAATTACGGCACCGGGCGCGAGGCCGCGCTGGAACGCGCGGTCAAGCTGCTCGAACTCGTGCGCATGGACGCCTCCGCGCTGCCGCGCTACCCGCACCAGTTCTCCGGCGGCCAGCGCCAGCGCATCTGCATCGCGCGCGCGCTGGCGATGGAGCCCGAACTGCTGGTCGCCGACGAGGCGGTCTCGGCGCTGGATGTCTCGGTGCAGGCGCAGGTGCTGGAACTGCTGGAGGAAATCCGCACCCGGCTCGACCTCGGCATGCTGTTCATCACGCACGACCTGCGCGTCGCGGCGCAGGTCTGCGACCAGATGGCGGTGATGTCCCAGGGCCGGGTGGTCGAGTACGGACCCGCGGAGGAGATCTTCCTGCGCCCTAAACATGAGTACACCCGCGCCCTGTTCGAGGCGGCGCCGGGGCGCGGGTTTGCGTTCGGTTCCACGTAAAATCCGGGGCATGGACCGGCTCGACCAAGCGCGGATCAGCGTTCCGGGACTCGACGTCCGGGTCGTGGATCGCTGCACCTCCACCAACGCGCTGCTGCGGGACGAACGGTGCACGGAACCCGCGCTGCTCGCGGCCGAACTCCAGACTGCGGGCCGAGGCCGGCACGGTCGACGCTGGAGGTCCGCTCGCGGCGCCGGCGCAACCTTCTCGATCCGGCGGCACCTGAGCTGCGAGCAACGCCGGCTCGCCGGGCTGTCGATCGAAGTAGGCCTGTCCGCGGCGCGCGCCCTGCGCCGGCTCGGCGCGCGAGGCGTCACGGTGAAGTGGCCCAACGACCTGATGGTGGGGCGCCGCAAGCTCGGCGGCATCCTGATCGAAACTCGGCCTGCACCCCGGTCATCCGCCGCTGGCAGCGTGGTCATCGTCGGCATCGGCATCAACTGCCGCGCGCAGCCGCGGCTCGGCGCGCGCCTGGGCCGGGGCGTCGCCGCCCTGGAAGAGGTGCTGCGGCGCCCGGTGCCGCGCAACGCGGTCATCGAGGCGGTCGCGCGCGAAGTGCTGGCTGTGCTGTCCGCCTGGGACCGGGCCTGGGAACGGGACCGGAAGCAGGCCGCATGAACCTTGTCATCGACGCAGGGAATTCGCGCGTCAAGTGGGGATGGCATGACGGAAAATCCTGGTCGGGCATCGCCAACGTGTCGCTTATCGAGTTCGCGGCATCCAGCGACCATATCAACCCGTTCTCGGCCACCCATGACAACCCCTCGCGCATCGTCATTTCGAACGTCGCGGGCGACGGCGCGCAGCAACTGCTGATCAACTGGACCAGCATTTTCGATACCGAGCCCGAATGGGTGCGCGGCGAGCGCGAGCGCTGCGGCGTGCGCAGTTTCTACGAGCGGCCCGAGGTGCTGGGGCCCGATCGCTGGGCGGCCTTGATCGCGGCGCGTGCGCTGGAGCCCGAGCGCGCCTGCCTGGTCGTCAATTGCGGTACGTGCACGACCGTCGACATGCTGAATGCCGGCGGCGAGTTCACCGGCGGCCTGATCGTGCCAGGCGTCGACCTGATGCGCTTCGTGCTGCACGAGCATACCGGCCGCCTGCCGTTGCAGGAGGGACGCTTCGTCAAGGCGCCGCGCAATACCGTCGATGCGATCGAGACCGGCTGCCGCCACGCCCAGGCGGGCGCGGTAGAGCGCATGCATCGGGTGCTGGGCGGAGAGAGCACCTGCCTGATCTCCGGCGGGGGCGGTCCGGCCCTGATCGAGAAGCTCGCACTACCCTGCCGCTACGTCGAGAATCTGGTGCTCGAGGGGCTGGCATGCATCGGAAGGAGCGAATGAGAGCCCTCTTTCTGTTGCTGGTTGCGGCCAACCTGGGGCTCTTCGCCTGGTCCCGCTATTACGCCGCGCCCGACGGCGCCTCCGACCCCGAGCCGGCGCGCAGGCAGGTCAAGCCCGAGACCATCCGCCTGCTCGCCGGGCCGGAACTGGCCGGCCTGCCCCTGCTGAAACCCAGGCCGCCGGCCGAAGGCACGCCGGGCACCGTATCCGGCAGTTGCGTCGAATGGGGCGGATTCTCGGTCGCGGAAGCACCGCGCGCCGAGCAGGCGCTCGAACCCCTCGCGCTGGGCCCCCGGCTGTCGCAGCGGCGCAGCGAGGAGAAGGCCGGCTGGTGGGTGTTCATTCCGCCGCAGGGCAACCGGCCCGCGGCGCAGAAAAAGACCGCCGAGCTGAAGGCGCTCGGCATCGACGACTATTTCATCCTGCAGGAAGAGAACAACATGCGCTGGGCGGTATCGCTGGGCGTGTTCAGCAGCGAAGACGCGGCCAAGGCGCGCCTCGAGGCGCTGCGCGCCAAGGGCGTGCGCAGCGCCCAGACCGGCGAGCGCGACACGCAGGTCACCAAGATATGGCTCCAGGCGCGCGGCGCGGATGCCGCGCTGCAGGCGAGGCTGAGGGAAATCGCCAAGGCGCTGCCGGGCACCGAAGTCAAGGACTGCCAGTAAATCAGGGACAGTCCACGTTTTCCCGCCGGGAAAACGTGGACTGTCCCTGATTAGCCGATGGGGATGGCGCCGCCGGGCACGTGCTTGGCGACCATCTCGAGCAGCCGGTCGGCGCGCACCGGCTTGGTCAGGTAGCCCACCGCGCCCAGCTCCTTGCCGCGATGGTCGCCTTCCTCGACGGAGGTGAGGAAGATCACCGGGATGGCGGGCAGCGTGGAATCGGATTTCAGCGCCGCGATGAACTCGAAGCCGTCCATGTGCGGCATGTTCACGTCCGACAGGATCAGGTCGGGCGGATGCTTCAGGACGTGGTAGCCGGCGCTGATGCCATCGGGCGCGGTGCTGACCTCATAGCCTGCCGCGGACAGGTGCATGCGCAGCAGCTCGCACAGGCTCTCGTCGTCGTCGACCACCAGGATCTTTGCCGCCATTCTTTTCAGCCGGGGCGCTGCAGCGCCCCGGCTAGGAGCAGAACTGCTTTAGCGTCTGCCGCGTCTTGGCGGCTTCCTGCGCGACCTGGCCTTCGTCCATGTAGTAGCGCTCGCCCGTGGGGCTGGTGCGCGGGATGCGCTGGCCCGACTCGAGCGCCTGCAACGACTCGCGCAGGCCGGCGCACTCGCTCGACTTGGTCGCCTTGTCCTGGCGCTCCTGCTCCGCCTTGTCCGCGTCTTTCTTGGCAAGTTCCTGGCGCTTGCGGAAGTCCTGCTCCTTTTCAGCGGACGTCATCGGGCCCTTGTTCGCGTCCTTGCCGCCGTCCTTGGAGGCGGCAGCCTGGGGCGCCTGCGCGGGCGCGGAGCCCGAGGCGGGCGCGCCGATCCTGGATGCCTTGATGCCGGGCGGCGGCGTATCGCCGTAGCGCGTCTTGCCGTCCTTGTCGACCCAGCGGTACTGCGCATGCGCGACGCCCGCGAACAGGAGCGCGAGCAGGAAAATCCAGGGATGCTTCATTCCGAACCTCCGCATATGGTGCTGGTGCCCCGACTCGAACGGGGGACCTACTGATTACGAATCAGTTGCTCTACCAACTGAGCTACACCAGCATCCGGGTCGCAGGCGCACACCCTAACATCACTGATCCTGGATCAGCTCCCGCCAGGACACCCGCCGCGTCCCCGCGCCGCCGGCGCTGATCGGCACGTTGGTGGTCAGGGTCGTGCCGTCCGACATCCGCGTCAGCTGCACCACGGTGTTGTTCGGCAGGCGCACGAACACCGCGCGCGTCGCGAGGGCGCTGCCGAGCTGGATGCCGGACACCCCGGTCGTCGACGTGGACAGGGGCGCGCCGCTCCTGTAGTCGAGCAGGTAGCGGAAGCTGGTGCCGCCCGCGGTGCAGGCGCTGACGTTCGGCACGTTGGTGGTGAATCCCAGTGTGCCGAGCGCCAGCGTCGGGTCCGTGTTGGCGCGCTCTTTCGAGTCGGGCAGGTCGATATACCAGCCGGCGTTGCCGGGAAAGGTCACCGTCTTCGAGGTGCTGGTGCGCACGATCTGGCCCGCGGAGCAGATGGTCGTCGGCGATCCGGCCGGGCAGGTCGTAATCGTCAGGTCCTGCTTGATGAAAGTCGATCCGGCAGCGCGCGGATTGGGAAGGGTCGCCGTGTCCAGAGTGTCCTTGAGCGCGTAGAACGACTGCTGCTGCGTGTCGGTCAGGTCGGAGGTGGCCAGGTAGCGGCCGGTGCCGACATAGACCACCGGAGTGCCGTTGACGTCGCCGATTTCCGGCTTGGTGGTGATCGGCTGGGGAACGCTGCCCGCGACATCCGACGTAAGCGTGACCAGCTTCTGCGCGTCGTAGCCGGCAGTGCCGTAGCTGTTATTGATGTCAAAGCGCCACACGTTGCCAAGCAGGTCGCCGCCGTACGCCCGCAGCGACGTATTGTCGGAAGCGGTGTTGTCGACCCAGGCGTTGATCTTCGCCAGTCCGCTGGGCGTCGTGGTGCTGCCCACGCCGGTGCTGATGTCCCGGATCAGGGCGCCGCTGCCGGCATTGACCACATACAGGTGCCCCATGCCGTCCTGGCCCGTCAGGTCGTTGTTGTAGCCCGAGGTCAGCAGCACCACCCAGGTGCCGCTGCCGTTGGTGCAGGTCGCGGCTTCGGTGAGGGGCGTGGTCTTGTCGCAGTCCTTCAGCTTGGTGATGATCGGGTTGCCGAAGGCATAACCCATGTTCACGTCGGTGAATTCCCACAGCGACTTGGGATTGGTCGGGTCGGTCACATCGAGCGCGTAGTAGCCCTTGCCGCCGCCGTTCAGGCCCGCGACGACGATGGTGCGCCAGGCGCCGCCGTAGTAGATGTCTCCGGACACGGGCGTGCCGTCGACGAAGTACTGGTGGGGCTGGCCCACGGAGGTGCCGTACTTCTTGTCCGCCAGCTTGTACATGCTGGGCAGCACAAAGCTCGGTACGTAGGCGAAAGACTCCGCGCCGGTATTGGCGTTGAAGGCGTGCATCATGCCGTCGTTGGCGGCCACGTACACGATCCCCGTGCGCGTGCTGACGGGAGCAGAAGTACTGTAGGTGCTGAACCCCGCATCGGAGTAGGCCAGCAGCGGCGACTTCACATAGACCGCCTCAGCGTTCACGATATCGCCCAGCAGGTGCTTTCGCACCCGGTAGAACTTGCTCGTCTGCGCCTCGGTGCCCTCGTTGGTGCGGTCGCCGGTCAGGTAGCTCACCAGGTTGGCGCCGGCAGCCGTTGCCGGGAGCCCCGTATCCAGACAGGGGGCCGTGCCCGCGGGCGTGCAGAACTGGGAGATGGTCGTGATGTTCGCCGCGTCGAAGTAGGTCTTCGCGGTCGCGCCCAGGTTGGCATAGGTGAACAACCTGAGCCCGGTGAGGGTCCCGGACACGTTGGTGGTATCGCGGAAATAGATCTTGCGCGACGGCGACCCCGACAGCGGCAGGGAGTCGAGCTGCGACTGCGCCGTCCAGTCGATGGTGCTGGAGACGACGCCGGTAACGAGGTCGAGCTGCTGGCGCACCAGTTCGCCGTCCCAGTCCTGCGTGGTGAAGGTGGAACTGAACACGAAGTTGTCGCCCGAGGTCACGTTCGGGTTACTGGTGGTGGCCGCCGCCGAAGAGCCGGTGCGCGTCTTGACCCCCGCGAGCGCGGTCGTCAGGCCGAGCGTGAGCGTCGCCGGATCGGTGGCGCTGAAGTACTGGCCGCGCCCGTTCACCGCCGCGTGCCAGGTGTCGTCGATATTGGCGATCAGGCCGTCGCTGCCGGTCATGCCCGGCGTCGGCCAGTTGCAGGCGCCGCTCGTCTGCCAGGGGCAGACGGTGGTGCCGTTAGCGGTGCTGCCGTTCTTCACGGCGAAGAAATCGCCGCTGGTGTCGGTCAGGTAGGTGGGCGAATACAGCATTCTGCCGCGCGCGCCCATCGCCAGGGTGAAGGTGGTCATGTGCTGCCAGGAGGCCGTGTCGTTGCCGCTCACCGGGACGTCGTTGGTGCACACATCGAAGCCCGTGCTCGCGGGAGGAACGACGGCGCCCGTGCAGTTGGCGAGGGTGGAGGTGCGCAGGTCGGTGATGTAGTAATACTCCGCGACATCCGAGAGGGTGTTCGAGGTTCCGCCCGACGGTGAGCCGCCGCTGGTGACCGTGGTGCCGACCACGTCTCCCGAGGTCGAGACGGTGGTGACGACGGCCGCACCGTTATTCGTCAAGACCGGGGTTCCGGCAGTGACGGCGGTCGTGCCGGCGGCCGGCGGGGTCACCTGGCAACTGGTGGTGACGGTGCCATTCACGAACGTCGAGCCCCCTGTCGGCGCTCCGTTGTCGGATGTCGTGGCGAACGTCGGGTTCGTCGCAGGCGCAGGCGGGGCACCCGTCGCCACGGTGGTGATCGTGACGATCGGTGTGAGGTTGGTGGCAGGCGCGGCCACGCCGTTGGTCGTGACGACCTGGGAGGGCGTATTCGTGGCGGTGTCGGTCAGCGTGGTGGTCGAGCCGACCGCGGTCTGCGTGTAGGTCTGCGGCGTGGTGGTGACGGTGTAGCCGTTGTTCGCCCCTCCGGCGGACTGTGCCATGCAGCCGCGGATGTTGTTATTGCTATAAACCCGCGAACAGCTGAACCCGCTCGCATTGCTGGTGAAAAGACACCACTGCTGCCCGTTGGTATCGAATACGCAACCGGTGTTCGAGGGCGTGAACCCCGGCAGGTTGGTGCTGTTGATGATGCCGCGGCATGCATAGGCGCCCGGGCCGTATTGCTTGCAATCGTTGGAATTGGGGGGATTGGCCGCGGTGCCCATGCACCAAGTTCTTACATTGCCATCGAAACTGTTTTCCCCGTTGTCCTGGTAGCAGGGGCCACCGCCGGTGCGGCCGGTGCTGGCCGGAATGGTCGAGCAGTTGATAGACCCGGACACCGCGGTCTCGGTCCGGGTGTGGGGCGTATTCGTGGTGGTGTTCTGCAGCGACGACTTGCGCACCGTGACCGTGTGCGGGGTGATCGCGGTGGTGACGGTGGTGGAGCCGTCGCTCATCGGCCGCGGTTCGGAGCCGTCGGTGTTGCCGATGGTGGCGCCGGCGAGGTCCGTGCCGTTGCCCGAGTTCCAGAAACCGTCGGTCGACAGGATGGTGAAGTTCTGCTGGCAGGAATACTGCACCGGATCGGTCAGGGTCACGCCGCTGAGCGTCAGCTTGTTGGCGTAGTACTTGCCCGCCTTGGACAGCAGCGTGCGCAGCGGCGTGCCGCTGCCCACGGTCTTGCCGTAGAGCAGGGTATAAAAGGAAGCCTTGTGCGCGGTATCGAAGGTGGAGACATTGAGGAAATCGGCGTCCTGGTTCATCGACATGAAGCCGACCCGGTAGCTGTTGCCGATGTCCTTGACCGCCAGGCCCATCGAGGTCTTCATCATCAGGATGCGGGTGCGGTAGTAGCTGAACCAGTTGGCGAAATTCTGCCGGTGGTCGGTGGCGTTCGGGGAAAACTCGATGCTTCCCCCGGCGGCCGGCGCGGTGCCGCAATTGGTGGCGGCGAAAGTGAACGTCGTGGAGGTCGGGACGGTCACCACCGTCTGGAAGCCGTTGAGGGTGGTGTTGTTCATCCCGCTGACGTTGAGCACTTTGCCAACCGTCATGCCCACCGTGCCGTTCGCGGGAGTCGTGACGGTGATCGTGCACGCACCCGAGGTCGCGCTGCGGGTGTAGGAATTGACCGTCGTGGTCTTGCTCACGTTGACCCGGGTCCAGATGGCAGGCACCGTGCCCGGCTCGCTCGAACTGCCGCGGTTCGAATTGCATTCCGTCGCGAAGGTGCTGGTGGTGCTGTTGTAGTCCTTTTGCGCCCCGGTCTGGGTGCCGCTGTAGGCGTAGTAGTAGGCGGCGGTGTTCGAAGCATCGACGGTGATCGCGCCGCTGTCGCCGTTCAACGCCCGATAGCTGCTGGAGAGGTTCGTGGTGCTCGAGCTGGTATCGAAGCCGTTGCTCCAGGCGGCGTAAAAGTTGGCATGCGGGTAGCTGGCCCCGGTGGAGTCCACCGGCCGCGTGTAGGTGATGCTCGGGTTGAAGTAGATGCCGTTGCACTGGGAACTGCGCCCGCCGAACCAGCCGTACTGCCAGACCACCGAGCTTCCGCCATCCGAACTGTCGTCCGGCATGTGCTGCCAGCCCATGCTGCCCGAATCGTCGAAGGCGAACAGCAGATTGGGCAGGATCGAGTCGCTGGGCGAAGTCACCAGCGGCGAGGTGGCGAGCACGGTGCCCGCGGCGTAGGCATGGCCGTGCACCATCAGAAAAATCAGCGCGCCACTGACCAGCTTACGGAATGTTTGGTTCATGTTCAGCTCCCGTTCCTCGTGCCCTGTTTACATTGACACTATCGTCTGCACGTAGCTCACCGTATTGCGGGGTCCCGCGATACGGCTGGTGATGCGGTAGTAGATCGAACTGTTGTAGAGCAGCGCCACCTGGCCGGCGCCCTTGCTGCTGCCGGTCGAGGTCGAGGTGGTCTGCTGCTGCGCGCAATCGACGGTCGGCGTGGTGGGATCCAGTTCCGCATTGCACATGCGGTGGATCACGTAGGCCACGGTATTGCCGGTGGCCGCGTTCTGCGCCAGCTTGACCACCTGCGAAGGCCCCGCCGTCGGGTCGAGCACCGTATTCCAGAACGTGTCCCAGGACTGGCCGGCGACCGGATCCTCGCGCCTGGCCACGTAACCCTGGGCGGTGATGCTGGCATGCAGGATGGTGCCGGAGTTATTGGTCACCAGCCAGGTCACCGCGGTCTCCGTGCCGATGTCGCCGGAATTGGTCGCGGACTGCTGGAATGCCAGGTTGCCCGCGATGATAGTGGTGGTGTCCACCGAGCGCATCAGCGCGATGCCGGCCAGCGTCATCGCGACGAGCACGATCAGCGCGACCATGAGCACGACGCCCCGTTGCCGGCCTCGGCCGGCGGGCATGCGGCGATTCTGCATCCTGTTTAGCATCCTGACTGCGCTCCCTGCCACGCGATGTTGCGCATCGGCACCACGGTCTGGAACACCCGGTAGCGGTAGTTCTTCCAGGTGGCGTTGGCCGAGCCGTCGGCGGCGAGCGAAAGGTCGATCGCGACGGCGGTCGGATTGGTGGGCGAGGTGGTGGTCTGGGCGGTGCTGCCTTCCCAGGTGGGCGCGAGCGCGGCGGTGGTATCGGTCGCGGTGTTGTCGGTGGTGACCGCGGTTTTCTCGTAGGTGGCGCTGCGCGCCACCAGCGCGACGCGGATCGCGGAGACACTGGCGACATTGCAGGCCGTCGCCAGCGCCGTCTGGTTGTAGGTGTCGACGAAGCCGTCCGCCGGCGAAGTGGTATCCCTGCCGTACTGCGCCCGCATGCGCACGATGTTGGTCCCGATGGGCAGCCAGATCGCGCTGTTGCCGGTCGAACCGGCGTCGGAACAGTCGTTCACCATGTAGTCGCACACCGTCAGGTTGCCGCTGCGGATGGCGTAGGCGTAGATCTTCGGCGACACGCCGAGATTGAACAGCGTGCCGTTCACCACGCCCGCCGCGCCGGTGGTCAGGCCGATGTTGGCGCCGGTCTGGCCGTTCACGCCATTGCCGGCGTTCACCCAGTCGAGGACCAGGTTGCACGGCGAAGGGCGCGAGCTGGCCGTCGCGATCACCTTGTCGGCGACGCCGATCGTGGCGCCGGCCGTGAACGAGGTCGGCGTCTGCATCGCGAGGACCTGGTTGCTTGACTGCGAAGTGATGCCGTCGCCCTGCGGCGAGCCGTTGGTGTTGCCGTAGGCCACGAGCAGGGTGTCGGTGTTGGCGTCGCCCGCGGGGATCTGGGCATGGTTGATGGTCACGGGCGCCATCAGGTTCAGCGTCACCGCCGTGCGCAGCAGGACGTTGCAGCCGGCCAGCTTGGCATCGCTGATGCCATAGCCCGATTGCCGGATGTCGCGCTGGATTCCATACAGCGCGATCGCGCCCGAGGTCTGCGCGTCGCCGCCGCTGGCGGTGGCCCGCTTCTGGCCTTCCGCGAGCTGGAAAACTTGCAGCATGACGAGGATGCCGAACATGCCGATCACCATGCCGACCATGATCTCGACCAGGCTGAAACCGGCGGCGCGGCGCAACGGCGAATGAAGGGAGGATTTCAAACCCGGCTCCTTATTGGATCTGCGTGACCATCGTGAAGTTGCGCGCAGCATCGGCCGCCGGGTCGCTTGGCAGCTTCCAGAACACCTGCACCGTCACCATCCCGGTCGTCGGAACGACCGTCACGACCGGCGGGTTGACCGTCGCCGTCACCCCTGGCAGCGTCCCGATGACGCTGGCGCGCCAGGTCAGGTAGTTGGCGCCGTCGGTGCCGGCGCCGCCCTGGAAATTGGTCTGCAGGGTCGCGCCGGTCCGGTTCGACACCCACATGTTGCCGATCAGTTCGCTGGCTAGCAGGCTGGCGTCGGAGCGGTATTTCGCGTCGGAGGCGGCCTTCACCGCGGTGGTCTGCATGCCGACCACCGCCAGGATGCCGATCGAGAAGATGAGGATGGCCACCAGCGCTTCGAGCAGGACCGAACCGGCCTGGGCGCGCGCCTTCGAAGGATTCTTGCTGGAGGTCGTCTGCATGTTCAGCATCCCGTCGGATCGGTGCTCGCGAATGCCGGATCGCACATCCGCACCTGCCCGCCAGTGGAAACCACGATGCGCAGGCAGCGCATCGCCGAGGGCGTTGCGATCGTCGCGCAGGTCCCGCCGGTGGGATTGGTAACGTCGATCGTGATGGCGCTCGCCGGCACCGGGGTGACGCGTCCCAGCCCGTTGAAGATGACCAGGGCCTGGTTGGCCACCACCGTCTGGTTGGACGTCACCACGGCATTGGGGGTGCCGTCCGCGCCCGCGCGCATCTGGATGATGCGCACCGCCGGCGGCGCCGTGGTGTCTTCATTCCATGCCGCGGTCGCGCAGGCACCGTCAGGCGCATCCAGGGACACCACCCAGTTCGTGCCGGTGGCCGAGGAGGCGCAGGCATTGGTGGCGGTGTCGGTCAGGTGGAAGCGCACGTTGGTGTTGCGCCGCACCGCCTCGCCCCGCGCGAGCTGCACGCCGTTCAGGATCGCGTCGGCCGCCGTGCGGATCTGGCTGTTCTGCACCCAGGCGGTAAAACTGGGCAGCCCGAAGGTGATCAGGATCGCGACGACCGCGACCCCCACCATCATTTCGATGAGGCTCACGCCGCGCTGCAGGCGCCGGCCAGCTAGCACGAGCCGCCTTTTCTGTTGATCCAGCAAGTGGTGGAGGTCCCGATCCAGGCCGTCGCGGCCGGAGACGCGATCGTGGTTCCCTTGGCGCCGCTCTGGTCCAGCGTATAGGTGAAGCCCAGCATCCCGGCCTTGCCCACTGCCTGCACCGTATAGGTATTGACGCCAAGGTTGGTGCAGGAGAAATTGAAGTGCTGGCTGCTGCTGGTGTCCGCCGTGCACTCCGGGCTCGTCGCATAGGTGCGGTTGTCCTGGAACCACTGTTCCAGCTTCACCCGCTTGGTGGCGAGCGCGGAAGTGGCGTCGGGAATCTTGCCGCGCAGGACGTAGTCCGTATAGGCTGGAACCGCCAGGGCGGCAAGAATGCCGACGATGGCGACCACGATCAGCAATTCGACCAGCGTGAATCCTTGTTGTGATCTCAAGTGCGTACTCCCCCGGGGATAGCGTTCGCGAGCATGCTCAGCGGCAATCATAGCGATGCGCGGGTCGCGGTAAAGCCCGCCCGACATACGGCGAGAATCCAGGCATGAGCGGTCGGCCCGCCGCGCCGGTCTGGCGCTCTAATACGGCCGCGATGAGAACTATTTCCTGGAAGCAGCTGGTCGCTCCGGAGCGCGACCCCGGCCGGCCGCGGCTGCTCGCCGCCCTCGCCCTGTCGATCGTGATGCATGTCACGGTCCTGGTCCTGCCCCTGCTGGGCGAACGGCACCCCGAGTATCGGCATGCCCTGAAAGGATCGCAGCGGGGGACCCAGTTCTTCAATGCGACCCTGGTGATGCAGGGCACGCCCGGATTCTCCGGCCCGCCGCTTCCGGCCGAAGGCGAGAACGTGCCAAGCACCTCGATTACCGCGCTCGACAAAGGCAACGAGTTCCGGCCCGAGGATCCCGGGGCTTCCGGCGCCGGCCTGCTGCCCCTGCCCGGCCTGGTTTTCTACACTACCGACCAGCTCAGCAAGCGGCCGCAGCCGATGGCGATGGCGGACCTGGAGCCGGCGGAGATCAAGGGGATCGTCGCCTCGGGCAAGATCGTCATCAAGCTCTGGATCGCGGCCAGCGGCAGCGTGGTCAAGGTCGAAGTCGAATCGAGCAGCCTGCCCTCCATGATCACGAAGACGGCAGTGGAGGGCTTCAAGCGCCTGCGCTTCGAGCCGGGCCTGCGCGACGGGCAGGCGGTGGGCGTGGTCATGCGCATCGTGGTGGACTACGACGACAACCGCAAGCCGCCGAAATAGGCGCCGCGGTGAAGTTGGCGGGCTAGCGCGCCAGTTCCCGCGGCAACGTAAACACGACGTGCTCGGCCGCGCCCTCAAGCGGGCGCACGCTCTTCGCGCCAAGCTGGCGCAGGCGCTCGATCAGCTCGTTCACCAGCAGTTCCGGCGCCGAGGCGCCGGCGGTGACGCCAACGCGGTCCTTGCCCGCGATCCATTCGGGCCTGAGGTCGGCGGCGCTGTCCACCATGTGGGCCTCGACCCCCATTTTCTCCGCCACCTCGCGCAGGCGGTTCGAGTTCGAGCTGTTGGGCGAGCCCACCACGATCACCACGTCGCATAGCGGCGCCATGAATTTCACCGCGTCCTGGCGGTTCTGCGTCGCGTAGCAAATGTCGTCGCGCTTCGGGCCGCGGATCGCCGGGAAGCGGGCGCGCAGCGCGGCGACGATCTGCGCCGCGTCGTCCACCGACAGCGTGGTCTGGGTGACGTAGCAGAGGCGACCGGGATCGGCCACCGCGAGCCGGGCGACGTCCTCGAGCGTCTCGACCAGGTGCATGCCGCTCCCCGCCTGGCCCATCGTGCCCTCCGACTCGGGATGTCCTCGATGGCCGACCATCACCACCTCGTTGCCCTCGCGCAGCATCTTCGCGACCTCGACGTGCACCTTGGTGACCAGCGGGCAGGTCGCGTCGAACACCTTCAGTCCCATCGCCTCCGCGTCGCGGAAGACCTGCTTCGGTACCCCGTGGGCGGAGAAGATCACCGTGCCGCCGCGCGGCACCTCATCCAGTTCCTTGACGAACACCGCGCCCTTTGCGCGCAGGTCTTCGACCACGAACCTGTTGTGCACGATTTCATGGCGCACGTAGATCGGCGCGCCCAGCTGCGCCAGGGCGCGATCGACGATCTCGATGGCCCGTTCGACGCCGGCGCAGAATCCGCGGGGCTTGGCGAGCAGCACTTCCATGGGCGGATTCTAGGGCTTGAGCCGGTAGGCCCGGTCGAACGCGGCCTCCAGCGCGCGCATGGATTCGCCCGGGGAGCCGCGCAACCCCTCGATCACGCGTTTCGCCCATTCGAAATACTCCTGCCGGCGCTGCAGGTCCCACCTCGAGGGCGGGCGTTCGGCGACATCGCGCAGGTTGCAGATCTTGTCGGCCAGCTTCACCAGCCTCGCGCCCTCGCTCAAGCTGCCCGCGTGCTCGATCTGCAGCCGCTTGCGGTCGGCCTTCGGCAGCGCGGTGTCGTCGGTGACTTCGGCGACCATCGCGGCGATGCGGCGGCCGAATTCGCGCTCCAGCTCTTCGCCGGTCGTATCGGTATCCTCGATGGTGTCGTGCAGCAGCGCCGCGGCGAGCACCTCGATGTCAGTGACGCCGCCCTCCCCCGCCAGCACCTGGGCCAGGGCGATCGGATGGTTGATGTAGGGCGACGCTTCCGCGTCCTTGCGCCGCTGGTCGCGGTGCTTATGCGCGGCGAACGACAGCGCCTTCAGCAGCAACGCGAGGTCCAGGTCAGGCACGCTTTTCATCGGCCGGTTCCGGGTGGAGGAAGCTCTCGACGATCAGGATGCCGGCGCCGACTGTGATCGCCGAGTCGGCGACGTTGAAGGCCGGAAAATGCCAGCCCGCGGCATGGAAATCGAGGAAATCGACCACTTGGCCGTAGACGATCCGGTCGTAGAGGTTGCCGAGCGCGCCGCCCAGGATCAGCGCCAGGCCGGCGCAGAACAGGGTTTTACCCTCGTTTTTCAGGATCAGGAAACTGATGACGATCGAAGCAACAACCGCGATCGCCGAGAAGAAGTAGGTCTGCCAGCCCTGCGCCGTGGCGAGAAAGCTGAACGCCGCGCCCTTGTTGAATACCAGGACCAGGTTGAAGAACGGGGCCAGCGCGCGCCCTTCGCCGGGGGCGAACGCCTCCAGCACCGCGATCTTGGTGGCGTAGTCGAGAATCACCACCGCGGCCGAGAGCAGGAACCAGCGGGCCGACCCTGGCAGGCTAGGCATGGCGCCGCTCTTCCCCCGCGCCCTTCAGGTTGCTCTCGCAGCGGCCGCACAGCCCCTCCTTGCCGACATCCGCACGGTAGTGCCAGCAGCGCTCGCATTTCGGGTGCGCGCTCGCCCTTACTTTGATCTGCACGCCGGAACCCTTCTCTCTCCTGAGGGATGAGTGCCCGGTGATAAGGGCATACCGCAGCTCATCCCCCAGACGCGCTAGCGAATCATAAGTATGACCATCGGCGCCAATATCGAGTTCCGCTGCGAGTGAAGAACCGATCTCCTTCGCCTCACGCCGCTCTTCGATCTTCTTCATCGCGATCTCGCGGAACTGTCGTACGTCACCCCAGGCATTCAATACGTCTTCCGCGAGAGCCGGATCGGGAATGGCGTGCCAGACCTCCTCGAAAACGCTCTTCCCGGCATTCCCCGGGAACGTCTTCCAGGCCTCCTCTGCCGTGAAACTCAGGATCGGCGCCATCAGGCGCACCAGGCTCTGCGCGACATGCCAGAGCGCCGTCTGCGCCGAACGCCGCGCGCGCGAATCGGCGCCGCAGGTGTAGAGCCTGTCCTTCAGGATGTCCAGGTAGAAGCCGCCCAGTTCCTCGGAACAGAAGCCTTGCAGTTTCTGCGTCACGAGGTGGAATTGGTAGGCCTTGTAGTCCTCGGCAACGGCCGCCTGCAGGCGCGCGGTGAGCGCGAGCGCGTAGCGGTCGATCTCGGTCATCTGCGCGACCGGCACCGCATGCTTCGACGGATCGAAATCCGAGGTATTGGCGAGCAGGAAGCGCAGCGTGTTGCGGATGCGCCGGTAGCTCTCGACCACGCGCTTCAGGATCTCGTTCGAGATGGTGAGCTCGCCCGAGTAGTCGCCGCTGCCGATCCACAGGCGCAGGATCTCGGCGCCCAGCGTGCCCGCCACCTGCTGCGGCGCCATGCCGGTGCCCTTGGACTTCGACATCTTGCGGCCTTCCATGTCGATGACGAAGCCGTGCGTGAGGATCGCCTTGTACGGCGGCACGCCGTTCATCATGCAGGACACGAGCAGCGAGGAGTGGAACCAGCCGCGGTGCTGGTCCGAACCCTCGAGGTACAGGTCGGCCGGGAAGGTGCTTTCGCCCGCGTGCGAGCCCTTGAGCACCGTGAGATGCGTCGAGCCCGAATCGAACCAGACATCGATGGTGTCCCTAACCTTCTCGTAGCTCGCGGCATCCGCGCCGAGCAACTCTTCCGCGCGCAGCGTCTGCCAGGTCTCGATGCCGCCCTGCTCGACCCGCTTGGCGACCTCTTCGATCAGATCGAGGGTGCGCGGATGCAGGGTCGCCGTTTCCTTGTGGACGAAGAAGGGCATCGGCACGCCCCACTGGCGGGCGCGCGACAGCGTCCAGTCGGGCCGGTTGGCGATCATGCCGTGCAGCCGCGCCTTGCCCCAGGCCGGGAAGAACTCCGTGGCCTCGATGCCGCGCAATGCGGCCTCGCGCAGGCTCTCGCCGTCCACTTTCTTGTCCATGGAAGCGAACCATTGGACCGTGGCGCGCAGGATCACCGGCGTCTTGTGCCGCCAGCAATGCATGTAGCTATGGACGTGCTTCCAGTCGACCGCGAACAGCGTGCCCTGCTCCTGCATCAGCTTGACGATCTTCGGGTTCGCGTCCCAGATGGACAGGCCGCCGAAGAGCGGCAGCGAAGCGGCGTACTTTCCGTCGCCCATGACGGGCGTCAGGATCTCGTCGTCCTTCATGCCGTAGCGGCGGCAGGAGTCGAAGTCCTCCACGCCGTAGGCCGGCGAAGAATGTACGATGCCGGTGCCGGTATCGAGCGTCACGTACTCGCCGAGATACACCGGTGAAGTGCGGTCGTAGAACGGATGCCTGAAGCGGATGTTCTCGAGCGCCCGGCCCTTTGCCTTGCCGATCGTCTTCCAGACCTTGACGCCGTATTTGGCGAGCAGGCGGGGCATCGCGAGCGAATCGAACTCCTCCTCGGTCGACTCCGGAACGTCGCCCGCGGCAAGCATCTCGTCGGCGACGATCAGCAGGCCGCGCTCGGTCTCCACCAGCGCATAGTCGAATTCCGGATGGACGTTGAGCGCCTGGTTCGACGGCAGCGTCCAGGGCGTGGTGGTCCAGATGACGATCCAGCCCGGCTTGTCGGGCAGCGAGCGCAGGCCGAACGCTTTGGCGATATTTTCCTTTTCCAGGAAAGCGAAGCCCACGTCCACCGCGGGATCCTTGCGGTCTTCGTATTCGACCTCCGCTTCCGCCAGCGCGGAACCGCAGTCGAAGCACCAGTTGACCGGCTTCAGGCCGCGGAAAATGTAGCCCTTCTTCAGCAGCACGCCGAGGCCGCGGATTTCGTCCGCCTCGTTGCCGTAGGCCATCGTAAGGTAGGGATTGTCCCAATCGCCAAGGACGCCGAGGCGCTGGAAGTCGAGCTTCTGCCGGGCGATCTGCTCGGTCGCGTAGGCGCGGCACAGGCGCTGCGTCTCGCCGGCCGGCAGGTTCTTGCCGTGCTTCTTCTCGATCTGCACTTCGATCGGCATGCCGTGGCAGTCCCAGCCCGGAACATAGGGCGCGTCGAACCCCGCCATGGATTTCGACTTGACGATCACATCCTTCAGGATCTTGTTCACCGCGTGGCCGATGTGGATGTCGCCGTTGGCGTAGGGCGGGCCGTCGTGCAGCACGAAGCGCGGCCGGCCCTTGGCCACCGCGCGCAGGCGCTTGTAGACGCCCTTGTCGTTCCATTCCTTCACCCAGAGCGGCTCGCGCTTGGCGAGGTCGCCACGCATCGGGAACAGCGTGTCGGGCAGGTTCAGAGTGTGCTTGTAGTCAGCCATGTTTCCTGAAGTAGTCCTTTGCCTGCTCTGCGTCCCGCGCGATCGCGGCGCGCAATGCATCCAATCCATCGTACTTTGCCTCGTCCCGCAGCTTGTGCAGGAACGTCACCCTCAGATGGCGGCCGTAAAGATCGCCATTCCAGTCGAACAAATGCACTTCGAGCAGCGGCGGCGCATTGTCCTTTACCGTTGGGCGCCGGCCCACGCTTGCCACGCCGCGCAGCACCGCGAGCGTTTCCTCGAGTTCCACCGTCACGGCAAAAATTCCCGCCAGCGGTGGCCGCCGGCGCAACACAACGTTGGCAGTCGGGAAACCGAGCGTCCTGCCCAGTTTCTCGCCATGCGCCACGCGGCCGCTCATCGAGTAGTCCCGCCCAAGCAGCCGTGCCGCGCCTCGCAGGTCGCACGCCGCGAGCGCATCGCGCACGCCGGAACTAGAAATGCGCTGACCCGCCTCGACAACGTCGCCCATCGCCTCGACTTCGACCCCCCGCACAGCAGCCGCAGCCTGCAACGAAGTGAAGTCTCCCATGCGCTTCGCTCCGTAACGGAAATCCCGCCCCACCAGCAGCCAGCGCACCCCCAGGCCGCGTACCAGCACATCCTCCACGAACCTGTCGGCGGCAAGGGCGGCGAGTTGTGCACCGAAACGCAGCACGTGCGTCCTCTGGATTCCCGCCTCCGCAAGCAATTCAAGCTTCTCCCGCAGGCGCGTCAGGCGTGCCGGCGGTTCGCTGGAACCCGCCTGCGGGTTGGACGCCGCAAAAAACTCTCTCGGATGCGGTTCGAATGTCAGGACGCTGCAAGGTAGCTGGAGCTCGCGCGTCTTCTCGACCAGCCGCTGCAACATTGCACGATGGCCACGGTGCACGCCGTCGAAATTGCCGATGGTGAGCCCCACGGGCCCGGCTCCCAGCGAAACGACCCCGTGCGTGACCTGCATAAGCGCGTAAAATGCTGAATTATAGCGGCTTTCAATTCGGTGGAGGCTTGTGAAGACGCTCGAAGACCAGATGTCCTTCTACGCTGCGTATCATCAGGATGCGCGCAACAAGGCGACGCACTTCGTCGGCGTGCCGCTGATCGTGTTCTCCCTCATGATCCCGCTCGGCTGGCTGCGCGCCGAAATCGGCGGTGCTACGGTCACCGCGGCGCTGGCCGTCACCTCCGTGCTGCTGCTGTATTACCTGGTCCTCGATGTCCCGCTCGGCCTCGCGATGGGCGCGGTGTTCGCGCTGATGTTGTGGGGCGCGGAGCCGCTGTCGCAGGCGCCGCTGGGAACCAGCCTCGCCTGGTTCCTCGCGCTGTTCGTCGGTGGCTGGGCACTGCAGCTCTGGGGCCACGTCTACGAAGGACGCAAGCCGGCGCTGGTGGACAACCTGTTCCAGATTTTCGTCGCGCCGATTTTTCTCGCCGCCGAGGTATTCTTCACGCTGGGCTACAAGCCACGGCTGCACGAAGCAGTGCAGCGGCGCGCCTTGGAAACGCGCGCCGCCGCGGGAATTTCCGATTCCCTCAGTTCAGGCGAGCGCAGCGCAAGTTGAGGTCCACCAGCTTCGCTCTTACATCGTCCTGGTCCGCGGCGTCGGGCTCGCGTTGCAGGTACTCGGTGAGGTCCTGGAGCGCCGGCCGCCAGCACTCCAGCCGCTGATAGACGAAGCCCCGGTCGCGCAATTCGGCGGCCGCCTCCGGCGCCACCACAATCATCCGGTTGAGCACCGCCAGCAGCCGCTCGGGCTGGTCCTTCTCGCGGTAGACGCCCTTCAGGTTGCGCAGCAGCCGCGCGAGGATCTGGCGGTTGCTGGCGGGCTCGAGAAACTGGTCCAGCGGCAGTTCCGCCACCGGCACGCCGCCCAGCGCCTCGCGCGGGATGACGCGCTTAAGCCGGTCCCGCAATTCGGATTCGGGCTGGGGCACGCCACCGGAAAACGGGTCCAGCACCAGCGTGCCGCCGCGCAACGGCAGGCGCACCAGAAAGTGGCCTGGAAAGGACACGCCCTCGAACGGCAGCCCGATGCGCCGGCCGATCTCCATGTAAAGCACCGACAGCGTGATCGGAATCCCGGTGCGCCGGTCGATGACCTCGTTCAGGTAGGAATTGCGCGGATCGTAGTAATCGTCCGTGTTGCCGCCAAAGCCCAGGTCGTCGAACAGGAATTCGTTCAGCGCGATGATCCGGTCTTCGGCCGCGGCATCGTGCGCGAAGCGCGCGCGCAGCTTCCCGGCGAAGCGATCGAGCTCGCCGACATAGCCATCGACGTCCAGCCCCGGGTATGCGTCCTGCGCGATCTGCAGGCAGGCCTTCGCCAGCTCTATTCTCTCGTCCTGGCGCGTGACGAGCTCGACGAACGGCTCAAGCTCCGTGCTCAATCGGCGCCCCGGATGAAGAAGTGGCGCGGCCGGAACCCGAACGCGAACAGGCAGGCGCCGTACACCACGGATCCCAGCAGCACGAGAACCGCGAGCATGCCGGCTTTCCACTGCCAGCCCGCGGCCAGCCAGGCCGCGTTGCCGCCCATCGCAAAGGAGAGCGCCGCCGCCATCGCGATCACCGACACGCCGACCTTGAGCGCAAAGACCAGCCAGCCCGGCTGCGGCGTGTAAATGTTTTGTTTTCTAAGAAACAAGAACAGTAAATAGGCATTCAAGCAGGCGCCGAGCCCGATGGCGAGCGCGAGGCCGGCATGTCTGAGCGGGCCGATGAAGGCGATGTTCATCAGCTGGGTGGCCGCGAGTGTGACAAGACCGATCTTCACCGGCGTCATTACGTTCTGCCTCGCATAGAACCCGGGAGCGAGGATCTTCACCAGGATCAGCCCGACCAGCCCCAGGCTATAGGCGACCAGCGCCTCGCGCGTCATCCAGGCGTCCTCGGCGCTGAACTGGCCGTAGTGGAACAGCGTCGCGATCAGCGGCATCGCGAGTACCGCGAGGGCCGCTGCCGCCGGCAGGGCGAGCAGCAGGGTCACCCGCAATCCCCAGTCAAGGAGCTTGCTGTACTCCGCCAGCGCGCCGCCCGCATGGTGCTTCGACAGGCTGGGCAGGAGGATCGTTCCGAGGGCCGCGCCGAGCACGCCCGCGGGAAATTCCATCAGCCGGTCGGCGTAGTACAGCCAGGAAACGCTGCCGGTGACGAGGAAGGACGCGAAGATGGTGTTGATCAGGAGCGAAACCTGGCCCACCGACACGCCGAACACCGCCGGCGCCATGAGCTTCAGCACGCGCGCCACGCCCGGATGCCCGAGGTTGAAGCGCCAGCGCGGCAGCATGCCGATCTTCCACAGGAACGGCAGCTGGAACGCCAGCTGCAGCAACCCGCCGATGAACACCGCCCAGGCGAGCACCATCACCGGCGGGTCGAAGCGCTCGGCGAAGAACGCCACGCCCACGATGAAGGACACGTTCAGCAGCACCGGCGTGAATGCCGGCACCGCGAACCTGCTCCAGGTATTGAGCACGCCGGCGGCCAGCGCCACCAGGGAGATGAAGAGGATGTAGGGAAAGGTGATGCGCAGCATCGCTACCGTCAACTCGAACTTGCCAGGCTCCGCGGCGAATCCCGGCGCCGAGACGTAGACCACCAGCGGCGCGAGGGCCATCCCCAGGGCGGTCGCCGCGAGCAGCGCCAGGAACAGCGCCGTGGATACGCAGTCGACCAGCGCACGGGTGTCTTCGCGAGCTTCGCGATTGCGCACCTCGGCCAGGATCGGCACGAAAGCCTGGGAAAACGCCCCTTCCGCGAACAGGCGGCGCATCAGGTTGGGGATGCGCAGGGCGACGAAAAAGGCGTCGGTCGCCAGGCCCGCGCCGAATACCCTGGCGATGAAGAAATCCCGCACGTAGCCGAGGATTCGCGACAGCAGAGTCATGCTGCTGACAGTGGCCAGGGCGCGGAGCAGGTTCATCCTGCGACTCCTTCACGGAGGTTCATGCTAGAATTCGCGCCTTTTTTGAAGCGGGAACAAGCACATGGCAAACATCAAATCCGCGCGCAAGCGCGCGCGCCAAGCCGTCGGGCTGCGCAGCAAGAACATGAGCCTGCGGACCAAGGCCCGCAGCGCGATCAAGGACGTGCAGAAGGCGATCGCCGCGGGCGACAAGAAAGCCGCCACCGCCGCGCTGGTCAAGTCACAGGCGACCATCGACCGCGTTGCCGCGAAGGGCGTCTTGCACCGCAATGCCGCCGCGCGCCAGAAGAGCCGCCTCGCCCACGCCATCAAGGCAATGACCTAATCTGTGTCCCCGGCTCGCAGCACTTTCGCGAGCTCGGTCCGTTCGGCGACGCGCCCATCCCGCGTCTTGAGTTCGTTCTCCTTGGCGAATCCCAGCAGGAAGCGGTAGGCCATCGGCTCGATTTCCTCGAGCCGGACATCCACCACCACGCAGCGCACCCCCGAAGCGGTGACCGGATGGACGTAGGGGGAGTACTGCATGCGGTGGTCGCCGCCGAACGCGGACATCACGCCGCAAAGCCGCTCTGCCCAGTCGCTCGGCCGGAACGGTTTGCCGTCCAGCGTGACCCCCTGAATGATGAACTCGACGATGACTTCGGCGGCCGGGGCCTCGGGCATGGGGAATTATACTGACCCGGCATGACAAAACCCCTCAGCCGGATCCTCGTAATTGAAGACGAACCGCTCTCGCTGCGCGAGATCGTCAAGGGCCTGAACGCGGCCGCGCGCTCGCTCGACAACCCCCTCGGCATCGCCTTCAGCGGCGTCGCCACCGCCACCGAAGCGCTCGCCGCGATCGAGAACGACGGCGACATCCAGGCCGTGCTGGTGGACGACAAGCTCTATTCCCTTCCCGGCCCGGGGAAGCGCAATGGCAAGAAAAAGCTGCAGATGTCGGCGCTCGAGCTCGTGCAGCGCATCACCCGCTTCCGGCCGGAGCTCGACGTCTACATCCTGATCGCGCAGGAGAAGGAGGACGACGTCGTCGACGCCCTGTTCACGGAAGCGGTGGACGGCTACTTCTACCGCGAGGAACGGGACTACCGCGGCATCTACCGCATCCTGAATGCGCAGATCCAGGAGAAGGCCAAGACGCCCTTCACCGACGCTCTCAAGTCCTACGTCTGGATGGCGAAGGACCAGTGGCACACGCCCGGGCACTCCTCCGGCGAGTCCCTGCGCGGCAGTCCCTGGGTGAACGACTTCTACGAGTTCATGGGCGACCACGTATTCGACGCCGATCTCTCGGTGTCGGTGCCGATGCTTGATTCGCTGATGGAGCCGCGGGGCGTGATCGCGGAAGCGCAGCAGATGGCGGCCAAGGCTTTCGGCGCGCGGCGCACGTTCTTCGCCACCAATGGCACCTCGACGGCGAACAAGGTGATCTTCCAGACGCTGCTCGCGCCGGGCGAGAAGCTGCTGCTCGACCGCAACTGCCACAAGAGCGTGCACCACGGGGTGGTGCTCTCCGGCGCGAATCCGGTGTACCTCGACTCCGCGCTGAACCGGAAATACGGGCTCTACGGCCCTGTTCCCAAAAGCACCATATTGAAGGAAATAAGAAAACACCCGGACGCGCAGGCCCTCATTCTCACCTCCTGCACCTACGACGGCCTGCGTTACGACCTTGCCCCCATCGTCGAAGCCGCGCACGCGAAGGGCATCAAGGTGATCGTCGACGAGGCCTGGTACGGCTTCGCCCGCTTCCACCCGGAGTTCAGGCCCACCGCGCTGGAAGCCGGCGCGGACTACGCGACGCAGTCCACCCACAAGGTGCTGTCGGCCTTCTCCCAGGCCTCGATGATCCACGTCAACGACCCGGACTTCCGCGAGCACCTGTTCCGCGAGAACTTCAACATGCACACCTCCACCTCGCCTCAGTACAGCCTGATCGCGAGCCTGGACGTCGCCCGGAAACAGGCGACGATGGAAGGCTACAAGCTGCTAAAGCGCACGCTGGATCTGGCCTTTGAAATCAGGAAACTGATCAATACAACGCGTGCCTTCCGGGTGCTGGAACTCGAGGACCTTCTCCCCGAAGCGGTTCGGCGCGACGGCATCCGCCTCGACCCGACAAAGGTCACGATCGATGTCTCGGGCTGCGGCTACACGGTGGACGAGCTGCAGAAGGAGCTGTTCGATCGCTACAACATCCAGATAGAGAAAAGCACCTTCAATACCATCACCCTGCTGCTGACCGTGGGCACGACCCGCTCCAAGGTGTCGCGCCTGTACGATGCCCTGATGCGCATCTCGCGCGAGAAGCGCGCGCCGCGCCGCCTGGTTCGGTCGCCCGAGATCCCCGCGTTCACCAGGCTGCGCTACCTGCCGCGCGACGCCTACTACTGCGGCGGCGAACTGGTACCGGTGTTCGACGACAAGGAGCGCGTCAACCGCAGGCTCGCGAACCGCGTCTGTGCCGACGCCATCGTGCCCTACCCGCCCGGCATCCCGGTGCTGGTCCCCGGACAAGTGATCACGCCCAAGATCAGCGAGTACCTGGCCAACCTGCTGCGCTCGCAGAAGCGCACCGAACTGCACGGCATCGTGCACGAGGGCTACCAGCCCTGCGTGCGGGTGCTCAAGCCGGCGGAGGAGCGCGGCTTGCGCGGCATCAGATAGGTGATTAACATCCTGAGGACGGCGGTTCTGGGACCGCCGTTTTGCATTTGAAAAGGAGCATCGCCATGAGCCACGTGATGAACACCTACGCCCGCCAGCCGGTCGCGTTCGTGCGGGGCCAGGGCGTGTGGCTCTACGACGAGTCGGGCAGGAAGTACCTGGATGCGCTGGCCGGCATCGCGGTCAACACGCTCGGCCACAACCACCCGCGCCTCACGCGCGCGCTGACCGAGCAGGTCGGCCGCATCATGCACAGCTCCAACCTGTTCCAGATGCCGCTGCAGGAGCAGGCGGCCGATCGCCTCGCCGCGATCACCGGCCTGGACGAGGTGTTCTTCTGCAATTCCGGGCTCGAAGCCAACGAGGCCGCGATCAAGGTGGCGCGCAAGTACGGCCACGACCGCGGCGTCGCGGAACCGGCCATCATCGTCATGGAAAAGGCGTTCCACGGACGGTCCCTCGCGACGCTCTCGGCCACCGCCAGCCGCAAGGTGCAGGCCGGCTTCGAGCCGCTGGTGCAGGGGTTCGTGCGCGTGCCGCTGAACGACCTGGAAGCGGTGCGCCAGGTCGCGGCGCACAACAAGAACGTGGTGGCGGTCTTCATCGAGCCGATCCAGGGCGAGGGCGGCATCAACGTGTCGCGCCTCGAGTACCTGAGGGGCCTGAAGGAGATCTGCGACCAGAACAGCTGGCTGTTCATGTCCGACGAGGTGCAGTGCGGCCTGGGACGCACCGGCAAGTGGTTCGTCTACCAGCATGCCGGGCTGATGCCCGATGTGGTACCGCTCGCCAAGGGCCTCGCCGGCGGCGTGCCGGTGGGCGCCTGCATCGTCGGCGGCCGGGCGAAAGGCGTGTTCAAGCCGGGCAATCACGGCTCCACCTTCGGCGGCAACCAGCTCGCGATGTGCGGCGTGATCACGACGCTCGACACCATGAAGGAGGAAGGCCTGCTCGAGAACGCGGCAAAGGTCGGCGGGGCGATGCTCGCCGGGCTGAAGGCGTCGCTGGGCGGCGTTGCGGGCGTGGTCGAGGTTCGCGGCATGGGCCTGATGGTCGGCATCGAGATCGACCGGCCGTGCGGCGAACTGGTGAAGATGGGCCTGGACGCCGGGCTGGTGTTCAACGTCACGGCCGACAATGTCATCCGCCTCCTCCCGGCGCTGGTCATCTCGGAAGCCGAAGGGCGCGAAGTGGTCGAACGGCTGGTGCCCCTGGTCAAGGAATTCCTCGCGCGGAGCGCATCCCAGCCCAAGCTCGCTGCGGCGCGCTGAGGCACCGGAGCCTGCCGCCATGGCGAAGCTTCGCCACTACCTTCAGTTCAAAGACCTCTCGCGGGCGGAGTACGAGCACGTTTTCGCGCGCTCGCGCTGGATCAAGAACAAGTTCAAGCGCTACCAGCGCTACTGGCCGCTGGAAGACCGCACCCTGGCGATGATCTTCGAGAAGCAGAGCACGCGCACGCGCCTGTCCTTCGAGGCGGGCATGCACCAGCTCGGGGGCACCGCCATATTCCTGAACACCCGGGATTCGCAGCTTGGGCGCGGCGAACCGGTCGAGGACGCTGCGCAAGTCATCTCGCGCATGTGCGACCTGGTCATGATCCGCACCTTCGAGCAGGAGATCATCGAACGCTTTGCCGCCAGTTCCCGCGTGCCGGTGATCAACGGCCTCACCAACCAGTACCACCCCTGCCAGGTCCTCGCCGACGTCTACACCTTCATCGAACATCGCGGCCCGATCAAGGGGATGACCGTGGCCTGGATCGGCGACGCGAACAACATGTGCCAGACCTGGCGGCAGGCGGCGGAAACCTTCGATTTCAGGCTGAACGTGTCGGGCCCGCCCGGCTACGAGCTCAAGGGAAAATCGAAGAATTGCAGGTCTTTCGCCGATCCGATGCAGGCGGTGCAGGGCGCGCACCTCGTCACCACCGACGTCTGGACTTCGATGGGCTTTGAAGCGGAGAACGAGGCGCGCAAGAAAAGCTTCGCCAACTGGCAGGTTTCCGCGCAGATGATGAAGGCCGCGCGCAAGGACGCCCTCTTCATGCACTGCCTGCCCGCACACCGCGGCGAGGAAGTCGCGGCCAGCGTCATCGACGGCAAACAAAGCGTCGTCTGGGAGGAAGCCGAGAACCGGCTGCACACCCAGAAGGCGCTGATGGAGTTCCTGCTGCTCGGCAGGGTGACGGGCCCGGCGGGAAAATAGCGCCGGAAAAATCCATGTCCATCCTCGAGACCCAGCACTTCGTCTATACCTTTCCGGCGATCAGCCGCGACGCCGAAGGTAAATCGGCGCTCGCCTGGACGGACGGCATGCAGCCGTTCCACATGGACCTGGAGGTGGACACCAATTCCGGCTTCGACAAGATCCATTTTGCGCAGGGCGCCCTGACCCCCGACGAATGCCGCCGCATTGTCGAGATCGGAACGGCGCTGCCGAACAGGGGCGACGAGGCGGCCTACCACGGGCAGAACCATCGGGAGTGCGAGATCGCGTGGATCATGCCCGGACCGGATGCGGACTGGCTGTTTCACCGGATCGCAGTCCTGTTCCACGAGGTCAACGCCCAATGCCAGTTCGACCTGCTGGGCCTCACCGATCCCCTGCAGTACACGACCTACGGCCCGGGCCAGCATTTCACCTGGCACAGGGACATCGGCGGCGGCACGACCTGCCTGCGCAAGCTCTCGATGACCGTGCAGCTATCCGATCCGTCGGATTACGAGGGCGGCAACCTGGAGTTCGTCGAACTGGGGAACCAGACGCCCCAGCGCGGGCTCGGGACGGTGACCGTCTTCCCATCGTTCATCGCGCACCGGGTCACGCCGGTCACGGCGGGCCTGCGCCGCTCCCTCGTCGCCTGGGCCTCCGGGCCGACTTTCCGCTGACCTGAGCTAGCGCTTTTTCTTTCCGGGTCTGCCGGGCCCTAGCAGCGGCACGCCGCCGGCGGACGAATCCCCGAGCAGTCCTGCCTCGCCGTAGACCCGCAGCTTGTCGCGCGTGTCGGCGATGTCGAGGTTGCGCATGGTGAGCTGGCCGATGCGGTCTGCCGGCGAGAAGAACACTTCCCTGCCCTTCTCCATCGTCAGGCGCTCGGGCTTGTAGGTGAGGTTCGGGCTCTTCGTGTTGAGGATCGTGTAGTCGTTGCCGCGGCGCAGCTCGAGCGTTACTTCGCCGGTGATCGCCTTCGCCACCCAGCGCTGCGCCACCTCCCGCAGCATCAGGGTCTGCGGATCGAACCAGCGCCCCTGGTACAGCAGCCTGCCGAGCCGCCTGCCGTTCATCCGGTACTGCTCGATGCTGTCCTCGTTGTGGATGCCGGTGACCAGGCGCTCGTAGGCGATGTGCAGCAGCGCCATGCCCGGCGCCTCGTAGATGCCGCGGCTCTTCGCCTCGATGATGCGGTTTTCGATCTGGTCGCACATCCCCAGGCCGTGCCGCCCGCCGATGGCGTTGGCTTCCGCGAAAAGCGCGACCGCGTCGGCGAACCGCTGGCCGTTCAGCGCGACCGGCTCGCCCTGCTCGAAGCGCACCGCCACCTTCTCCGGCTTCACCTTCACGTCTTCGCGCCAGAACGCGACGCCCATGATCGGCTTAACAATACTTAAGCCCTGGTCGAGGAATTCCAGGTCCTTCGCTTCGTGCGTGGCGCCGAGGATATTGGAATCCGTCGAGTACGCCTTCTCGGCGCTCATTTTGTACCTGAAGCCTGCCTTCGCCATGTACGCGGACATCTCCCTGCGGCCGCCCAGCTCGTCGATGAAGCGCTGGTCGAGCCAGGGCTTGTAGATCTTCAGCGACGGGTTCGCGAGCAGGCCGTAGCGGTAGAAGCGCTCGATGTCGTTGCCCTTGTAGGTGCTGCCATCGCTCCAGATGCCGACCTGGTCCTCGCGCATGGCGACCACGAGCATCGTCCCGGTGACGGCGCGGCCGAGCGGCGTGGTGTTGAAATAAGTCGCGCCGCCGGTGGAAATGTGGAACGCGCCGCACTGGAGCGCCGCGATGCCCTCGGCGACCAGCTGCGGCCGGCATTCGACCAGGCGCGCCTTCGCGGCGCCGTAGGCGAGCGCCTTGCGCGGAATTTCGGCGTAGTCCGATTCGTCGGGCTGGCCGAGGTTCGCGGTGTAGGCATAGGGGGTCGCGCCCCTGGCGCGCATCCAGTGCACCGCGGCGCTCGTGTCCAGGCCGCCCGAGAAGGCAATGCCGACTTTCTTGCCCTTGGGAAGCTTGTCGAGAATCGTCGCCAATTTGTAACTCTCCGTAAAGCGCTGATGATACGTAGAATGGCGCACATGCGCATCGCCGCCGCCCTGATCGCCGCGCTTCTCGCCCTCCCGCCGCCCGACACTGCGGCTGCGCCGTACGCAGTGCGGCTCGGCACGGAGAAAATCGCGCTCGACGCCCTGCCCGGGTTCACCGACACCTCCGATCTCGCCTCGCCCCGCCTGAACGACCTGGCCGCGACCCTGACCTCTCCTTCGAACCGCATCCTGCTGTTCGCGCTCACCGATGCCGACCTGCGGCGCTTCACCAACGGCGAAAAGCTGGACCAGAAGCGGCGTTACCTGCTGGCGGTCACCCCCAAGGAGCTCGAACGCGAACGCGTCAGGGCGGACCTGTTCAAGGCCCTGGTATCCGATGCCCTGAAGGACCTGGGCAAGCCGGAACCGGTCGCCGACCTGCCCAGGTTCCTGGACGCGCGGCCGATCGGCCTGACGCAGCTGCTGGGCGAGCTCAGGAACGAGCCGGCGGCGGTGTCCCTGCTGCAGGCGACGCGCCTGACGCCGCTGCCGGGCGAGGGCATGTTCGACAAGGCGACGCCGCAGTACCTGCTATTCAGCACCAGCTTCATTCTGGTGCGCGGCAAAGCCGTGATCGTCTCGATCTTCACCCTTTACCATGAGCCGGCCGACATGGAGTGGGTGAAGCTCGCGACCCAGCGCTGGGTGGACGACCTGAAGCGGCTGAACCGCTAAGGGAGGCTGGCGTGCCGTCCTTCGACATCGTCTCGCAGGTGGACCGGCAGGAAGTGAATNNCCCGGCAGGAAGTGAAGAACGCGGTCGACCAGGCGAACAAGGAAGTCACCAACCGCTTCGACTTCAAGGGATCCGACGCGCGCATCGAGCAGGCCGAACTGGTGCTCACGGTGTTCGCCGACGACGATTTCAAGCTCGGCCAGGTGCTCGACGTGCTGCGTGGCCGCATGACCAAGCGCAATATCGACATCCGCTGCATCGAGCTCGGCCCGATCGAGAAGATCTCGGGCGACAAGGTGAAACGGCCAGTGACGGTGAAATCCGGAATTTCCCAGGACAAGTCCAAGCAGATCCAGAAGCTCATCAAGGAAGGGAAACTCAAGGTGTCGGCCTCGATCCAGGGCGACGCAGTGCGCATCTCCGGGGGGAAGAAAGACGAACTGCAGGCTGCAATTCAGCTGGTGCGCGCTTCGGTCTCCGACCTGCCCCTTCAGTTCACCAATTTCAGGGACTAGCTTTTCGCAAGCCCCTCGGTCCAGCGATCGTAGATCCGGTCGGCGACCTTGTGCAATGCCTCCACCTTCGCTTCGAGGTTTTTCTCGATCTTCGCCGGCGCCTGCACGCCCGCGCTTGCCGTCGACTCCCGGATCTCGTCGGCTCCGCCAATGCACCAGCTGCGGATCAGGTCTCCGGTCATCTCCACGTGGCACTGCATCCCCAGGTGCCTGCCGGTGGCGAACGCCTGGTTGGCGCAGTGCGCGTTGCCGAGCACGCGCGTCGCGCCCGGCGGAATGCTGAAGGTTTCCCCGTGCCAATGGAAGGTTTCGAAGGAAGTGAGCGGCGCGAACCATTCGCGCGCGACGTTGTTGTCGGCGACCTCCACCTGCCCCCAGCCGATTTCCTTGACGCGCGCGCGGGTCACCTCGCCGCCCAGCGCCTTGGACATGAGCTGGCCGCCGAGGCAGTGGCCGAGCGTCGGCACGTCCTTGCGCACCGCGTCGCGCACCAGTTCCAGCATCGGCCGGATCCAGGGCAGCTCGTCGTTGACGCTCATCGGCCCTCCCATGAATGCCAGTCCGGAGAACCTGCGCACGTCCTTCGGCACGCTGCGGCCCTCGTCGAGCGCGAACAGCTTCCAGGGAATCGCCCGGCGCTCCAGGTAGGTGGCAAAATAGGCTGGTCCTTCACTGCGGGCATGCCTGAATATGGCGACCGGTTTCATCAGGCCCCATTCTATTGCGGTTCTCGCCCTGCTCTGCGCGGCGCCGGCCGCCGCGTCCGACGTTTCCCTGATCGGGACCTTCGAGTCGAAGGCCGCGATACTGTCGATCGACGCCGGCGCGCCCAAGACGGTCCGGGTCGGCCAGGCGTTCGGCGGCGTGACGGTCGTCTCGGTGGAAAAGGATCGCGCGGTCATCGAGATCGACGGCAAGCGCCGCGTCCTGACGCGCGGCCAGACCTACAACAGCGGCAGTGCCGGCGGCGCGGACCGCCAGAGCGTGACGCTGTTTGCCGGCGCGGGCGGCCACATGATCGCCGAGGGAATGGTCAATGGCGGCGCGGTGCGTTTCGTCGTCGATACCGGGGCGACCCTGGTGACGCTGCCGGGCGGCGACGCCAAGCGCCTGGGCATCGACTACCTCAAGGGTGAACCCGGCACCATGCAGACCGCCGCGGGACCGACGCCGGCCTACCGCGTGAAGCTGGACAAGGTGCGCATCGGCGGCATCGAGCTGAACAACGTGGACGGGGTGGTCATCGAGAAAGGCCTGAACGTGGCCTTGCTCGGCATGAGCTTCCTGAACCGGGTCGAGATGAAGCAGGAAGGCGGCCGGATGACAATGATCCGGCGGTTCTAGGCGGCCTGCTTATCCCTCTCAATGAGAGCGTAGGCGGAATGGTTGTGGATCGACTCGAAATTCTCCGACTCGACCGTGTAGGACGTGATGCGCTCGTCCTGGTTCAGGACCGCGGCCACATCGCGCACCATGTCCTCGACGAATTTCGGGTTGTCGTAGGCGCGCTCGGTGACGAATTTCTCGTCCGGGCGCTTTAGCAGGCCGTAGAGCTCGCTCGAGGCCTGCTTCTCGACCAGGTCGACGATCTCCTCGATCCAGACGAAGTCGGTAGTCTTCGCGGTGACCGTGACGTGCGAGCGCTGGTTATGCGCGCCGTATTCCGAGATCTTCTTCGAGCAAGGGCACAGGCTGGTCACCGGCACCAGCACCTTCATGGCGAAGCACTGCACGCCCTTCCTGATCTCGCCGATGAAGGTGACCTCGTAGTCCATCAGGCTCTTCACGCCCGAGACCGGCGCCTGCTTCTCGATGAAGTAGGGGAAGTGCATCTCGATGCGGCCTTCCTTGGCCTCCAGGCGCTCGACCATCTCCTTCAGCATCGCCTTGAAGCTCTCGACCGTGAGCTCGCGCTCCTGCGCCGAGAGGATCTCGACGAAGCGCGACATATGCGTGCCCTTGAACTGGTGCGGCAGGCCGACGTACATGTTGAACATGGCGATGGTGTGCTGCACGCCGCCGGCGCGCTCCATGACTTTCACCGGATGCCGGATCGCCTTCACGCCAACCTGGTCGATGGCCAGCTTGCGGGAATCGGCGTCGTTCTGGACGTCAGGGATGGCGTGCGGGTCTTTGGCGTTCATGGCCCGATTATAACTCCCGAGTGAATTACTCGGGTATTGCGGCTCGAATCGATTTTTGGAGACCTTCGGCGTCCAGGCCGATCCCGGAAAGCAGCTTGGCTGAGTCGCCATGATCGATGAATCGATCGGGCAAGCCGAGTAAAAGTACTTTCTTTTCAATGCCCAAGGCGGCCAGCGCCTCGCACACCGCACTCCCCGCCCCGCCCATGACCTGATGCTCCTCGACCGTGACCAGCAGGTCGTGAGTTTCGGCCAGGCGCTTCACCAGCGCGGTGTCCAGCGGCTTGATGAAGCGCATGTTCGCCACCGTCGCGTCCAGTTTCGCGGCCGCTTCCAACGCCGGCTTCAGCATCGAACCGAAGGCAAGGATGGCGACCTTCCTGCCCTCCCTTCTGACTTCGCCCTTGCCGACCGGAATCGGCAAAAACTCCTTCTGTAAGGCGACGCCCGGACCGGAGCCGCGCGGATAGCGCACCGCCGCCGGACTGTTCAGCTGGTAGCCCGTGTACAGCATCTGCCGGCACTCGTTCTCGTCGGCGGGCGCCATCAGGGTGAGATTTGGCACGGTGCGCAGGAAAGCGTAGTCGAACGCGCCGTTGTGCGTCTGGCCGTCGCCGCCCACCAGCCCGCCGCGGTCGAGGGCAAACAGCACCGGCAGGTTCTGGATCGCGACGTCGTGGATCAGCTGGTCGTAGCCGCGCTGCAGAAAGGTGGAGTAGATCGCCACCACCGGCTTCAATCCTTCGCAGGCCATGCCAGCCGCGAACGTGACCGCATGCTGCTCCGCGATGGCGACGTCGAAGTAGCGGTCCGGAAATTCCTCCGAAAACCGCACCATGCCGGAGCCCTCGCGCATCGCGGGGGTGATCGCCATCAGGCGCTTGTCGGCGCGCGCCATGTCGCACAGCCAGTCGCCGAAAACCTGGCTGTAGGTCGGCTTGCCGCCCGCGGCCGATTTCTTGATGCCTTCGGCGGGATCGAACTTGCCGGGCCCGTGGTAGGCGATCGGGTCGTCTTCGGCGAGCTTGTAGCCCTGGCCCTTCTTGGTCACCACGTGCAGGAATTGCGGTCCCTTCATCTCCGTAATGTTCTTCAGCGTCGGGATGAGGGAATCGAGGTCGTGGCCGTCGATCGGACCGATGTAGGTGAAGCCGAACTCCTCGAACAGCGTCGAGGGCACGACCAGGCCCTTGGCATGCTCCTCGAAGCGCCGCGCGAATTCGTACAGCGGCGGCACCGCGCTAAGCAGGATCTTGCCCGCCTTCCTTGCGGCCACGTACGGCCCCGACATCAGCCTGGCAAGATAGCGGTTGAGCGCGCCTACCGCCGGCGAGATCGACATCTCGTTGTCGTTTAGCACCACCAGCAGGTCGGAATCCATGACGCCGGCGTTGTTCATCGCCTCGAACGCCATGCCGGCGGACATGGCGCCGTCGCCGATCACAGCGACCACGCGCCGATTCTCGCCCTTCTTCTTCGCCGCCACCGCCATGCCGAGCGCCGCCGAGATCGAGGTCGAGGAATGCGCCGTGCCGAAGGCGTCGAATTTCGATTCGCTGCGCCGTGGAAAACCGGAGATGCCGTCGATCATGCGCAGCCGCGCCATCTGCTCGCGCCGGCCGGTGAGGATCTTGTGCGGATAGGTCTGGTGGCCGACATCCCAGACGATGCGGTCCTCCGGCGTGTTGAACACGTAGTGCAGCGCGATGGTCAGCTCGACCGTGCCGAGGTTCGAGGACAGGTGGCCCCCGGTCTTCGACACCGTGTCGAGCACGTAGGTGCGCAGCTCGGCGGCGAGCTGGTGCAGCTGCCGGCGGTCAAGCTGCCTGAGCGCGGCCGGATCGTTGACCGTCTTCAGCAACTCGTACATCGCCGGATTGTAGTCCGCCGGAATGTCCTCGGTGATCGTGGTCATGCTCTTGCTTCTAGAATTTCCTGAGGACGATGAAGTCCGCGACTTGGCGCAGGCGCAGCGTGGGCCCGCCGGAATCCAGCGCATCGAGCGCGGTGTGCGCGCCAAGGCGCAGTTCTTCGGCAAACTGCCGCGCGCGCGCAACGCCCATCGCCGAAACGTAGGTCGGCTTGCCGTGCTTCGAATCCTTGCCCGCGGTCTTGCCCAGCGTCGCGGTGGGCGCTTCGGCATCCAGCACGTCGTCCACCACCTGGAACGCAAGCCCGACGCGATTCGCGTACTGCTCCAGCGGCGCCGGGCAGGGGCCGGCGCACAGCGCGCCCAGCTTCACCGCGGCGCTGATCAGCGCGCCGGTCTTGCGCACATGCATGTACTCGAGCTCGGCCTGGGAGAGCGTCTTGCCCGTCGCCTCCATGTCGATCGCCTGCCCGCCGGCCATGCCGCGCGAACCCGCGGCGAGGGCAAGCGTGCGGATCATTTCGAGCTGCCTCTCCTGAGCGAGGGCCACCGGATGCTCGGCGAGCAGCTGGAAGGCAAGCGTCTGCAGCGAATCGCCCACCAGCAGCGCGGTGGCTTCGTCGTACTCGACATGCACCGTGCGCTTGCCCCGGCGCAGCACGTCGTCGTCGATGCACGGCATGTCGTCGTGCACCAGGGAATAGCAGTGGATCATTTCGACCGCGCAGGCGGCGATCTCCAGCCGCGCCGGGTCCGCACCTGCCAGCTCGCCCGCGGCGAAGGTGAGCAGCGGGCGGACGCGCTTGCCGCCTTCGAGCGCGGCGTAGCGCATCGCGCCGTGCAGGCGCACCGGCACCTGCTGCGGGTCCGGCAGGCTGCGCGCGAGGGCGCTTTCGATGCGCACCTGGATGGATCCCATCCAGGCGGCGAAATCCGCCTCAGTCTCTATCGCTTGCATCCGTCGTCGCCGCAAGCGGCTTGAGCACTTCGCCTTCAAGCACGCGCACCTGCTGCTGCGCGGCATCGAGGCGGTCGCGGCACTGCTTTGCGAGTTCCAGGCCGCGCTTGTGCGCGGCGAGGGATTGCTCGAGCGATAGCTCGCCGTCTTCCATCTTCGCGACGATGCCCTCGAGCTCCGCGAGGGCCTTCTCGAAACTGGCTTCTGGCGCGCTTTTGGGAGGCTTGACCATGGGGGCTGCCACCTTAACCGAGTGTCGCGGCAGGGTCAAACCCGGATCATGTAAAATGCTGCGCTTTTAAGTACTTACGACATGTCCACCCTCACTTCCGCGACGCAGCTGCGGCCGGCCAGTTGCCAGCTGCCGATGTCCTGGTATTTCGACCCGGAGATCTTCGCGCGCGAGAAGCAGGTCCTGTTCGATGCCGGCTCCAACTACGTCGGGCACGAATTGATGGTGCCGGAAGTCGGCGGCTACCAGACCATCGGCTGGATGGACCACGCCAAGGTGCTGGTCCGGAATGCAGGAGGCGTGGAACTCCTTTCCAACATCTGCCGCCATCGCCAGTCGATCATGCTGGAAGGCAGGGGCACGCTGGAGACCATCGTCTGCCCGCTGCACCGCTGGACCTACGACCTGACGGGCGAGCTGCTGGGCGCGCCGCGCTTTCCCGAGAATCCCTGCGTCAAGCTGCATTCGACGCCGCTCACCAACTGGCAGGGCATGCTGTTCGCCGGGCCGCGCGATCCGCGCAAGGACATGGCGGATTTCGGCTGCAGCGAGGACTTCGACTTCTCAGGCTACGTGCTGGATCGCGTCGAAACCACGGACTACGCTACCAACTGGAAGACCTTCGTCGAGGTCTACCTCGAGTGCTACCACGTCGATTTCCTCCACGCGGGGCTCGGCAACTACGCTGATTGCGACAATTACCAGGTCCGCTACGGCGAGCGCAATTCCGTCCAGGTCATGACGGCGAAACGCGGGCTAACTACGCCCGGCACGCCGGTGTACCGCCGCTGGCAGGAAGCCTGCCTGAAGCAGCTGCGCGGCAGGACGCCGAAGTACGGCGCGCTCTGGGCCACCTACTTCCCGGGATTCACGCTGGAGTGGTATCCGAACGTGCTCATCGTCTCGAACCTGATTCCGCGCTCCCCCGGCCTCACCACCAACGTCGTCGAGTTCTACTACCCGGAGGAGATCGTCCACTTCGAGCGCGATTTCATCGACGCGCAGAAGGCCGCGTACGACGAAACTGCGCTGGAAGACGACGAAATCTGCCGGCGGCTGGACCGCGGCCGCCGCGCGCTCTGGGAGCAGGGCCTGGATGACGCCGGCCCCTACCAGTCGCCGATGGAAGACACGATGGTGCATTTCCACGAATGGCTGCGCGCGGAGCTGGGCAGCACGCGCTCCACCTAGCGCCGGCAGCGGCTTAACGGCCCCTGCGGCCCGGCGAAGACGGCCCAGGTGCGGGGAGGCGCGGCTCCATCCTGGGATCGAAGCGGAAGTCGCGCAGCGGCTCGATGGTTCTGGTTTCGACCCCTGCCGGCGGATTCACGACGCGTGGCGTCACGCGCCGCGGCACAACGACGCGCCGCGCCTCCAGAGCGCCGTCCTTTCCGGGTACCGCCAGGACGAACAGCCGCGAACCTGGCGCCGGTGCGTCGCCCGCACGCTGGGCTTCGCCGGGGAGCGGGATGCTCCTGCCGGACACCACCAGCACATCGCCGTCCGCACGGCGTTCGACGATTCCCTCAAGCCATACGCGCGCAACGGACGGGCCGAAGCTCCAGTACCGCGACTCCAGAATCGCGATTGAACTCGCGAGCAGGCCCTTGGCTGTCATTGACGTTTCCACGGCGACCACCTGCCCCACGGCAAGTTGCGCCGGCGCCGACGGCGATCCATTCGCGGTAACGGCGACCGAACCGTCGAAATGCACTTCCAGGCCGTTGACACAGATCGATCCGAAGCCGGTGATCGTCCCGACGATCCCGGTGCCGCCGATGCCGCCATCCTGCGCCAGGATGCCGGTACCGCCGATGCCGCCAGAACCGAGCACGTCCTCGATCTCCGGCAAAGCGCAGGAGTTGCCCGACTCCTTCACATCTTGCGGGGCACAGGCGGCGAGCAAGCCCGCGACGGCCAAGCCGACGGCAACCTGCGAGGCCGCGCGCCTCATGCCATCGGCTCCGTATAAAAGTAAACGCCAAAATTAATGCGCTGGCGCGCCCCGGGCCGCTTCGCGTCGCCCCCCTCGAGGCGCAATGCCCGGCGGTTGACGCTCTTCAATGCCGCCATGCCGGCACGCGCCGAAAGTCTGGCGAGAGCCGCCGCGGATTCAGGCGACAAAGCATCGTAGTGCACGCTGCGCTCCAGGAACGGCGGCGAAGCGGCAAGCAGATTCGCGACGGCTGCGGCGGCATGGTCGTGGCAGTTCTGGCCGAAGTAGAACGCCTTCTCGTCGAAGCCGCGCGCGGGCACGAAAGCCTCCTCGTTCAGGCAGACGCGATCCTTTTCGTCCACGCGCACGATATCCAGGCGCAGCCACTCGTCGAGCACCGCGCGCGCGCGGATGTCCTTCGACACGCGGGCAACCAGCGCCTCGAACGACACCTCGCCGCCGGCACTTGCCGAGCGCGCGAGCGCCCGCGGCTTTCCGCGCCGATCGCAGAACTGGGGCGTCGCGAGCCACGCGCCGACCAGCTGCGCCCCGAGCGATACGGCCGCGGGCATCGACTGAGAGTCGGGCGCCGCAGCCGCGCGTCGCAGGCGCTGCACATCCTTGCGGTGCACCCCTGAGAGCAGGCTGAGACGGCTCGCGGTCTGGGTTTTGCCCCGCAGCGCGAACTCGGCTTCCGCCACTTCGACGAACAGCCCTTTCAGCAGTTCCGCCAGGTACGGGAAACCCACCCCGCGCGCGAGCATCAGGCGCACCAGCGGGCGCAGCACCCGGCGCAACGCGCGCACCAGCGCCTGCGGCGGCACGGCGCCCTTTGCCGCAGCGGCTCGGTCGGTCATCGGAGCTCCTGTTACAAGTACTTACACATGATGCGGGAAATTATCCCACAAACGACTTGACCGGGCCGGTCCGGTACGGTTAGGCTAGATGTGGGATTATTTCCCACATATACTTTCCCGTCCCATTCAAATCCGACAAGGAGGCTTCATGAGATCGACCCTGCTGTTAAGCGCTGCGCTGTTCGCCGCTGCAATGCCTGCCGCAGCCCAGGAGACGCGGCCGCTGGAAATGCGCGTGCCCGCCACGCATCCGCAATCGCAGTCCGACGAGGAGGCGCGCCACCAGGCGCGCCGGCGATGGAACGCGGCGCATGACGACGACCATCATGCGCGCCGGCGATGGAACGCCGCGAATCCGCCCCCGCTCGAAGTGCGGCCGCAGCGCCTGGAACCGTCGCGCCCGGCCGTTCAGCGCCACGCAGCGGGCTCGGCAGGGGGCCGCGGAAGGTAGCGCGGCGGGCATGGGGCGTTAGAATCACGCCCTATGCCCACCACTCACCTTGTATCCACCGACCAACTAGCCGCCCACCCCGAATGGCGGGTGTTCGATTGCCGCCACGACCTCGCCAATCCGGCGCTGGGCGAACAACGGTACGCCGAGGGACACATCCCCGGTGCATTGTTCGCCCACATGGACCGGGACCTGTCCGCCGCGAAAACGGGCGCCAATGGCCGCCACCCGCTGCCCGAACCGAAAACCTTTGTTTCCTGGGCCGGCAAGCAGGGATTGCAGCCGACCGACCAGGTGGTGTGCTACGACGGCGGGCCCGGCGCGATGGCTTCCCGCCTGTGGTGGATGCTGCGCTGGATCGGCCACGAGAACGTCGCCGTGCTGGATGGCGGATTCGCGAAGTGGCAGCGCGAAAGCCGTCCGGTCACGGCCGATGTGCAGGCGGTCACCGCCGTCTCCTACCCGGGGCGCGCGAAGACATCCATGGTGGCCTACCTCTCGCACGTCGAGAAGAAACTCAAGAAGGCGGCGCTGCTCGACGCGCGCGCACCGGTGCGCTATCGCGGCGAGCAGGAACCGATCGACCCGGTCGCCGGTCGCATCCCGGGCGCGAAGAACCGCTTCAACAACGACAACCTGGCCGCCGACGGAACCTTCAAGCCGGCCGATGCGCTGCGCGCGGAATTCGACGCGGTCCTTGCCGGGCGCAATCCGGGCGACGTCATCAATTACTGCGGCTCCGGCGTTTCCGCCTGCCACAACGCCCTGGCGATGGAAATCGCCGGCCTGACCGGGTCGCGCGTCTATCCGGGTTCCTGGAGCGAATGGTCCACCGACCCGACGCGCCCGATCTCCCGCAGCGCCTAGGTCCGCACATTTAATCCAGCACGGGCGCCATGCATATCGTCTGCCTCGACCTCGAAGGCGTCCTGATCCCGGAAATCTGGATCGAAGTCGCGAAGCGCACCGGCATCGAGGCGCTGAAGCGCACCACGCGCGACGAGCCCGACTACGACAAGCTGATGCAGGGGCGCCTCAAGATCCTTGCCGAACACAAGCTGCGCCTCGCGGACATCCAGGCGGTCATCGCAAGCATGGCGCCGATGGCCGGCGCGCGCGAGTTCCTCGACAAGCTGCGCGCCACGCGCCAGGTCGTGATCCTGTCCGACACGTTCTACGAATTCGCCGCGCCCATGATGGCGCAACTGGGCTGGCCGACGCTGTTCTGCCACCGGCTGGAAACCGATAAGGCAGGCTTCGTTAGCGCGTATCACCTGCGCATGCCCGACCAGAAGCGCCATGCGGTGGAAGCGTTCCAGAAACTCAATTTCAAGGTACTCGCGGCGGGCGACTCCTTCAACGACACGTCGATGCTCAAGGCGGCCAACGCCGGCTTCTTTTTCCGCCCTCCCGCCAGCATCACCGCGCAGTTTCCGCAATTCCCGGTAACGCAGGACTACGCCACGCTAGCCGCGGCGCTGGACGCCGCAGCCGCCGGGCTCTGAGGCCGGCGTGGCGGACGCGCTCCTCGTCCTCCACTTCCTGATCGCAGCATTCATCGTCGCGGGACTGGTCCTGGTCTGGATAGGTGCGCTGGCCCGCTGGTCCTGGGTCCGCAATCCCTGGTTCCGCTACCTGCACCTCGCGGCAATCGCCTTCGTCGCCGCCGAAGCCCTGCTCGGCATCGCCTGCCCGCTCACCATCTGGGAGGACCTGCTGCGCGGCGGCGTGCGGCCCGATTCGTTCGTCGGGCGCTGGGTGCAGCAACTGCTCTACTACAACGCGCCTGAACGGGTGTTCACCACGCTCTACGCAGCTTGGGCGGCCGCGACATTGCTTACCCTTCGACTCGTTCCGCCCAAGCGAAAAGCTGCCTAAACACTTCCTCGCGAACCTCGCGCCGCGACAGGATCAGGTCGTGCAGTCCGCCCGGAAACTGGCGCACGCTCACATGGCTGCCCAAGGTGTGCGACCAGCGCGAAACCTGCCTCCAGTCGAGGATGATGTCGGCCTCGTCGGAATGCATCGACAGCACCGGGCAATCGAGCTTGAGCCCGGCGTGGACCTTGGCGTGCGCCGCGAAGATCGCCCGCACCCAGCCGAAGTAGGCGGGAAAGCCCATCAGCGGCTTCAGCGCAAGGTCGAAATCCCATTCGCCATCCCAGTTCTTGTGCAGGCTCTTCACGTACGCCGGCAGTACAGCTTTGGGATTGTTCATGTACGGGAAGAAAAACGCGAGGTCGCGCGCGATCTTCAGCTGCGTCAGGCGCGAACCGGAGGCCCGCCAGTCGAAGAACGGGCTGTTCAGCCAAAGCGCTCGCACCTGGTCGCGCCGTTCGCCTTCGTGCTTGTAGAGGGAACAGATCAGGCCGCCGGTCGAATGGCCGGCCAGAAGGACATCGGTGTCGATCTCCGCCAGCGCTTGGGTGATGTCGCCGTAGTACTCGGCGACGTCCTTGCAGAAGCACGGATGCTGGTGCGGCAGCAGCGAGCGGCCGTGCTTGCGCAGGTCGAGGGCGTAAAACGCGTAGCCCTCGGCGGCGAAGCGTTCGGCCATGTGGCGCTGGAAAAAGTAGTCGATGTAACCGTGCACGTAGAGCACGGCGCCATGCCGCGCCGAGGGCGCCGGCAAGCGCACCAGCGTGGCCACGACGCGGCCGTCGTAGTCTTCGGGTGCTGCGAGCTCCAGGGATTCGAACCCCGGCAGCAGGCGGTCAGGCTGCCACGCCATGACGATCCAATGCCCAGGTCACGTGCTCGCGCACCAGCGCCGAGGCGTGATCCGCTTTTTTCTTTAGAGAGGAAATGACTTCAGGCGATGAAGGCGCGTTGCCCAATCCCACCGCCAGGTTCCTGAGCCAGCGCTCGTAACCGATGCGCCGGATCGGTGAACCCTGCATGCGGCTGCCGAACTCTTCTTCGGTCCAGGCGAACAGCTGCAGCAGGCTGGAGGCGTCGAGACCGTTGCGGACCTGGAAATCCAGTTCCGCCGACGTCTTCGCGAACCCGTTCCAGGGGCACACCAGCTGGCAGTCGTCGCAGCCGTAGACGCGGTTGCCGATGAGCGGACGCAGATCCTCGGGGATCGCGCCCTTCAGTTCGATGGTCAGGTAGGAGATGCAGCGGCGCGCGTCCAGCTGGTAGGGCGCGGTGATTGCCTGGGTCGGGCAGATGTCGATGCATTTCCGGCAGGTGCCGCAGTGGTTCGCGGCGGGCGCATCGGTTTCCAGGTCGAGGTCGCAGTAGATCTCGCCGAGGAAGAACCACGATCCTTGCCGGTCGAGCAGCAACGTGTGCTTGCCGCGCCAGCCGATGCCCGCCTGCACCGCGAGTTCAACCTCCATGACCGGCGCCGAATCGGCGAAGGCGCGATGACCGAACGGCCCTACCTCGGACTCGATGCGATCGCAGAGTTTCTGCAGGCGGCCGCGCATCACCTTGTGGTAGTCGCGGCCGCGCGCATAGCGTGCGATGTAGGCCTGCGAAGGATCATCCAGTTCGCGCTCGACCGCGCCCGGAATGTCCGCCAGGTAGTCCATGCGGCAGGAAAGCACGCGCACGGTGCCGGGAACGAGGTCCGCCGGCTGCGCGCGGAGCGCGGCGTGGCGCGCCATATACTCCATCTCGCCATGCCACCCCATTCCCAGCCATTCGGCGAGCCGGCCGCCGGCCGCGGACAGGTCGACGTCAGCGATGCCGACCGCCTGGAAACCGAGTTCGGCGCCCCAGAGCTTGATTTGATGCGGTTTGATCCGACGCGAGAGCGCAGCCATGGCAGACCCTCTTAGTTTGCCCGACGAAGCCGCAACGCTGCGGCTGGGCGAAGCCCTGGCCGCCGGCGCGGCCAAGGGCCTGGTTCTGCACCTCAAAGGAGAGCTTGGCGCCGGCAAAACCACCCTGGTCCGGGGCCTGCTCCGCGCCCTGGGGCATGCCGGCCGGGTGAAAAGCCCGACCTACGCGCTGCTTGAACCTTATAGTCTTTTGAGATTAAACTTGTATCACTTTGATTTTTATAGATTCAAGGACCGCTCGGAATGGTTGAATTCTGGGTTCCGCGAGTACTTCAATCCCGACTCGCTCTGCGTCGTGGAATGGCCGGAAAAGGCCGCGGACCTGCTCGCGCCGCCGGACCTGGAAATCCATCTTCGCTACGACGCGCAATCGCGCACCGCGCAGCCGGCGGCGCACTCGGCGCCGGGCAGGGCCTGGCTGGACGCTGCCTTGTCGCGCTGGCGCTCTGCCTCGGCCTAGCTGCCGCCCAGGCCCAGGTTGTATCCACCCGGATCTGGCCGGCAAAGGAATACACCCGCGTCACGGTGGAGACGAATTCGGAGCTCAATTTCCAGCTCTTCTCGGTGAAAGACCCCGAGCGTCTGGTGCTCGACCTCGAAGGCATCGAGGTGGGCCCCGCCCTCGCCGAGCTGCATGGCAAAGTGGCCACTGGCGACCCCTACATCGACAAGCTGCGCGTCGGCCGCAACCGGCCCGGCGTGGTGCGCGTCGTGATCGACCTCAAGGCGGAGGTCAAGCCGCAGGTGTTCACGCTCAAGCCGGTCGGCGAATACGGCCACCGCCTGGTGCTCGACCTCTACCCGCTCGTCGCGCCCGACCCGCTCGCCGCGCTGATCGAGGCGCACGGGAAGCTGCCGCATAAGACAGAGGAGAAGGCCGAGAAGGGCCCCGTCCCGATGCCCGACAAGCCCAGGGTGGCGCGCCTCGCGACCATCGTCATCGATCCGGGCCACGGCGGCGAGGATCCCGGCGCGCGCGGCAGGCTGGGCTCGCGCGAGAAGGACATCACGCTGACGATCTCCAGGCGGCTGAAGGAACTCATCGACGCCGAGCCCGACATGCGCGCGGTGCTGACGCGCGACGGCGACTTCTACGTCCCGCTGCAGGCGCGCGTCGACAAGGCGCGCAAGGTGAAGGCGGACCTGTTTGTTTCCGTGCATGCCGACGCCTTCATCCGCTCGCACGCGCGCGGCTCGAGCGTGTTCGCGCTGTCGGAGCGGCGCGCCACTTCGGAAGCCGCACGCTGGCTGGCGAAAAAGGAAAACGAAGCCGACCTGGTCGGCGGCGTGAACATCGACGTCAAGGACAAGTACCTGGCCCAGACCCTGCTCGACCTGTCGCAGACCGCGACCATCGACCACAGCCTGCGGCTGGGCAACGCCGTGCTGGGCGCGCTCGGCCAGGTGAATACGCTGCACAAGGCGCAGGTCGAGCAGGCGAGCTTCGCGGTTCTGAAGTCGCCCGACGTGCCCTCCATCCTGGTGGAGACCGCGTTCATCTCCAACCCGGAGGAAGAAAAGCGCCTGAACGACGAGGTCTACCAGGACCAGCTCGCCCGCGCGATCCTCGGCGGCATCAAACGCTACTTCGCCAAGCACCCGCCCCGGCCGTCACCGATCGCGATGCGGTAGACAGGGCCTCGACACGTGACACACGTGACGCCGGACACGCCTGCGGACCAACGCTCGCCCGCAGACAAGCTCGAGGCGGCGATCGACGCACTGCCGCCCGGGAACGTGACGCTGGCCCAAGTGCGGGACCTGGTCGGTAGCGACGGCCTGATGCTGCTCGCCGCGTTCCTGACGATCGTGTTCCTGGTGCCGGTTTCGGTTCCGGGCATGAGCACGGTTTTTGGCGCGGGGATCCTGCTCATCGGCGTCAGCCGGTTGTTCCGCCTGCCGCTCTGGCTGCCGAAGCGGATCGAACGGCGCCTCGTCGCCACGGAACGGCTACGGGTGGCTCTCCAGCGCGGCCTCGTCTGGTTCCGGCGCCTGGAGCGGGTCAGCCGGCCGCAACGGATTGCGTGGGCCGCTTCCGAGGGCGCCGTGCGCATCGTCAACGACTGCGCGCTCATCCTGGGCGCCGTACTGCTGATGATGCCCTTCGGCCTGATACCGTTCAGCAACACCTTCCCCGCGATCGCCCTCCTGTTCCTGGCGATCGGCAGCCTCCAGCGCGACGGCCTGTTCATCCTCATCGGTCACGTGTCAAACCTGGTGACCATCGTGTATTTCGCGCTGCTCATCGGGGGCGGCGGATACGCACTGATTGCGTTCATGCAGCGCCTGCTGCCCTAGCCGCGAGAGCAGGCCGGCACGCGGCGCCGGGTCTATATAATCCCGCGATGTCCGAGGTGCTTTCCAACCCGGGCGTCGTGCGCGTGAGGGCCGCGCTCGATGCCGCCGGCGTCGCTTCCGCGATCGTGGAGCTGCCTGGTGCCGCGCGCACCGCGCAGGCGGCCGCGGCGTATCTCGGCTGCGATGTGGCGCAGATCGCCAACTCCCTCGTGTTTTGCGCGCAACGCACGGGCGGCGCAGTGCTCGTGATGTCCTCGGGCGCGCGGCGCGTCGATACGGCGCGGCTGGCGCAGGTCGTCGGAGAGCCGATCGGCAAGGCGGACGCAGCGTTCGTACGCGAACGTACTGGCTTCGCCATCGGCGGCGTTGCGCCCGTCGGCCACGCAACGCCGGTCGCGGCCTACGTTGAGAAGAGCCTCGCCGGCCACGCCGAGATCTGGGCCGCGGCGGGCCATCCGCACACCGTCTTCCAGCTCACTTACGAAGAGCTTCTGAGAATCACCGGCGGCCGGGCCGTGGAAGTCGCCGCCGAGGTTGCCGCATGAGCGCGATCCGCCTCCTGCCGGACCTGCTGATCAGCCAAATCGCGGCCGGCGAAGTGGTGGAGCGGCCCGCATCCGTGCTGAAGGAACTGCTGGAGAACGCCATCGACGCCGGCGCTCGCGACATCCAGGTGACGCTCGATCAAGGTGGCCTGAAACGCGTGCAGGTGGATGACGACGGCGGAGGGCTCGGCAAGGAAGACCTGCCGCTCGCGCTGGCGCGCCATGCCACAAGCAAGATCCAGTCGCTGGACGACCTGCAGGGCGTGGCGACCATGGGGTTCCGCGGCGAGGCGCTCGCGTCGATTGCCTCCGTGGCGCGCGTGTCACTCACAAGTCGGGACAAAAATGGGCCCCATGCATGGTCGATACGCGCCGAGGGCGCGGCCAGCGGCAGCCCCGTCGAACCAGCTGCCCGTGCTGCCGGCACGACTGTCCTGGTGGAGGACATCTACTTCAATACGCCGGCGCGCAAGAAATTCATGCGCAGCGAACAGACGGAATTCGGCCATTGCGAGGAAACATTCCGGCGCATCGCGCTGGCGCATCCCGATATCGCATTCACCCTGAGGCACAACGGCAGGGTCTCGACACTGGTACGCGCGCAGACGCTAGGCGAGCGCGCCGCGGCCCTGCTCGGGCGCGAATTCCTCGACGCGAGCATCGCCGTCGAAGCGCAGGCCGGCACGCTGCGGCTCTACGGTCTCGCGGGTACGCCGCAGGCAGCACGGGCACGTGCCGATTCCCAGTACCTGTTCGTCAATGGGCGCTTCGTGCGCGACCGGATGCTGTCGCACGCCGTGCGCGAGGCCTACCGCGACCTGCTGCACGGCGACCGCCAGCCGGCCTACCTGCTGTTCCTTGAGATCGATCCGCGCGGCGTGGACGTCAACGTGCACCCGGCGAAGATCGAGGTGCGCTTCCGCGATTCCGGCGGCATCCACCAGTTCGTGATGCATTCGCTAAAGCGCGCGCTTTCGCCAACCGCGACCGAAGCCCCGGTTGCCTATGCGACGGTATCCGGGTCCCGCATCGGTCCATCAACGCAGCAGGGCTTCAATCTCGCGCAGCCGGTGCAGGCATACCA
>CXWL01000423.1_pt1 | contig 74143 bp, 54 predicted proteins | sample 590931 | NCBI WGS metagenome assembly CXWL01 (sample SAMEA3498368, study PRJEB10139) | groundwater metagenome | biome: water well; material: biofilm material | place: Germany | collected 2015-04-27
CGGGGGGCGGCCGCTGCCAAATCAGGGATCTTTGGGCAGCGGCCGGGCTAGTCCCGGCCGGGGCGGGTGGACGGGTTTCCGCCTCAGGCCCCCGCTAGAAATCGACGTAGCCGTCGCGGGCGCGGACGTTCAGCCCGAAGCCGCGCACGTCGACTTCGATCTCGTGCCAGCTACCGTCGTTGGCGACTTTGTTCGGGTAGTAGCCAAGCACGTACTGCTCGCGGAGCTCGTTCAGGATCGTCCGGAAGGCCTGCTCGGACTCGCTGACGGCGGCGATCGACAGGATGCGTCCGCCGCTGTTCTCGACCGCCTGGGTGAGATTGTCGAGCTCCTCGCGGTTCGAGGTGGCGTCGCGCCAGGACGAGCTGTAGGACAGGCCGTCGGCCAACTCCCCTTCCTTGAGGCGAATCCAGTAGACCAGGGCCTGGCTGCGCTGGGCCTTCCACAGAACGTCCTTCATCGAGAGCGCGCTGTGGACGTCGAGCCCGTCCGAGAGAATCACCACCACTCTCCTGCCCTGGCGACCATCGAGCAGCTTGAGCGCCGCGTAGAGGTGGTCGGTCAAGGCGGTGCCACCGTCCGCGGAGGCGCCCTCTAGGGAACGGGCCAATTCGGCGGCGCTGCTGGTGAAGGGAGTCGCGCGCAGCAGACGATCGGAGAACAGGAACACCGAGGCTTCGTCGAGGTCCTTCATGCCCTGGGCGAAGGACTGGGCGCCGGACAGGGCGGCCGAGAGGCTCTCCCCCTTCATGCTCTGGCTCGAGTCGACGAGCAGCACCGCGGTGATCGGGGCGTCGCCGCCTTCGAAGGTCACGATCTCTTGCGACTTGCCATCGTCGAAGATCTGGAACTCCTCGCGCCCGAGGTTCGGCACGCGCTCGCCGTCCTTCTCGATCGTCACGTAGATCTCGCGCAGGACCAGCTCCATCTCGTAGTTGACCTTGATCGCCGGGGTCTCGCGGATGGCAACGACGCTCTGGCCGTCGGCGGTCTTAGCGAAGACGCGGAAGGTGTGACCGCGGTTCTCCTGGCCGACATCGACCTGGAAGCGATAGGGGGGCGCGGTCAGCCTTCCGAGGGCGCGACCATCGACCACGACTTCGACGGAGGTCACCTGCGCGTTGCCGGTGACCTCGGCCACGACCACGACCTGGCCGAAGCACGGAGCACTTGCGGGTGGCGAGGTGATCGCCACCTCCACGCCCGCGGGCTCCACGGGGGTGCCCACGGCGAGCAGCGCCAAGAGAGCCACGAGCCCAGTCAAGGCCCACCGTCCTTCTTGGCGAGCCCATCGGAGCCGGCCGCGGTCATGGTGCCGCGGACCAATTGCCCCAGCCGGCGCGTGCGCGGCGTGGCGCTCGCGGCCAGCTCGGCCTCGGCGGCGGTGAACGTCTCCTGGGGACCGCGGGTGTAGAGCAGCCGGGGGGACGGGCCGGTGTCTGGTTCGACCCAGGGCAGCTCCTCCATCAAGGCCAGGGCCTGACGATGGAGCTTCTGGCTGTCGAGGACGAGCACCAGGGTGGTCCGCAGAGCGCCTTCGCCCGGGAAACGGGAGAGGCCGGCCTCGAGCACCTTCTGAGCGTCCTTGGTACGGCCCGCGGCGTGGAGCAGGCGACCGAGCTCCTCGACGGCGAGGACGGCGATCCAGTCGTCTTCGTCCTCTCTGGCCAGACCGCGCAGCAACTTCTCCGCCCGCTCGAGGGCCCCGAGACGACCGAGGTTGATGCCGAGGCGGAGGCGGCCTTCGCGATGGTCGGGGACGACGCGAACCAGATTCTCGAGATGCTCCACGGCCTTCACATAGCCGCCGGTCCGCTCGTGGGCAGCGGCTATCCCGAGAAGAGCCGCTTCGCTGCGCGGGTCGTGGGCCAGGGCCGCGAGCATCAGCGCCGGGCCTTCGTTCTTCATGCCCGCCCGTTGGGAGCGGATGCCGAGGGTCGCAAGGGCGCGGGCACCGAGCACGCGAGACCCCTCGGTGCCCCCGACCCGCGCGTAGAGATCCGCCAGGCTGGCGGAGATGCGCGACGCATGGGCGGCCAGAAACGGTTCGCCCCCTTCGACATAGCGGGTGAACGAGCGGTGGTGGAGCGCGAGCAGCGGCACGAGGGCTTCGACATCGCGGCTCGCCAGCCAGCGCACGACCTCGACCTCGGAATCGAACAGCCGGCCCAAGTCCCGCGCATTGCGACCCTCGAGGGAGCCCCGCTCGAAGGTGTCGAGGGCGACCTCGGCGTCTCCGACTCGGCCATCGCCGAGCAGGACCAGAACCTCCCGATAGCCGGAAAGGAGGTCCTGGCGGCCGTCTTTGTTGCGGCGGTCGAGGACTTTCTGCTCCTGCCGGTTGGCGGGCTGGCCGTCGAGGATCGACCAGGCGTCCCCCGGCGGCGGAGGCGGTGGCGTCGGAACTTTCGGTCCCTGATGACCGGGCGCCGCGGGCACGACGATCGTCGCCGAGGTCGTCGTCTCGCTTTGTGGAGACGCCGCCGCGGGACCTACGAGCGTGGCCAGGGCCAGGATCCAGAGAGACGGATTCCCTCGAAATCCCCAAGAGATGGACTTCTTCACGGTTCCCCTCACGGATGGAGCAGGTGAACCCTCCGACCAAGGAAAATGATCTGCGGCCATTATACGCCTCTCCCCCGAGCGACAATTTTCAATTCAAAGGAATGGAAAAGGGGCGCCCCATGGCGCCCCTCGGTGATCCTGGCTGAGGGCGGACCCGCTGGTCCGCCCCTACACCCACCCGTTCCGTAGGGGCGGACCCGTGTGTCCGCCCGTCGTTTCCTAGTGGCGCCCGCGCTTCTTCTTCTTGGGCGGCTTCGCGACCGGCGGCTGCTCGGTGGTGATGCGCAGGGCCTCGAACAGCTGCTTGCTCGCGGCCTCGGTGAACTCGAACTCACCCACGCTGTCGAGCCCGAAGAGGTGGATCGGCGCGCCCTCGACCCCGAACATGAACGGGAACAGGTCGACCTGTTCGATGTCCGCGCCGTAGGTCGTGTTGATCGCCTTGATGAACTCGTTGGCCAGGAAGGCGTAACCGAAGGGGTACGGGTGGACGCCGTCGAGGGAGAACACGCCGCCGGTGACGAAGGCGCTGGTGAAGTTGACGCCGCCGACCGAAATCCCCCGCCCGGCCGCGCGGGTCAGCACCGGCTGGATCTCCACGAGGGCCGAACCGGTCGACTGGGCGAGCTGCCGGATGATCGCGTTGTAGGCCTCTACCCGAGTGGAGATGGTCGCGATCTCGGAGGCCGAAAGCACCAGGTTGTCCCCGAGCCCGACGCCCGATCCACCCACTGAAGCCGGCACGCCGATGCCTCGAGCGAGCGAGCTGCTCGCGGTCAGGAGCACCCGGTCACCGGCGCCCAGCGGCAGGTTGCCGGGGCCGAGCAGCGGGATCGTCGTGCCACCCGGGCCGAGCACCGGCTGGTTGGTGCTCGGGTTCACGACGATATTCGGGAGGGTGGTGACGAAGGGGATCGAAGTGACGTTGGGGATCGTGGCCATCACCAGCTTGGCGCCCGCGCCCCGCAGCTGATTGACGACCGAGGTGTAGTCAGCCTGGAAGCTGGCCACCGGCGTCAAGGTCACACCCTCGATCACCAGACCTGAGGTCGCCGCGCCGAGCACGTCGTTGTTGCCCAGCCACAGGAGCGCGAAGGTGGGGTTGGCGCGCAGCGCCTGTTGGAGCTGGGTGCCCTGGCCCTGAAGCACGAGGTCGATGATGACGTTGCCGGTCACCGTGCGCAGCGAATCGCCGACGCGGAAGCCGGGCACCGAGAGGTTGCCGAAGGGGCGGGTCATGATCGGCGCGCCGTTGCCCGTACGCGGGACGATCGTCAACGGCGACAGGTTGGTCAGCTGGAGCAGAGCCGGGATGCCGGGCGACGACACCAGCGGCTGGCGCAGGGTGTTGCCGGTGGCCTGACGGAAGAGCAAGGCCGGCACGCTGTTCGACTGGGAGGTGGTGACCAGGCCGCCGGAAACGAACCCGGAACCGAGACTGTCGCCAAGGGCGACGAAACGGGTGAAGTCGGCAGAGCCGGTGGACTGGGCGAAAGCGACCGGCGCGAGGCCGAGGGCCGAGACCGCGACCAGCGCGGCGGCAGTGAGGCAACGTAGGCGATTCATGTCGAGACCTCTCTTCGTGATCATCAGAAGCCGTAGGTCAGGCCGAGCAGGTACGCGGTGGTCTTGTAGGTGCCGAAGAAGTCGCCTTCGCCCTCGAAGCTCTCGTCGCGAGTGCGCTCATCGAACGGCAGATACATGAAGGCCACGTCGAAGCTGTGGTCTCCTTTGTGACCGAAGCCGATGGTGTAGCCGCTGCGGTCGCCATCGGGCAGCAGGGGAGAGATTGCTTCCTCGGGCTGCGGGGTCTCATCGAAGACGTAGCCGAAACGCCACTCGCAGCCCGGGCGGGTGGTCCACTTGATGCCGAGCCGGTAGTTGTAGACGTCCTCGTAGTTCTCCGGCAACACGCTCGAGAACAGCGGGTTCTCCGGGAAGACGATGTTGATCTCGTCGAAGCTCGACCAGCCGGTCCAGTTGATGTCGGTCTCGACCACGATGTTCGGGCTCACCGCCAGGGCGAAGCCGAGGCTGGCCTGGTCCGGGTACTCGACCTCGGTCTCGATCGGCAAGTCCTGGCCGAAGGGGATGCGGCTGGCCAACAGGGCATCGAGGCCCGGAACGCCGGTCGAGATCTGGGTGAAACGGCCGCTGCCGCCGTACTCGATCTTGACCTTGCTGCGGTAGGACAGGCCCCAGGAAAAGCTGTTGTTGTACTTGTGGAGCAGCCCGACGTTGAAGCCGTAGCCGGACTCGAGATCGCTCTCGAGGACCACCGAGGCCGAATCCTGGACGCGGTTGAAAAGGGGGTTGACGAAGGGCACCCGGCGTTCGAGGGTGACGTCCGAGAAGCGAGCCACGAGGCCGAAGCCGAGGCCCAGGGTCGGCGTCACCTGCCAGCCGATCGAAGGGTTCAAATCGACGGCGCGGAGCTCGGCCTTGGTCGAAAGGTAGCGACCGGCGAAGGTGTCCGGATCCTCCCATTCGGTGGTCAGACCGAACGGGCTGTTGAGGCCGAAGCCGAAAGTCCAGGTCGGGTTGAGCGGCTTGACCCAGTAGGCGTGGCTGGGGAAGTACAGCGCGTCGCTCGGCTGCTCGGCGCGGGCCGAGGGCCCCGGGAACGGTGCTGCGCCGCTGAACTCGGCGTCGGGCTTGATCAATGTGGTGCCGATCTGGAAGGCTTGCTCCTTCTGGAAGGCCAAGCCGGCCACGTTGTGGAACATCGCCGAACCGTCGTCCGCCTGGGCAGTAAAGGCTCCCGCCATGCCCATGGCCTTCGACCCGTGCTCGAAGATTCCGAACCCGGCGGCGCCCGCGGGCACCGCCGCGATGGCCGCTAGGGCCACCACGCAGGTCAGTCGAAGAGAAGTGGTGCCACGGAAACGCATCGAGTTCCTCCTTGCGCGGGTATCAAAGGACAGCGGGCAACAAGCCGGCCGCTCGCTCTTGACGAAGATCGACTGAAGAGCGTAGTCCACACCCCCCGGGGCCTGTCAACGCGGGTCGGGCAAGCCGCCCGATCCAGCCGTGCGATACAGTTGTCGGACCTTGGAGGGGGGTCCAATGCGTTTCACCCACGGAGTTCACCGGGAAACCTTCGAACGCGTCGAGGAATACCTCGGCGAACTGTTCGACGACCCGTTCCTCGAATCCTCGACCGACCATTTCTACGTCCGTTACGGCTCTACCGTGCTCGAGGTGGGCGTCGAGCCCTACGGTCCGGAAGATGCGATCGTCTCGGTGGTGGCTTACCTGGCCCAGGACGTGGAGGTCGACGAAGCCCTGCGCACGGGTCTGCTGTCGCTCAACCACGAGCTGCCGATCGGGCACTTCTCGATCGTCGGCCGCGACGTCTTCTTCTCGCACTCCTTCTTCGGTCACCACCTCGAGCGCGAAGACCTGCTCGGCTGCCTGGCGGCGGTAGCCAATCTGGCCGACGACTACGACGACAAGATCGTGGCGCGGTACGGCGGTGCCACCGCCCTCGAGCGCATCCGCTCGACCGGCGGCCGACGGAGCCGGCAGCGCGGCACGCAGCTCGTCGAGGAGTGAGGCTCAGGCGCCGGCACGGGCCAGTACATCGCCCAGCTGGTCACGGTCCATGAGGCCCTCGGCCAGGTGGGCGATGTTCCCTTGCCGGTCGATCACCAGGAGCATCGGCAGCGCGCGACCGCCGAGGCGGCTGAACACGGCCTCGGGCTCGTCGAGCAGGATCGGATAGGGCGCCGGACTCTGGGCGAGCCAGGCGCGCACCACATCCGCGGACTCGCCGACGTCGATGCCCACGAACTCGACGCCCCGTGGGCGCCAATCCGGAACGACACCGTTCGCGAGGATGTCCGCCTGAATGTGACACGGGCCGCACCAAGTGGCCCAGAAATCGACCACCACGACCTTTCCCGCGAGACTCGCGAGCGAGAAGCTCGTTCCGTCGATGCTCGGCAGCTCGATGGCCGGCGCGGGGCCGCCGACCCGGGGGCTCTGGCTCACGCCGCAGGCCGCCAGGACGAGAATCAGGACGAGAAAGGGCAGCAGGGGGAAGTTCAGGGGTCGCTTCATGGTGGAAATCGTCCTCAAACGGGGGCCGCGATGCGTTCGAGGACCGGCCGCAACCGGCCGAGGGCCGCGTCGATCTCGCCGAGGCCCACGGCGCCCACGGAGAGTCGGAACCAGCCACTCTCGTTCTGGAGACCAAAGGCCCGGAAGGGCACCGCGGCCACCCCGGCTTCCTCGAGCAGGAAGCGGCGGATGGCGTCGTCCGTTCCGAAGCGGTCGAGCAGGTCGAAGTGGACGGAGAGGTACAGCGCGCCGGCCGGAGGTAGAGCCCGCACCGCTGCCCCCGCGGACCGTAACTCTTCGAGCCCGGCGTGGAGGCGTTCGAGCCGGCGGATCAAGCCGTCCTTGATCGGAGTCACGAGGGCGAGGCCCGCTTCGGCGTCGGCCAGGACCTCGGCCGTCGCCACCTGCTCGGCGCGCGGCGCCCAGGCGCCGACGTGGCCCAGCAGGTCGCGCATGCGCTTGACGATGAACGGCGGGCCGACGACCCAGCCGACCCGGAGACCGGTGGCCGCGAAGCCCTTGCTGATGCCGTCGATGAAGATCGTGTAGCGCGCCACCTCGGGCACCAGGCCCGGGGGGGTGAAGTGGGGCGCGGAGTCGGCCGCGAGAGTCCAGTAGATGTGATCGTAGAGCAGGAACACGGGGCGCTCCCCGCGGGCTTCACGGCGCCGGTTCTCGGCCACCACGAGCTCGGAGATGGCGCGGATCTCGTCGGCCGAAAATCCCGTCCCGGCCGGATTCAAGGGGCTGTTGAGGGCGATCAGGCGGGCACCGGGCAGGTGCGGCGCGATGTCCGCGGCGGTCGGCAGGAAGCCGTTCTCGGGCCGGGTCGGCAGCTGAATGCCTTCGGCCCGGCACAGGTGAACGTAGTGATTGTTGTTCCACGACGGCACCGGGTAGATCACCCGATCGCCGTCGTCGAGCACCGTGCGGTAAGCCGCCCACAGCACCGGCCGCGCGCCGGAGGCGATGGCCACAGCCTCGAGTGGATACGACAAACCCAGATGTCGTTCGTAGAAGGCCACCACCGCCTTGCGCAGTGCGGGCATGCCGTCCGACGGCGGATAGTTGGTCTCACCCGCCGCCAGCGCCCGCGCGATGGCCGCCTCGAGGGGCGGCGGAATCCGGAACTGCTGGGGCGAGAAATCGCCGACCGTGAAGTCGGAGACCGGAACGCCCTTCTCCTTGATCGACCGCACCTCGGCGGCGACCTTGAGGATCTCGGAACCGATCAGGTCGTAAACCAACGAGCCGAGGCCGTCCTTGGGGAGCGGCGGCGGCGAAAGATCGAGCGGGGTGGACATCGAGAACCTCTCCTCGGGAGCGTCGCAGGGACGGCAATGGTACCCAATTGGGAGGGAGGGCCGCACGGCGGGGTGCGGCAAGGGGAAGCTACCCCAATCCCCGCGCCAGTCCGTCCGCGACGGCCAGGCCCGCGCGGGTGGGGCGCAGCCGGCCGTTTTCTAGGCTGACGAGGCCCTCGGCGGTGAGCCGGTCGAGGGTCGAGCGGTTGCGGGAGGTGAAACCCGCGTCGAGGGTCGAAAGGTCCACTCCTTCGACCGTACGCAGGCCGAGCATCAACCGCTCGAGCGCAAGCTCCGCGGGGGAGAGCTCCTCGCGGCCGGCTTCGGGGCTTTCGCCGAGCTCGAGCCGTGCGGCCCAGGCGCCGAGGTCCCGCTCGTTCCAGAAGCGCGCTCGGCCGTCGAAGGAATGGGCCGAGGGACCGAGGCCGAGATAGGGCACGTGGCACCAGTATTTCTGGTTGTGGCGCGAGCGGAAGGCGGGGGCGCGGGCGAAGTTCGACACCTCGTAGGGCTCGTAGCCGCCCGCGCCGAGCGCGGTGTGGACGCGCTCGAAGGCCGCCGCCTGGTCCTCCTCGCCGATCTCCGAGAGTCGCCCGCGGACGAGCGCCCGGCCGAAGGGCGTGCCCTCGTGAAAGGTGAGCTGGTAGCACGAAACATGGTCCGGGCCGAGCTCCACCGCCGTGGCCAGGCTGCGCTCGAGGGCCCCGGGTGCTTCACACGGAAGACCGAAGATCAGGTCGACCGAGACCACGTCGAAGCCCGCCTCCCGCGCAGCTTCGACCGCCCGGCGCGCCTCGTCCGGGCGATGGCGGCGACCCAGAAACTTGAGGGACGCCGGCTCGAAGGACTGCACCCCGAGCGACAACGTGCGCACGCCGAGGGCGCGGAAGGCGGCCAACCGCGCGGGGCTCGCATCCTCCGGGTTCGCCTCGAGGGAGATCCACGCTTCGTCCGTGACCGGCAGGTTCTCCCTGAGGGCCGCGAGAATCGCCGCCAGCTCCTCGGGCTCGAGCCGTGAGGGCGTGCCGCCGCCGAAGTAGATCGTGTCGAAGGCACCCTCCGCCCAGCGCCCGCGCCATTGCTCGGCCTCGCGTGTGAGCGATCGGACGAACCGCGCCCGCGCCGCGGCCTCGTCCTTCAGCACTGCGAAATCGCAGTAGGGACAGATCCGGGCGCAAAACGGTACGTGGAGGTACAGGCCGGGGGGCTCGGGTGCGCTCACCCCCCGGATGGTAGTGCGGGTTCGGGAACCGTCACTGCCAGTGGAAGAAGTTCCCGCTCTCGAAGCCGTCGTCGAAGATCAGCCGGCAGGCGTCGCCCGCGGGTCCCAGGTGCTGAGAAATGCGGGTTCGCCAGGAGTTGGCCGGGCCGGCGTACTCGGCCGCGGCCCAGAAGGTGCCGCAGGTCCAATCCCACCCCACGCCGGAATAGTCCCCCCAGCGGTTGCGACCCAGGTTGTCGCGCGCCTCGTAGGAGGCGAGGCCGGCCGCGGTCTGCGGAAAGGCGCCGGTGGTGTCCGTGGGAAAGTTCTCGAGGACCTTGAAGGCGGTGGAGACGAAGGCCGTCGAGGGCGTTGAATAGGAAACGACGACCCCCAGGTCCGCGTTCGGGTCCGCCCCTCCAGCGAGGGTCAGGGCGGGGTAGAAGTAGTAGAAGCCCGTCGACCAGTAGGTCGTGGAGCCCTCGGCGACGAGCGAGTCGACGTTCAGCTTGCCGAGATAGAAGCCCGACTCGGAGCCGTTCGCGAAGACGTCGTCGGTCAGGGTGAAGAACACCCGGCGCTGGGAGTAGGCGGCGTTGAGCACCCGGGAGTCTCCCCCGTCGAGATCGGCGGTGGTGCCCGGTTGTTCGACCGTCTCGCCCGCGGCGTCGTAAGGGCCTACCGTGATCGTGTTGCGCACCAGGGTCGGGGCATTGCCCCGGTTGCCGGTCAGCTTCCACAGCGCCGCGGTGGTGCCGCTGCCCGAGAAGGTGTTCACGAAGAACGTCGCCTGGTCGCCGGCGATCGAGTGGGCGATCGCGGGCTGCAGCCCGAAGGCCTGGGCGCCGCTGTTCCAGGTCAAACCCCAGAAGATCCACGCGTTGACCGCTCCGCCACTCAGCATTCCCAGGTCCATCGACTGGAGGATGCTGTGCTTGAAGCCCCCGGCCCAGTAGAACTCGTTGCCCGTGAAGTAGGCCCCGAAGCTGTCGACCGAAAAGCCGGCGTAGTCGATCCAGGCGTCGGAGTTGAAGGGGTCACTCCACCGGTACAGCCACCAGGAGCTGGTCGGAAACGAGCCCTGGCTCACGGCGATGAACACGAAGCTGTCCTGGCCCACCGCGTCGAGACCCAACGCAAGGAGGAAGTAGCGGTCGAATTCGACGCTGTAGTGAACCCGCGGGTCGAACAGAAAGCCGTTCCACCCTACCGGCAGGGCGGGACCGAAAAACGTCTCGAGATCGAAGTAGCCCCGCTCGAGATCCCCGTCCTTGGTGTAGATCGCGAAGCCGGAGTTCACCGCCTCGATCACATGGTTCGGCCCGACGGCGAGGACGGTGTCGGGCGGAATCCACCCGGAAGCGGCGAGTCCATCGAAGCTGCGGACGAGGTCCCCCGACGCGGTGAGGCGGGGATCACTCTCCGCCGTGGGCGGAGGCTGGGCCGGTGAGCTGGGCCGCCGCAGGGCGGGTGTCGGGAGCCACTCTCCGACCGCAGCCTCGGCCGGCGGCTGCCCTTGAATGTGGCTGCGCGGATTCGGGTTCGGAAGCTCGGCCAAGGACCGAGGGACCAGCTGAGTCAGGTCGACGACGGACGGCCCGGCGAGTTGCCCCCGGCCGCTTCGTTCGGCCGGATGCTCGGAGCCCGGTGTCGCGGGGATGACTACCCGGGGGCTCTCGGCGGGTGGGCCGGCGGCCCCTGCGAGTCCGGCGAAGCCGAGGGAGAGGGCGACGAGGAGAATGATCTCGGAGCGCACGAAAAGCCTCCTTTCGAGGGAGAGGGACCGGACCGCAGAGAAAAGGAGAGGATGCGAACCGGATTCAAGGGCAGTCGGGCGCTCGGGCCGCGGTCTGCGCGGGCCTGGATCGACAACGTGCTCGCGATCTCGAGGCCGCTGGTCACCCGACCCACGACGAACCAGCGTCCGGTGAGCTCGGGCCGGTCCGCCAGGAGAATCGCCAGGCGCGACGACGCCCGGCCAGGCTCCACCGGAACCAGGGCCACCGAGCCGCGCTCGGGCTGCAGAGACCCGGCTCCCGTTCGGTAGGAGTAGCCGAGAGCCTCGTTGATCTCCCGCCACGAAACTCCGATCAAGAAGGAAGGGTCGTAGGTTCCGTACCAGCCCTCGATCCAGCGTCGCAGCTGCGTCGTCGCGAGGCCCCGCTCGGCCAGGCGCTGCCAGCGGGGAAGAAGCTCCCGCTGCATCACATTCATCGCCTCCGCGGCGTCGGCGAGCCGGAGCTCCTCGAGCCCGAGGGCCGCGGCGTCCATCGCCACCGGAATCGAGAGCTCGGGAACGGAAGCCAGGGGCGAGGTCCGGATCTCGACGTGAGGGTGAATGAAGTCGAAGTGGCGGTCGAGGTCTGCGGGACCTTGGGACCAACAGGCCAACGCCGGGCCGAGCTCGGCGGCGGCCACCGGGTCGAGGGCGATCTCGATCGTCCCCAGCTCGGTTCCGAGAATCAGCGCAGGTCCGCCCTCGCCGGCGGAGAGATCGAGGCTCGACCCTCGCACCAGGAGAACGAGAGCGATGAATGCGTCGATGGCTATCATTAGGGCGCACAGCGACACTTCAGGAACGGCCGCCATCAAAGAGACGGACGCAGCCCGAAGATTCCCCGCATCGCCGCGCGGCGCTCAGGGTCGCGGCACGATGCGCAACTGGGGCAGCGGGTGGGGCACCGGGTTCGGCGCCAGGCCCGAGCTTCCGATGCGGCGCAGCTCTTCGAGGGTGTCCGCCGCCTGGGCCTGCCAGCCGGCGTTCTTGGGTTTGTGGGGATTCTCCGGCGGACGATTGCGCACGAGGTGGATCGAGGCGTCGTCGAGGGCGGCCAGGGAGCCGGCGAGGCGGTCGATGGCCGAGAGCATCCGGGTCCAGTGGTGAGCGTCCCAGTCGAAGTCGTCGCGCAGTTTTTCGCCGGCCAGGCGGCCGTAGCCGACGAGCTGCGCGATTTGCTCGGGGGACATGTTGAGGTTGAGCCCGCCCTCTTCGTCCTTGAGGCAGATGTGGGCGATGCGCTCGCGGTAGCCGGGTAGCGTGCCCTGGAGCTGGTCGTTCCACTCCTTCATGCTGTGGATCAGGCGGCCGACGAACGCCCAAGTCGATGCGATGGGCGTGATCGGCATCAGCCGTCCCGAGCCGGAGCTCTCGGGCAGCCAAACCCGAGTCTCGTCCTCTCCAGGGCGCTGGTGGTGACTGGCGCTCCAACGGTCGAGGGTGATCGCGAAGGTCGGCATCGTGGGCCACAGGCGGTCGAACAGTTGGAGCGGCAGGTTGCTCGACATGCCGCCGTCCGAGAACAGGAGCCGCCGGGGCACTTCCTTCTCGGTCACGCGGCCGAAGTCCCGCATCCACAGGGGCACCGCCGAGAACAGGAAGGGCAAAGCGAGGCTCATGCGCACCGCCACCAAGACGGGGAGGTCCGCTTTCGGGGGCAGTTTGCGGAATGCGGCGTCGCCGGCGAAAACCTCGGAGCGGGCGTCCATCCAACTCACCACCCGATCCGGGAACACCCGGCGCAATTCCTCGGGGCGATAGAAGAACTCGTCGGTCTCCCAGGGCATCACGTAGGGACGCCCCAGAGACAGACAGGTGGTGAAGCACTGGAGGTCGATGCCCGCGGCGTCGAGCTCTCCGAAAGTCAGCGGCGCTCCGGAGCTCCCACGACCGGCCACCTGGTCGAGCAGGACATCCAGCCAGTCGAGCAAAGCCGGTTTCTTCGCGCCGGGTTGCTGAATGCCCGGGCAGAAGCCGAAGTCGTCGCGGCCGATGCGCAGGAAGATCGCCGCGAAGCGGATTCCGAAGGTAACGAGCAACCCGAGTGCGAGCAGCGGCAGGAGAGCGGCGAGGGTGAAGGCCCCGTGGCCCGCGCGGTAGCCCCAGGCCCCGAGGCCGAGGGCCGGCGCAACTCCGGCCAGGAAGGTCCAGGGAAAGCGCCAGCTCAGTTGGGGCAGGGTTCTCGCCTTCGACCAGAACCCTCGGCGCTTGGCCATCGCCATCAGGAAGTTGAACAACGCCCGCCCCCGCGGTGCCGGCTGAAAAAGGGTCCGCAGCTTCCCCGGCAGCTCCTCCGCCACCGTCGCCAGCCGTTCGAATCCTCCACTGCCGCGTCCGAGCTCGGCGGCCGCCGTCAGAGCCGCTGCGATGGCCCCGGCGGACGTGCCGCCGATGCCGTGGAACTGATACTTCTTCGCCAGCTCGACGATCGTCAGCGGGTACACCACGCCACTCGTGATCCCGCCTTTCATGACGATGTTGCAGGGCGAGAGGCCGGGCTCGGTGGTCATGGGTCCTCCGTTCTTGCCGAAGTTTCAACCCGGATTGTGACCGAGCCGACCGAAAAAAGCCCGGGACGCCATCGTCCCGGGCTCGTGGTCACCTGAAACGGTTCGAGGTCAGGGCATGCCGACCGAGAACAGGCCCCACAGGCCGCTCGACAGACCCCAGTTCACGTAATCCTTGTACAGGTAGTGGGCCGGCACCTGGTAGGCACCGCCCGCCTTGGCGATCCAGGTGTCCGAGTGGTGGCCCGGCCCGACGCCGTGACGCGAGCCGTACCACTGGGACTGGACCTGATTGCCGATCTCGGTGGAGCCCGACAGATACGGCCGCTCCGGCCAGACGTGGCCGGTGACCTCCCAGACGTGGGCCTGGGTGTGACCGCCGGGCTCGACCACCCGGAAGCGCACTTCCTGGCCCGGGTTGGCCCGGAAGATCGGCGTCACCGGTGGCCCGCCCACCTTGGTGTTGGTGAACACGTTGGCGAAGTCGTAGCCGCGGGTGATCGTGGGCGGCGTGTTGGGCGAGTAGCCCATCCGGAACCAGATCGGCTCGGTGCGGTAGTTGAACGCCTTTTGGCCGGATTCCGTCGGGTCCGCCAGCACCTGCAGGCTCTCGACCGGCAGGTGGTAGGGCTGGACCGGCAGAAGCGGGTCGTCCGGGTGGCTGATGGTGCCCGAGGTGGTGCCGTAGCGCAGGTTCAGGTCGTTCTGGAACACCGCCACGAACTCCCGGAAGGTGGTCGCGTTGGCTTTGGTGACCGTGGCGCTGGCCCGGGTGATCCGGGTGGCGGGCTCGGTCGGCAGGTACGGGCCGATGTCGGTCGTCGTCCAAGTGGAGCCCGCGGGCTCGATGACGAGCGCACCGATCGCGCTCTTGTTGCTGTGGCTGATCGAATCCGACGACGTGAGGCCGGTGGCACCGTACTCGATCGCCGTGCCGACCAGGGAGACGGCCGTGCCGGTGATCCGGCCGGCGTACCAGTAGTAGGTGATCATGCTGCCCGGGGCCACCGACTGGCTGCTGTAGATCCACGGCGTCATGCCGGCGTTGGAGCCGTCGGAGCGGGTCGGATCGGCGTGGACCAGCTGCGGATGGAGGGAGACCTCCATCGATGGGCGCACGTCGTTGGCGTTGAAGGTCGGGTAGAGCATGTGCCAACCGCTCCAGCCGTCGAGGTCGTAGCCCCAGCCGGTGGGAGAAGCGGGCAGCAGGTTGGCCAGGGTCACGGTGACGCATTCTCCGGCCCGAGCGCGCAGGATCAGCGGCTCGACCGGGGCCGTGGGCTTGAGCCGCGGACGGGTGCCGACGAAGGTCAGGTCATCCACGGGGACGAACAGAACCGCCGTCGGGTCGTGGAGCGGACCGACCACGGTCCCGTTCCAGCCCTCGCCGCCGCCGGCCAAGGGTCCCCAGTGGTTGAGGGTGGGCGTGCGCGGGTTGAAGACCAGGCTTTGGCCGGCCGCTCCGTAGGCCGGCAGCACTTCCCGCGCGGCCACCGCCGCCACCGAGTAGGTGCGGGACGGTGCGCCGGTGGGGCAGTTGACCACCAGCAGCGAGTCGCTGTTCAGGGTGTCGTAGGGGTAGGTCCGCAAGGGGCTCCCCGGCTGCCCCGGGGCGCCTTCGATCGGTAATTTCTCGCTGCCTGGAATGGGCTGGAGCTTGGGCTCGGGGGCCGTCAACGCCGCGAGGTCCACCTGGGTCGGTACCACGGTCGAAGTCCGGGCTTTGGCGAACCGGCTGGCTTTCTGAGCGTCGCTCAGCCGGAAGCCCTTGGGGTTGGTCGAAAGGGGTGTGAGCGGCCCGAAAGTGGCTGCCGTCGAGGTCGCGTTGCGGTGAATCCGGAACAGGCCCCAGACGCCGTTCCACTGGAACTCGGCGGCGGCGCTGGGCTTGTAGATCATGTCGACGAGGGAGCCGTCGAGCAGCAGCGGTACCGGTGCCAGGTCCAGGTCGAACCACTCGGAAATGCCGTTCATCTGGCCGTTCCGATAGCCGGAGAGCGGGTCGTCCGGCTCGTAGAGCCAGCGGTTGGCGTGCACGGTCATGCTGTGCTCTTCCTCGAAGCCGCCGACGAGGGTGCGGATCCGCACCGAGTCGCCCTCGTAGGAACGCAGCACCGGGGTGAGCGGGTCGCCCGCGAACAGGCTACCGGTGAGCGCCGGATAGGGCACGTGGGACAGGCCCGTGGCGTTGCCGGTGTTGTAGGGCAGCTTGTTGAACTCCCCGTTGGCCCGATCGGTCCGGGACTGGTAGGCGTAGGAGAGATCGCCCGCGATGCCGGCCACCTGGCCGCTGCCCGGGGACTTGATCCGGGCCGCGAGGGGCTCGGCGCGGTAGTTGACGACGCCGAAGCCGGGATCGTCCGCGGAGACCGCCTCGGGACACGGCGGTGCCGGAGTCGCGAAGGTCAGGCCGGCGAGGAGCGAGCCGTCGGAGTCGTTGGGGTTGATCGGGCAAAGGTCCGGCTTCTGGTAGAGCGGATGGGGACCGGCGTCCTTGCGCCCCGGCGGGTTGATGGCGAGGGCCGGATTGGCCCAGCCGAGCACCGGGTCGGGACAGGCGTTGGTGGCCGGCCAGCCGCGCTCGTAGGCGAGTTGGAAGTCCGAAAACTCGAGCAGGAACTCGCGGAAGATCTGGTTCCGGTCGACGCCGTTGATGACCGCCTGCCAGCTGGTGGGCGAGCCGTCGCCGGTGGGCGCCGTGCTGTTGAGGCCGAGCTGCGCGCCGGACTCGTTGTGGTACCAGGTCGAGCCCTGGGGCTCGATGATCAGGCCGGCGTAGAGGCCCACCTGCTGGTGGGTCGAGGGGCCGAAGTGATCGTGAGTGAAGACCGTGCGCAGGGTGCGGTCGGAGCCGGCGAGGTCCAGCTGCGGATCGGCATACCAGCGTTGAACGGTGGTCTGGGCGCCCTTGTAGTCGCTCTTGCCGTCGCAGTTGACATCCGGGCCGGCGCCGAAGCGCGGGTCGACCTTCGCCTCGGGGCAGTAGATCCGGCCGTCCGCGTGAACGGTCTGGACCAGGCCCGCCGGGCACGCGTTCAAGGATCGGATGGCGTCGATCCGCTCTTGGACCTCCTCGGGGGCGAAGGTGCCGTCTTCGTAGTTGAAGCCGTTACCGCCGCCGTCCGAGCTGGTGACGTCGAACTTCACCAGGTGGATGTGCTGGGCGATGATGTCGGTCGGCGTCCGCACCTGGAAGTCGTCGTTCATGTACTCGTAGGGCACCAGGTTGGTCAGCTCGTAGTTGATGCAGTCCCGGCTGTTGGCCCGGAAGAAGAACGGTTCCGGCGGCCGGGTGCCAGCGAACGTCGCGGGCACGTCCGAGACCAGCGTGATGATCCGCTGCTGGTTGAAGTGCCAGCCGTCCTTGGTCAGCTTGAGGTCGAGCTGGAGGTCCGCCGCTTTGTAATAGCGCTGCGGCGAACCGGCCGGGCAGGGATCGGCATAGGGCGCGCCCGCGGTCGCCGGGCGGCCGTTCAGGATGAAGCCTCCGATCGACACCTGGGCGTGGCTGGCCATGGCGATCTGCTCGAGGGGAGTGCCCGCCTCGGGGACTTCGAAGGCCCGCATTCTCGTGTAGACCTTGGTGTTGCGCAGCCGGTCGAAAGCGGCCACGAAGGCCTGACCGGGATCGCTGACCACCACGTGACGGGGCAGACCGCCATCGCGGGGTACGAGCCCGTCCTTCGCGAAGTCGAGCGGCGGGTGGGGCGGCCGGTGGCCCGCGACGCCGGGGACGAAGAACGGATACCCAGGGTTGTAGACCTGATTGCCCGGAATGGCCTTGGCCGTCTGAGCGGCGGTGGTGGTGTAGGGGATGTCGATCTGCCCGTCGACCAGGCGGGCCGCAGTGGGCAGCGGAGGCAGGGGCTCGCCCGGGATCGGCACCAGGGCCGGAATCGGCGAGCCGTACTTGACCTCGCCGTCGGGAAGCGCGCGGGTCGAGGTGAAGATCTTGCCGCCGGCGTCCGTGAAGTTGGTGGGCCGGCCGTTGGCGTCGAGCGCGGTGCCCTTCTCGTAGACGTCGTGGGTGCGCCACAGGCTCCACATGCCCTGGGCGAAGTGGGGATAGAAGTGGCAGTGGAAGATCGAGTCGCCGACGGTCTTGTTCAGGTTGCCGGAGCCGCCATGGGCGATTTCATAGGTGAACGAGCTGCCCTGGCCGATGGCCTGGCTGTCGAGATAGGCCGACTTGTCGCTGTTCGGAGTGCGGGTCCACTGGTGGGCATGGAGGTGGAAGATGTGGTGGTCTTCGGAGCCCGCGTGGAGGTTGCGGAAGCGGACGTTGTCGTTGATGTAGCTGTGGTACACGTTCGACGGATCGTCCGGATAGAGGACTTTGGTCGCCTTGCGGCCCTTGTTGGCGGGGAGCGCCAGCTGGGCCATGCACTCGGTGTGGCGACCGTCCTTGAGCTTCTTGGTGGCATCGGGAATCACCGCCGAGTCGCCGCAGGGCCAGTTGGCGGGCTTGTCGACCACCATGGCCGGGTCGCCGATGGCCCAGGAGGTCAGGAAGAACTCCTCGTACTTGCAGTCGATGCAGTCCCACATCGGCCCGACGCCGAGGCGGTTGGCGAGGATCTCGGCGCCGACGCCGCCGGTGCCGTAGTTGATCGCGAAGGCGTCCCGCACGCTGTGGAGCGTGTGGGAGAGGATGCGGTCCTCGAAGTGCGGGAAGGCCTGCACGGCGCCCGTCTCGTCGTGGAAGATGATCGTGAATTCGCGGAACGGATCGAGCCGGTCCGACCGATCGAGGGTCGGGGGCTCTTGCTGGAAGACCGGGAAGTTGGCCCAGGAAGCGACGCCCTCGGGCGGGTTGATGGCCCCGAGGGTGGGGCCGGTGACGATGGCGGTCAGGTCCGAGTGGACCACCTTGCCGGTGGCGTCGATCATCTCGAGGATCGGATCGGTGCCGGCGCGGTAACAGATATCGAGGTCGCTCGAGGGTTGGAGCGCGCTGTACTTCTTGGTGTAGTCGATCACTCCGCCGGTGTTGGCGTTGCGCAGCTCCTCCTCGGTCACCTGGCTGCGGAAGAAACGGGAGCCCGCCGGCTCCACGGTGACCGCGCCGAACAGACCGGTCGAAATGGTGGCACCCTCGCCCTCACCGCCACCGGTCATGGCGGCGCCGTTGTACATGAGGTACGTGCCTTCCTTTTCGGCGAACAGGCGGTAGGTGATGGTGCCGCCCGGCGCCACCTGGCCGTTCAGGTCGGTGCCGAGCCACATCCCCCCGTCCGCGCCATTGACCCGGTAGTTGAGGCCCTGGACGTGGACCGAGGCTTTGCGGGTGGCGGACTGGTTGTCCTTCGCCACCGCGGCCAGGTAGTTGGTGAAGACGACGTCCATACACTGGCCGACGTTCATGCGCAGCACCAGCGGGCGGGGCCGCTTGTTGCGCCGCAGCTTGACCTGGCCCGCGGACAGCGCGAGCTTGGGCATGCCGCAGAGGACTTCGTTCTGACTGGTGTGTACGACGTCGTGCTTCAGCGCGTACATCTGGCCCTGGGGCTCGAAGGCGCCCAGGCGATTCCAGAAGTACACCTGGTCCAAGGCCACCACCTCGGCCTTGAGACAGGTGCCCGTGGCTTGCGCCTGGGCCTCCGTGGCCGTCCAAAGGCCGGCGAGCACCCACGCGAAACTCCACGCGAGCACCCTCTTGCGAGAGCTGCTTCTCATTCGTCCTCCCTCTTCCCGTTTTTCGGGAAGTTGTTGGTTGTGAAAGCAGGTTGCGCGAGTCCGGATGACCAGAACATGAACGAGGGCTAGCGTCGGCGCGCTAGCATCAGGCATGGACAATCGAGAAATCGTCGGCTACTGCCTCCGCCTCCTTCGGGAGAACCTCGCCCTGAACCAAGCCACAGTCGCGCGAAAGGTGAAACGCTCCGCGAGCGTGGTGTACCGCCACGAGACCGGAAAGAAGCTGCCGGGACTGGACGAACTATCCGCCTACCTGCGGCTCTACGGCTGCACGGTGGGGGAGTTCGACACTCTCGTCGAGGCACTGGCCAGATTCCGTGGCCGGGCAGCGAACGGGCCAATCTGGCGGCAGGCGGAGGAAAACGGTGCTGGGGCTCCCGGCCCCCGACGCGCCGAGCATGAGCGGCTGGCCGAAGAGCTCGGGGCCGCCGCCGGCCGCTTCGCCCTCGAATTTCTTCAGATGGCGGAGAAGGCCCGCCGCCTCTGAGGGGCGACGGGCCCCGCCAATCCGTCAAACTCGCCGGATCTTCGCCCGGGCGGGGGCCGCGACGAGCGCTGGGCAGAGTTCCATGGGCCGGATGTAAACCACTGGAAAAGGGTCGCTTGCAGAGATCGTTTGGAAGCCGATGAAATCGTTCTGCGCGGTCGGGGCGTAGCAACTGGCTCTGCTAATCCGTCAAAACTGACGAGTCTGCCGTACACTCCGGAGAAATCCCCGTTCGGCCCGGTGGCGCCCCCGCGATCGGCCTCCGCCCCGCCGTCTCCAGCCCCGGGGAGCCGGAGGTGCTCGATGGTTCAAGGTCGGAAACGGTTGATTCCGCTGGCCTTCGCCGTAGGACTCGCGCTCTCCCCCACCGCCTTCGCTGCCGGATCCGGCGCGCAAGCCTCTAGCGCCTTCCGGGGTGCAGTACACGGGGGGTGGTGGGGCTGGGTCCTCGAGAGGTTCGGGCTGAATGTGGGAGCGGGCGGAGACTCCGATGTTGAAGGCCCGGACCTCGGTCTCAACGCCAGCCCAAACGGGAAGACCGGGTCGAAGTGGGAATCGGAGTCTCGAACGTCTGGTGCAGACGGCGACCCCAACGGTGGCGAGCCCACTCTGCCGGCCCCGCCCGTTCGTGCGGCCAGCGTTTCCGAGCCACCCTCGGATCGCCACTGAGCCTCGAAGCCACGGCGTCGCCGCCTTCCCTTGGTGCCTGCGCTACACTCGCGGACCATCAATTGCCCGTTCGTTCGAGGGCTGACACCGCCGAAGGGGGCGTCATGCAGGAGGAAGAGAGTCTGGAGCTGGCGGCCGACGTGGCGTCTCGTGTAGAGCAGGGCCGCCTAACGCGGGAGGGCGCCCTCGGCCTTCTCCACGCGCGCTTACAGGCGAACTGCCCGGGTTGTCAGCAAACGTTCGACGAGGCGCTCGTCCTCCTTTACGGGCCGCGACCGAATGGCACCCGCCGCCGCGCGAATGTGCTGGCAGCAGCTGAAGCGGCGCTCGCGGCCGAGCGGACGGCGAACCCACCCAAACACCGCTACCGCGAACCAAGTGACACTGGCGAACGGCTAGAGCGCGCCCACAAGGCCCTCGCCGAGTTGAGAAAGGTCCCGGGCTGGAAGCGGCGCCACAACAAGGTGGTGCTCGAGTGGTACCGCTTCCGGGGCGTCGAGGTAGCCCGGCAGATGCTAGTGGAAGCCCGGGAAGCCTTACCCGGTTTTCCGGAAGACTCGGAGCGTTGGGCGGATCTCGCTAACGTCGCGCTGGGCGGCGACCATGAAAGCCTGTATACAGATCGCGATGCCGTGGAGTTGCTGCGCTTGCGCTGCCGGCTCTTCCAAGCCAATGCCGCGCGCTGCCGGGGGGAGTTCTCGGAGGCCTACCAGGAGCTTGAAACGGCGAGTTTCGCGGCAAGAGAGCTGGACATCCGAGAATTAGCCTTCTGGGCGGAAGCAAAGAGCTTCTCCGCCTCGCTCTACCGGGACAATAGGGACTTCCCGGCGGCGACGCGCGAGGCACGGGCCAGTGCCTCCCTGTATCGATCAGCCGGCAACTGTGCGCGCGAAGTTGCGGAGACCACGTGGCAGTTGGCAGCCATTCGGGGAAGTGCTGGTGACTTCGACGCTGCACTGGCGAAAGCCAGGGAGGCCGCCTTGGAAACTAGTCGGCTACCGTTCGCTCGACTTGCTCTCGACTTGCGCCACGCTGAAGCCTTCTATCTGGCTCGCCTTGGTCGGTTCGCCGAAGCAGCCAGCGCCCAGCACTCCCTTCGCAACCTCTACGAACGCCACCCGGACAAGGAGCTGCTTCGCCAGTGGGTGCGCGGCATCGTGGCCGCGGGGCTCGGGGAGAGCCAGGAGGCTGAGGACTGTTTCCGCTTCGCGCGGGACGGCTTCGTGCAAAAGAAGGCAGCCTACGACGCCGCCCTCGTGACCCTCGATTGGACCATCCATCTCCTCGACTCAGGCCGGCCCGCAGAAGTCGTACCCTTGGCCGTCTCCATGGGGCGCACTTTCGAGGCCCTTGGCGTCGCTCGCGAAACGCTCGGATCTTGGAGCCTGCTCACGGAAGCGGCCGAACGCCTCGAGCTCGACCGCGCCGAGGCAGCAGCTTGGGTCGAGGTACTGGACTTCGAGCGAGTGGTGGGGCGGGGACGGTGAGTGTGCGCAAGACCCTTCAGTCTTGATGGCTTTTCGGCGACCACTGGGCAGAAAAACGACGAATGGTCGCGGGCAATCGGTCAACGCGGACTGATTTCAGGCCGCCGCCGCAGGCCAAGCGCGCCCGAGAGAAGCAGCGCGAAGGGGGCGTCTGCTTGCGCGAACTCTATGCTCCTCGTCATGCTGGGCTGTGTTCGATGGCTCCGTGACCCAGACTTTCGCAGAAAGGACGACAAGATGAGCAATGCCCAGCCGAATTGGCCAGAAACTCTGCGCGGATTCCTGCGGTGTGAGTTGAGGAGAAGTGGCTCAAGAGTTTGGTGGCTACCGCTTCTCGTCTACCTGTCCTTCCTTTCGCCAAGCGCTTTCGCGGACCGGCTCTACAGCGCGTACTGGTATGTCGACCCGTCGACGGAAGCCCTGCTCGAGATCACCAACAACAACGAAGTCGATTCGGTATCGGTGACCCCGGTCCTCAAGCCGGGAGGCGCCGACGCCGAAGTCGAGCTTGCCCCCGTGAGTCTCGCTCCGGGCGAGATCGCTCGAATCCCGCTACGAGCGCAGCTGGCGCAGCGCAACCTGTTGTCGGGAGCCACAGCGGAATTGGACAAGGTATGGGGAAATGGAACAGAGGCCCTCAGTCGTTGGGGTTCCGCCTTCCTCGATGGTGCGAGCACGGCGGGTGTTTCCGCCTGGATCGTCTCGGAAAGCCCGACAAGGAGTCTCTCGACTGCGAGCTACTTCCGTCGGTCCGGGCAAAGCAGCGGCCGGCTTTTCACGCACTGGTGGCTCCCTACGCCCGAAACTCGCTCCTTCTACATCCTGCAGAACACCACCAATGCGGCCGTGAAAGTACACGCTGTCGAGATCTCTGGCGGTCAGCGCAAGCTCCGCCTCACAGTCGAAATCGCAGGTCAGCAATCGACCAAGCTCGATCTGGCGGAGCTGGCGGAAGCTGAAGCCGACGTTGGCACCTTGGAATTCTGGACCGAGGGAGGAGAAGAAGCGCTTCTGGGGCGCTTCGTCGAAGTGGACGATACCTTGGGATTCTCAGTCTCCGAGGATTTGCAGGATTCGACGCTGCTCGTGACGAACGAGCTCCAAATGCCGGGTGGACCCATGGGCCTAGCTCCAGCGGGCAGGGGTTTTCCAGAGGGTGCTTCCTTCAAGACGGTTCTGGCGATCGGAAACCGGGCCGCGACCGAAAGGCCTGTGGTGGTGACCCTCTTCGGCCGCAGTGCGCAGGGTCTTCCTCACTCCTGGCAGGCTCCGACTCTGGTCCTTCCACCCCTGAGCACGACGAAGGTCGACCTTTCCACTTATTTGCCGTCGCAGACCGGACTCGTGGCCGGTTTCGGTTCAGCGGGAATCAGCCACAATGCCAACCCCGGGGAAATCTCGGCGGAGGCCTTTACCGTCGACCCGTCGTTGTCTTTCTCGCTGAATTGCCCGCTTTCCGATATTGCCACTGCGGCAAGTCACAAGATCGCGGTCACCTTCGATCTTGAGGGTTCGAAGAACACGCTGCTGATGGTTAAGAACACAAGCGATGAGACTGTTGGCTATAGCTTTGCGCTTCACTACTCTCATCAAGGTGTGCAGCAAATGTACATGTCTCAGCTTCTCGAGCTGGCGGGCCAGGAACTAGTGGCGATCGACCTCAAAGATGTCCGAGACAGGGGGCTGCCCGGAGCGAGCGGGGAGATTTTGCCAACCGGGCTCCTCAGAGGAAGTGCCGCCGTTGCAGCCACCGCGCCGGTTATCCTCGGAGGTGATCCGACGCTCGATCCCGACGCAGGAACCGTCCGGCAGTGCCAGGAACTCTGCAACACGAACTTTTCGATTCGGAGCCGCTTCCTCTGCGGAGATATTCTCGGGCCGCTGCGGGAGGTGTTTCCGCTTGGGGACCTCGACTATGAGCTGCTTCTCGAAATCCCGCTGCCGCCCCCTCCTCACATTCCGAACTACCCGCCCCGCTTCAATTGCTTGTACCGCCAGTGCGAAGGTGCGTGCCCGAGATTCCTCGATGCAGCTGCACCCCATTGCACGCCGGGGCTTCGCCGGCGAACGGTGATCAAGGTCAGGCATTGGTTCCTCTTCGAACACTGTCAGTCGAACTTGCACATCAATCAGGCGGTGCGTTGCTTCTCCCCGCCCCTCGATTGAGGCCGAAGGAGTGCCGGTGTGATGCGCCTCCTCAAGAAGACGGGACAACGCAGCTCCACGGATGTCGCGCTCCTCAACGAGCCACCCGATTCGCTCCTTGAGCTCATCGCCAAGGACGGCCTCGGAGATCCGTGGTTGTTCCGCCGCGCTGCCCGGACAGTCGGCAGCCTGCAGCTTGAGGAGGCTCTCTCGCCTCTTCGTGATGCTCTCGAAAGGCACGCTGGTCACCTCGGGCCAAGCGACGACTCGTTTCCTATGCGATCGGCTCGCGACTCCCGTTTCCTCGCCGAGAGTGCTGCCGAGGGACTTACCCTCCTCGGCTCGCCGAGAGCGCTCGCGTCTCTTCGCCCTTTTCTCGAAGGCCCACCCCCGTTCGCCGGTTGGGTGGCCCTTCGGGTCGGCGAGGCTGGTCATGAAGTAGCCCGCGAGCCACTGTTCTCCATCGTCGGCAATCCGCGGTACGACGGGGTGTTGCGCGGTCGGGCCGCCGGCCTGTTGGTCAACCGTTTTCAGGATCGACGCGGCCTTGCCCAGCTGGCCGCGGCCCTGGCCGCAGAAAGCGAGGAAGAATTCGAAGTTGCCTTGTCGGCGTTTCATGGCGTCGAGTCGGTGCACCGAGACGACGCCTATTTCGCGCCCGTGCTCGCCGGTCTAGAGGCTCAAATGCGCTGTCCGGAGCGGCTGGCGGGGTTGCTTGGGCTCGTTCTTGGTGCGGAGGCGCTCGAATCTGCGGTCGTAGCTCGCTTGGGAACGTTCCTGGGCGATCGGAGGCGGCACTCAGGGCGCTTCCTGGCGGCAGGTCCACCTAGTCTCGAGCGTCTCGCGGTGGCTGGCTTGGCCCGCTCGAGGTGGCAGCGGGGGCAGTCGACGGAGACCGAGCAGGCGGCATACTCCCGAAATCCGATCCGCTACTGGGCACTTCGACGGCGAGTGGAGAAATGGTTGAAGACCGCCGAGGCGTTTCCCGAACGAGGCGGTGGAGCTCCAGGAGGATGAGGTTTTGAAACTCGTCAGATGGCTATTCCGCCGGAGTCCACCCGTCCAACCAGTTCCCTTACCGAGCCCCGATCCCTATCCGGCGCACCGGGTCTACGTCGGAAAGCCGGAGTGGTTCGATGTCTTGGGTGGGCGGCACTTCATGTTGCTGTTTCTGCTAGGGCTTCGAGAGCATCACCGAGTCCTCGATTTCGGTTGCGGCTCCCTGCGCTCCGGTCGTCTGTTGATTCCCTATTTGCTGCCCGAGCACTACTTCGGTATCGACCCGAACCGGTGGCTCATCGACGCGGCCATCACAAGCGAATTCGGCCCTTCCGTTCTGGAAGTCAAACGCCCGCGCTTCGATTTCAACGCCGAGTGCCACCTCGATGTCTTCGGCGTGGCCTTCGACTTCATCCATGCTCACTCGATCTTTACTCACGCGCCGCGCAGCATGATTCGGCGGTTCCTCGCCAGCCTGCCGTCCGCGCTGCTTCCCACGGGTGTCGTCGTCGGAACCTGGGTGCAGGGCGACGAGGACTACGCCGGAGAAGAGTGGGCCTATCCCGCGACGGTGACCTACCGGTTGGCCACCTTTCGGGGGATGGTCGAGGAAGCCGGTTTCGCGTGCCATCTCTTGCGATGGCCTCATCCGGAGCAGTCGTACTTCGTGATCTGCCGCCCCGAATTCGACGTTCGGATTCTCGCGGAGTCGAGCAAAGAGGATTTCGGGATCGAAATCCTGGCGTAACGAAGGCTGGCAGGCCAGCCCGCTCGGCAGCACTACGAAAAAAGACCCCGGAGCGGTTTGCACCGCGCCGGGGTCGAAGGGCTCGAGGGGGAGCCTCGAGCGAGATCAGGAGCTCATCAGGGGAAGGGGACGCCGACTGCGAAGACGCCCCAAAGGCCGCTCGCGAGGCCCCAGCCCACGTAATCCTTGTACATGTACTGGGCGGGCACGGCGTTGCTGCCGCCGGCCTTGACCAGGAACGAGTCCGAGTGGTGGCCGGGGCCGACGCCGTAGCGTGAGCCCTGCCACTGGGACTGGACCTGGGCTTCCATGACCGTCGAGTTGCTCGAGTACGGCCGCTCCGGCCAGACGTGACCGGCGATCTCCCAGACGTGGGCCTGGGTGTGACCGCCCGGCTCGACCACCCGGAAGCGAACCTCCGAGCCGGCGTTGGCGCGGAAGATCGGAGTCACCGGCGGGCCGCCGACCTTCGCGTTGGTGAAGACGTTGGCGAAGTCGAAGCCCTTGGTGATGGTGGCCGGGGTGTTGGGCGAGTAGCCCATGCGGAACCACACCGGCTCGGTGCGGTAGTTGAACGCCTTCTGGGCCGATTCCGTCGGATCCGCGAGGACCCACAGGTTCTCGACCGGTTTCCAGTTCTGCGCGGTCGCGGAGAGCGGATCGGTCGGGGTGCTCATCAGGCCGGAGGAATCGGCGTAACGCAGATTCACGTCGTTCTGGAAGATCGCCACGAACTCCCGGAAGGTCGTGCCGTCACGCTTGGTGACCGTGGCGCTGGCCCGGGTGACCCGGGTGGCGGGCTCGGTCGGCAGGTACGGACCGATGTCGGTGAAGGCCCAGCTCGAGCTCGCGGGCTCGATGATGAGGGCGCCGATGGCACCCTTGTTGGTGTGCTTGAGCGGGTCCGACGAGGTCAGACCGGTGGCGCCGAACTCGATCGGAACCACGTTGAGCGTGCCGAGCGGAGTCTTGTTGGCCGCACCGGCGTACCAGTAGTAGGTGATCAGGTTGTTGGGCGACACGGACTGCTTGCCGTAGACGGCGGGGTTGATGCCCACGTTCGAGCCGTCGCTGCGCGCCGGGTCGTAGTAGAGCATCTGCGGGTGGAGCGACACGTCCATCGACGGCTTGACGTCGTTGGCGTTGAAGCTCTGGTACAGCATGTGCCAGCCGTTCCAACCGTCCTGGTCATAACCCCAGGTCCAGCCGGTCGAGAACTTCGGCAGCAGGTTGATCAGCCGCACCCGGACGCATTCGCCGGCGCGCGCCCGCAGGATCAGCGGCTCGACCGGAGCGTTGGCGTTCAGACGGGGCCGGCCGCCGACGAAGTTGAGGTCGCCGAAGGGCACGAACAGGATCGCCGTGGGGTCGTGGAGCGGACCGTGGACGGTGCCGTTCCAGCCCTCGACGTCCGACGCCGGGAGCGGACCCCAGTGGTTCATGGTGGTGGCGCGAGCGTTGTAGACCAGGCTCTTGCCGACGGTCGGAGCGGAGGGCAGAACCTCCCGGGCGGCCACGGCGGCGATGTCGTAGCTCCGAACCAGGGTGGGATGGGCCGTGCCGATGGGGCACGAAATCGGCACCGGGGCCGGGGTCGGCGGGTACGGGTAGATCCGCAGCGACGGAGAGAGGTCCGCGGCGTCGGAGATGTCGGCGGCCCCCACGAGGGACACGCCCTCGACGAGAACCGGGGTTTCCTCCGAGCCGGGCACCGGGCGGGCCACCGGAGTGGCCTCGACCAGACCGGTCGGGTCGAGGTCGGTGGGAACGAGCTCCTCGCTCGAGGCCACGTCGTAGGCGCTAGCCTTCTGGGCAACGGTCAGGGCCTCGCCCAGGTCGTTGGTCGACAGCGGCGACAGGGGGCCGAAGTCGGTCTCGATGATGCTCCGGGTGCGACCCACGCGGATGATGCCCCACAGGCCGTTCCACTGCCATTCGGCCGCGGCGCTGGGCTTGTACAGCATGTCCAGGACCTTGCCGCTCTGAAGGAACGGAATGGGCGGCAACTCGAGGTCGAACCACTCGGAGATGCCGTTCATCTGGGAGCCCTTGTAGCCGGAGGCCGGATCGTCGGGCTCGAAGAGCCAGCGATTGGCGTGCACCACCATGCTGTGCTCTTCCTCGAAGCCGCCGACCAGGGTACGGATCTTGACCTTGTCGCCCTCGTAGACGCGGAGTAGCGGGGTCACCGGATCACCCTTGACCAGACCGCCCGTGAGGGGCGGATAGGGGAAGTACTGGGTGCCGGTGGCGACGTTGCCGGTCCAATAGGGCAGCTTGTTGTACTCGGGATTGGCGCGATCGACCCGGCTCTCGTAGGCGAAGGAGAGATCGCCGGCGGGACCGGAAGTCTGGCCGCTACCCGGCGTCTTGATGCGCGCCGCCAGGGGCTCGGCGCGGTAGTTGATCACCGAGAAACCGGGGTCGGCCGCGGAGACCGCTTCCGGACACGGCGGGGCGGGGGTGTTCGGGTCGCCCGAGACGCTCGGGAAGGCCGAGACCAGCGAGCCGTCGGTGTCGTTGTGGTTGACCGGGCAGGAGGTGGGTTTCACGTACAGATCGTGGGGACCGACGTCCTCGCGGCCCGGGGCGTTGATGGCGTAGGTCGGATTGGCCCAGCCGAGCACCGGGTCCGGGCAGCGGCCGCCGACCGGCCACTCGCGTTCGTAGGCCAGCTGGAAGTCCGAGAACTCCATCAGGAACTCGCGGAACGGTCCGGTCTGTTTGGTGTTGGTCTCGATCCGTGCCTGCCAGGAGGTCGGCGAGCCGTCCCCGGTCGACACGGAGCTGGTGGCGCCGAGCACCGCGCCCGACTCGTTGTGGTACCAGCTCGAGCCCTGGGGCTCGATGATCAGGCCGGCGTAGAGGCCGACCTGCTGGTGGGTCGAGGGGCCGAAGTGGTCATGGGTGAACACCGTGCGTAGGGTCCGATCGGAGCCCGCCAGGTCGAGCTGCGGGTCGGCGTACCAGCGCTGCACGGTCGTCTGGGCGCCCAGGTAGTCGCGCTTTTCGTCGCAGTTGACGTCCGGACCGTTGCCGAAGCGCGGATCGGCCGTCGCCTCGGGGCAGTAGATCTGGCCGCTCGCATCGACGGTCTGGACGAAGCCCGCGGGGCAGTTGTTGATCGCCCGAATGGCGTGGATCCGCTCCTGGACCTCCTCGGGGGCGAAGGTGCCGTCTTCGTAGTTGAAGCCGTTGCCGCCGCCGTCCGAGCTCGTGACGTCGAACTTCACCAGATGGATGTGCTGGGCGATGATGTCGGTCGGCGTCCGCACCTGGAAGTCGTCGTTCATGTACTCGTAGGGCACCAGGTTGGTCAACTCGTAGTTGATGCAGTCCCGGCTGTTGGCGCGGAAGAAGAACGGCTCCGGCGGCCGGGTGCCGGCGAGCGTCGCGGGCACGTCGGAGACCAGGGTGATGATCCGCTGCTGGTTGAAGTGCCAGCCGTCCTTGGTGAACTTGGCGTCGAGCTGGATGTCCGCGGCCTTGTAGTAGCGCTGCGACGCGCCCACCGGGCAGGGATCGGCGAAGGGCGCACCGCTGACCGCCGGGCGACCGTTGAGCAGGAAGCCGCCGATCGAGGACTGAGCGTGGGTGGCCATGGCGATCTGCTCGAGAGCGGTGCCCGCCTCGGGCACTTCGAAGGCCCGCATCTTGTTGTAGACCTTGGTGTTGCGCAGGCGGTCGAACGCCGCCGTGGCGTCTTGGGCCGGGTCACTCACGATCACGTGGCGGGGTAGCCCGCCGTCGCGCCGCTGGCCGGTTCCCGGGTCGACCGCGAAGTCGAGGGGCGGGTGCGGCGGCCGGTGGCCGGCCACGCCGGGGACGTAGAACGGATAGCCGGGGTTGTAGACCTGGTTTCCCGGGATCGCCTTGGCCGTCTGGGCGGCGCTGTTGGTGAAGGTGGCATCGATCTGGCCGTCGACCAGCCGTGTGGCGGTCGGGGTGGGCGGCAGGGCCTCGCCCGGGATCGGCACCAGAGCCGGAATCGGCGAGCCGACCTTGATCTCACCGTCGGGCAGGGCGCGGGCCGTCGTGTAGACCTTGCCGGCGGAGTCCGTGAACGCGGTCGGACGGCCGTTGGCGTCGAGGGCGGTGCCCTTCTCGTAGACGTCGTGAACGCGCCACATGCCCCACATGCCTTGGGCGAAGTGAGGGTAGAAATGACAGTGGAAGATCGAGTCGCCGACCGTCTTGTTCAAATTGCCGGAGCCGCCGTGGGCGATCTCGTAGGTGAACGAGCTGCCCTGGCCGATGGCCTGGCTGTCCAGGTACGCCGACTTGTCGCTGTTCGGGGTGCGCAGCCACTGGTGGGCGTGCAAGTGGAAGATGTGGTGATCTTCCGAGCCCGCGTGCAGGTTGCGGAACCGCACGTTGTCGTTCATGTAGCTGTGGTAGACGTTCGAGGGATCGTCCGGATAGAGCGCCTTGGTCGCCTTGCGCCCCTTGTTTGCGGGGAGCGCCAGTTGGGCCATGCACTCCGTGTGGAGGCCCTTGCTGAGCTTGTCCTCGGCATTGGCGATGACGGAGTTGTCGCCGCAGGGCCAGTTGGCGGGCTTGTCGACCACCATGGCCGGGTCGCCCACGGCCCACGAGGTCAGGAAGAACTCTTCGTACTTGCAATCGATGCAGTCCCACATCGGGCCGACACCGAGCCGATTGGCGAGGATCTCGGCGCCGGCGCCGCCGGTGCCGTAGTTGATCGCAAAGGCGTCCCGCACGCTGTGCAGGGTGTGGGACAGAACGCGGTCCTCGAAGTGCGGGAAGGCCTGGAGGGCGCCCACCTCATCGTGGAAGATGATCGTGAATTCGCGGAATCCGTCGAGCCGGTCGGCCCGGTCCGCGGGCGCCGGCTCCTGGCTGTAGACCGGGAAGTCCGCCCAGGAAGTGATGCCAGCGGGCGGGCTGATCGTGCCGCCCAAGGTCGGGCCGGTGACGATCGCCGTCAGATCCGAGTGGATGATCGCGTTGGAGGCATTGACCATTTCAAGGACCGGGTCGGACGAGGCGTGGAAGCACAGGTCCAGGTCCGTCGCATAGTTGGGCAGGGTGCCGAAGGTCTTGGTGTAGTCGACGACGCCGCCGACGGTCGCGAGCCGAAGCTCCTCTTCGGTCACCTGGCTGCGGAAGTACCGCGAGCTCGCGGGTTCGACGTTGATCGCGCCAAAGAGGCCGGTCGAGATGGTGCCGCCTTCCCCCTCGCCGCCGCCGGTCATGACGGCGCCGTTGTACAGCAGGTAGGTGCCTTCCTTCTCAGGGTACAGGCGGTACGTAATGCTGCCGCCCGAGGCCACCTGACCGTTGGCGTCGGTGCCGAGCCACAGGCCCCCGTCGGTGCTGTTGACCCGGTAGTTGAGACCCACCACGTGGACCGAGGCCTTGCGGGTCGACGGCTGGTTGTCGTGGTCCGGCGTGGGCTTGAGCAGGTTGGTGAAGACGATGTCGAGGCACTGCCCGACGTTCACGCGCAGCACGAGCGGGCGTGGCCGCTTGTTCTTGCGCAGCCGCACGGAGCCGGCCACGAGCGGCTGCTTGGACTCGCCGCACACCGCCTCGGGCTGGCTGTCCGACACGACATCGTGCTTCAGGGCGTACATCTGGCCCTGGGGCTCGAAAGCGCCGATCCGGTTCCAGAAGTAGACCTGGTCGAGGGCGACAACCTCGGCCGTCCGGCAACCGGAGGCCACCGGTGGCTCGTCCACCACGACCACTCCGCCGCCGTCGTCGATCGGGGGCAGGGGATCTTCGAAGCCCGGGGCCACGAAGCCCTGAGCTCCATTCGTCAGACCTTGGTCCTCGGCGTCCGCAAGGACGACGAGGCCGGGGCTCGCGAGGAGCGCCGAAAGGGCGAGTCCCCCGAGCGTTTTTCGAATCAACGTACTTGGCCTTCTCACCGCATCCTCCTCCCGGTTGCGTTCGACGGGCGGCAGGCCCGCCGGCGAACAGTGGGTTGGAAACTGTGGGGAAGGTAGATCCACGTAGATGACTTGTCCGTGAACAAGGAAATCGGCGACCGAAGATTCCGATGGGGGATTGGCGAGTCTGCTATATTTGCCTTCACTACATGCCGCCGAATACCGGGTGAGATCAGAGATCCCCGGAATCCGAAACGAGTGACCGACGCATTCCGCCGCCGACTCGAAGATCCCCAGTCCCTGCGGGTGCTGGTCGAGCGGCTGCGTGAGGGCATCTACATCACCAACCTTCGCGGCGAGATCCTCGACGCCAATCCGGCTTTCCTCGAAGTCGTCGGCATTCCCGATCTCGATTCCGCCCGCGGCTGGAGCGTCGCCGATCTCATGCTGGAGCAGGAGCTGCGGGCCGAAAAGCTCGCCATCCTCGAGCGGGAGGGTCAGGCACGGGAGTTCGAGTTCCACATCCGGCGGCCGGACGGCCTCGTCCGGACGGTGCTCGACACCTGCTTCCTTCTGCCTCAGGAGCAAGGCGAGCCGCTGGTCTACGGCATCCTGGTCGACATCACCCGCCGTAAGGAAATGGAACGCGAGCTGCGCGAGCTGTCCCTGCGCGATCCCCTGACCGGTTGCTACAACCGCCGCTACCTGGCAGAGCTCGCGCGCACCGTCGAGGTCGATCCCGAGGCTCTGTGGGGCGTGATCCTGATCGATCTCGACCACTTCAAGGAGCTCAACGACCACCATGGGCACGCCGAGGGGGACAAGGTCCTGATCCGTATGGCTCGCTTCCTCATGGGCCGGACCCGGGGCGACGACCCGGTGGTTCGAATGGGCGGCGACGAGTTCCTCGTGCTGCTCCTCGACGAGGGTACCGAGGCCACCGAGGAGGTCGTCGCCCGACTGTCGCAGGTCGGAGAGAGCGCCGCCCCCGCCCACTTCAGCCTCGGCTGGGCCAGCCGCCGCCGCGGCGAATCCCTCGAGAAAACCATCGACCGCGCCGACCGGCGCCTCCTCCGCATCCGCGTCCGCGAGCGCCACAAGGCCCGCCGCCTCGAACGGGCCGCCCCCACCGCCACGCTAGCCATCGCGCGGCGGTAAGGGCGGACCCCATGTGGCCGCCCGCTTGATCCAAGGTCCGTAGACGCTATGGACCGTTATCGGCTGAGCAAGTGTTCCTGTTGCGCCGGGGTCGGGTGTTCCGCGACGGTCGGGCGTGGACGCAGAAGCACGAGATCTGGCTGGCGGCGGCTCATCGTGGCTCCCGCTCCGGGTCCAGTCGACACTCGGTGTCGCCCGCCCAGCGCTGGACGATCTGGCAAAGCCCCAGGTCCGCTTGGGTGAGCCCCTCCGTGGTCTCGAGAGCCCGGGTCAAACGGGCGCGGTGTTGGTCGGTCAGGAGCGCGCCGAGCAGCTCAGGTTGGGGCTCGTCGCCGAGCGTTCCGCCTTCGCTCCGGAAGAGGTCTGTGACACGGAGCAGGTCCGCGGCGGCTTGTTCGGCGCTGGTGGCGCGGGCCTCGGCCATCTCGTCGAGCCGCCAGAGTGCCCAAGAAAGGTCGAAGACGGCTCCCGCGCGAGTCCGCGGGTCCTCGACGGTCGCAACGAGCCACTCGAGAAGCTCCACCGGATGGCGCTCGGTTCCGGGTCGGAGGTTGACGAGTGCTTCGAGCCTGTCATGGTGCGCCGCGAGCTCCGGCTTGGTCAGAGCCTCGAATGCCTCGTCCCAGGTGGCCGAATGCCACCGCCCATCCCCGCTCGGCGAGAGGAACGCCAGCACTTCGGTGCCGGGGGGAAGCTCGACGGAGTCCCAACGCACGATGACCGGTCGCTCGTCGGTGGTGCTCCCTTTCCATACAGCGGTCACCAAGAGCTCGGTGTCGGGCCAGCGGTCATCGCCACCCGCGACCGAGACTCCGATCGTGCCGACGACCACCAACTGGCTGGAGTTGAACCTGTGTCGAAGGGAACCCGGGCTGTAGTCGATCCTGAGCCCACCACAGGGGTAAGTCCACGGACCCAGTGAAATCGCGGTGAGGGCCACCTCGTGACGTTCGCCAAAGCTGAGCAGGAGGCCAGTCAGGCTCGGGATGATCCACCCCGAAAGCTGACCCTCGATCTCGTAGAGGCCGCTCGGCAATCCAGCGAGTACGAAGCGACCCTCGGAATCGGTTCCACTTACGAACACTGTGCCGTCGAGAGTGTTGCGCGCCTTGAGGCCGGCTCCAGGCAGTGGCTGACCGCCCTCCCCAGCGAGGACGCCGAAGAGCGACGCTCCAGGGGGTTCGGCTGGCCGAGTCAGACTGCTCGTGTCGGGGCACCACTCGGCGGAGCCCATTTGGAGCGCCGGCAACTCGCCTGCGACCGCCGAGACGCTCAGCAAACCGGCGAGCAGACTTGCTACCAAAGGAGACTTGCCGCGGCCGGCCGAAGCCCGGCAGGCCGGTGGAGAAGAGTGTTTGTTTTCGGTGTTCATCGGTCTTCCCTCACAGTCGCCCGAGAGCCCGTCGGAAGCGGAGCAGCGCTTCCGTCAGGCCGTCCTCGTCGTCGTAGTCGACTTCCGCTACTTCCGCGGCCAGGGCCTGAAGTGCAGGGTTCGGTAGGGCCTCGCCGAGGATTTCGACGACCGTTCGGGCCTCGTAGGAGTCTTCCATTCCCACGGCGCGGAAACGCTTGGCGAGCCAGGCCACGGCCTTCTCGGGCGCCCAGCTCTCGACGAGGTGGAACAGGTCCAGATCGGCCGACGAGAGTCCCTCGGTCGTTTCGAGGGCGCGGGTGAGGCGGGCGCGGTGGCGATCGGAGAGCAGGGCTCCTAGAAGCTCCGCCTGCGGCTCGTCCGAGAGCACGCCACCTTCCCGAAGGAATCGGTCGGCGACGCCGAGCACGTCGTCCGCCGTGTGCTCGCGGCTGGTTCCGCGGCTGTCCGCGAGGTGACCGAGCGCCCAGAGCGCCTGCGAGATCTCGCCGACGGCCCCGGTGCGGGTGAAGGGGTCCTCGGTGGTCGCCACCAGCCATTCGAGCAGCTCGCCCGGGTAGGTCGACGAACCGGGCTCGAGCTCGGCGAGGGCTTCGAGCCGCTCGCGGTAGGCCGCAATGGCGTCCGGCGGCAAGGCCTCGAGGCCGAAGAGAAACTCTGTCGATTCCCACTTCTGGCCCTCTCCGGTCGGCTCGAGAAAGGCGAGCACCTCGGCGCCCGGAGCGAGGGGGTCCACGGCCGGATCGTCCGAGCCCCAGCGCTCGAGGATCAAGCGCTCGTCGGGAACTTCGCCCTTCAGCACAGCGACGACGAAGAGCTCCGTTTCGAGCTCGCTCTCGTCGCCGTCCGCTTCGATCACGGTCGAAGCTCCGGTTGTGGCCACCACCACCAGGGGGCTTTGGGCGAACACGGCGCGCAACGCCTCGGGCTCGCCGGAAATGGTGATGCCCGCGGTGATCGTGAGCTCTTCAGAGGTCGCCGAGAGATTCACTTCGCGCCGCTCACCGCTGCTGAGCAGGAGGTCGCCCTGGTGTTCGATCTCCCAGCCGTCGAGCCGGCCCTCGATCTCGTAGACGCCGCTGACCATGCTGACAAACAGGAACCGGCCGTCGGCACCGGTTTGGCTCCACAGGACGTTGCCGTCGAGAGTGTTGCGGGCGGTGAGGGTGGCACCTGGGAGAGGATCGCCTTCGCTGGTGGTCAAGCGGCCGAAGAGCGACACGCCGGGAGGCTCGGCGCGTTCCTCGGGAACCGGCTCGGATCTTGGTTCGGAGACGGGCGCCTCGGCCACGGGCCGTTCGGCCGGCGGGGTGGTCGAGGCACCCGCGGGTACACCCAGCAAGCCGGCGACGAGCGTGGCCGCGAGCGGCGAGGCCCGGCGCGCGGGCTCGACCGTGGGGACCGCGGGAGGCAGCCGAGTGACGATCCGGCCGCCTGCGCCGCGGGTGATCCGCGTGCACAACCGGCCCTGGCGCTTCGCGATCAACCGCGCGATCTCACTCGGTGCCAGGAGGGCGAGGTCGTACACGTCCTTGTCGCACTGGGCGCAGTGGCGCGCGGCTCCGTCGCCGGTCATGGCCTCCCAGCTCTCGGTGCACGGCGAGGTGATCACCAGTCGATTCAAGCGGTCGTTTTTCGATCCCATGGCGGCTCCTTTCCGAGGCAAGCTCCAAAGCGGCGGACGGCGCAGCGAAGGGCCGGCCTTGAATGAGGACACTTGCCGGTCCTCCGTTTCGTTGGACCCGCAAGAGTGCAAGGGCGATACCGTCGCCTTTTGGTCATGCTCGTCAGGTTTCGCCGGGGTCGCCTCGGAGGCGTCGCGGGTCGTGTTAGCGTCGCGCCCTACGACGAAAAGCGGAGGCGAAACGATGCATAGCGGCGGCGCCGTGAGGATCGTCGGCCTGGGCGAGTCCACCCCGGTGCCGGAGGAGCTGGTCGGAAACGACGAGGTGATCGCGCGGCTGGGCGCGCGGGGCGTCGACACCCGGGGGAAGACCGGCGTCGACACCGAGAACCTGGTCGGGATCCGTACTCGCTGGTGGTCGCAGCTTTCCGCTAGCCAGCATGCCCTCGCGGCGGCCCGCGCGGCGATCGCCGATGCCGAGAGCCGCACCGGCGGCGAATTTCGGTCCGAGCGCCTGCAACTCGTCCACTCCGGCGGCTCGAGCCCCGACAATCTCTTCCCGGCCTGCGCCTGCGAAGTCCAGGGTGCCCTCGGCATTCCGCCGGACGACTGCGAGGGCCGCGACATCTCCCTCGCCTGCGCCTCCTGGCTCGACGGCCTAGTGCTCGCCGCGAGTCGCATGCGCGACAAGGGCCTCCGCTTTGGCCTGGTGACCGTGGGCGAGTGCATCGGCTCGCGGCTGAACGCGCCGACCTCCCTATCCCATCTGCTGTGGGGCGACGGTGGCGGTGCGGCGGTGCTCGAGTACGACCCCGAGGGGGACCCGAGCTTCGGCATCCTGGCCGACAAGGCCATCTCGGACGGCCAGTTCGCTACCTGGACACGCAGCCTGAAGCTCGGCACGCTGCCGGACCATGCCGACTTCCCGTTCCCCGACGCGTCCATGCTGGACCACGGCAAGGACATTCACCGCTACGCCATCCGCACGGTGTCGACCGCCATCGCCGAGCTGCTGGCTCGCGAAGGCCTGGCCTCCGAAGGCGCCTGGTTGGTACCCCACAACGCCAACCTGGGCCTCGTCCAACAGATCGGTCGCCGGCTCGAGATCCCGGAAGAACGGGTGATCACGGTGATCGCCGAACGCGGCAACACGAGCTCCGCCTCGGTGCCCATCACCCTCGTCCACGCCGTAAAGAAAGGCCTGTTCCAGCGCGGCGACCTCGTCATCCTCACCGCCTTCGGCGGCGGCATGGCGGTGGACGTGGTGCTGTATCGGTGGGGGTGAGGGGGCGGGTCGCAGACCCGCCCCTACGATCAATTGTGGGGTAGGGGCGGGTCTGTGACCCGCCCCCCGCCGCTGGTGACGCGACGAGGATCGAGCCCTGGAGTCGGTTGGTCTTCCCAAACAGCCGGATCGAACTCCAGTTCGGGGCTGTCCGGCTGGCGGGAGTACGCCTCGGCCGTGGCAATCTCCTCGACCTCCCACAGAGCCTTTTGAATGGCTGCCCGAACGAAATCCGACCTCCGACGCGAGCGCGCTGGGGCCACCGACTCCAGGCGAGTCGCCAAGTCGTCATCAACTTCCACGAGGAGTGACTTCATAGAGTGCAGTTTATGCTCGATCCAATAGAGCGTCTACCGGTCTCGCTCACCGCCCGGGCAGCTCGATCGTGAACACCGTGCCGCCGGCTTCTCCGTCTTCGACGCGGAGGGTGCCTTGGTGGTCGGTGACGATGCGGTGGACGATGGCGAGGCCGAGACCGGAGCCGCGGGCCTTGGTCGAGAAGTAGGGCAGGAAGAGCTTCTCCTTGTCGGCCGGCGGAATGCCGCGGCCGGTGTCGCGGACCGCGAGCTCGATCCGGTGGCCCGTGGCCGCGGCCTCGACCCGTACCTGCCCGGGCGGCTCGGTGGCCTCGAGGGCGTTGTCGAGGAGGTTCAACAGGGCGCGGCGGATCTGCTCCGGATCGACCAGAACGGCGTCGAGGCCGTCGCCCACCTTCGCCTCGAGCTCGACGCCGGGCTTGAGCCCTCGATACAGCGGCAGCGTTTCCTCGATCAGCCGGCCGAGATCGACCCGTCGCGGTTGGGGTCGGGGCATGCGGGCGTAGCGGGAGAACTCGTCGACCATCCCCTGGAGCGTCGCGACTTCGCGGACGATGATCTCGACGCCGCTCTCGAGGGCCGGCCCCAAGTCCGGGTCGCCCCGGTGGTACTTCTGGAGCATTCGTTCGGCGGCCAGGCGAATGGGTGTCAGCGGGTTCTTGATCTCGTGGGCGATGCGCCGGGCGGCCTCCGTCCAGGCGGCGAGCTGCTGGGCCTTGAGCAGCTCGGTCAGATCCTCGAGCACCAGCACCCGGCCGATCACGCCATCGGACGAGTCCGCCGCGTCCGTGCCGGCTGGGGCCAGTCGGAGGGGCGTCGTCTTCACCTCGAGCCGTTTCCAGTCGCCGCCCACGAGCAGGTGGACCTCCTGGCCCGCCGCTCGGCCGGGCTCGGCCAGGATCTCGACCAGCCGCGAGCGCTCCGGGTCACCCCAGGCCTCGGCGGCGGTCTTGCCGAGCACGTCCTCGGGGCGCTGGCGAAGCATCGAGAGGGCCGTGTCGTTGGCGGTCACGATCCGCCCGGCGCCGTCCAGGGCCATCACCCCCGCCGCCACGTTGTCGACGACCGCGGCGATCAGGGCGCGCTCCTTGGCCAGTCGCGCGTTGGCTTCGAGCAGCTCCTCGCGATTGCGCTCGAGCTCGGCCGTCATGCCGTTGAAGGACTCGATCAGCTCGCCGAGCTCGTCCTCGGCGGCCACGTCGACCCGGTGGCCGAGATCCCCCTGGGCGACCCGGCGGGTGCCCTCGGCCAGGGCCTGAATGGGCACGGTGATCCGCCGCGCGAGGTAGAGCCCCACCCAGCTCGAGGCGAGCAGCAGGAGCAGGGTGACCAGCACCAGAATCAGCAGGTGGGAGCGTTGCACGTCCTCGCGCTGCACGACCAGCTGGCGGAAGCCCTGGGCCGCGGCCAGCACGGACTCGCCGTTGGCGTACAGGTCGGCGTCCACCCGGGTGCCGGCGATCACCAGGAGCGGTCGCATGGGGGCGTCCGGCTCGGCGCCCGTCGCCGGCCGGTAGCCCGGCGGCAAGGCGGCGGTCATCACCACCCGGCCCGAAGCCGAGGTCGACCCCACCCGCCACACCATCCGCTCCCCCTGGAGCACATCGGTGAGGTACTTGCTGCCGGGCTCCGGCAAGTCGGTCAGCCCGGAGCGCGGATCGACCACCCCGGTGACGAATTCCGTGCCGGCGAACACGCCGAGGTAGTCGACGCCCAGCCGGCCGACCTCGGCCTGGAGCCGGCGATTGACCACCACTCGGGCTTCCGGGTCGTCGAGGTCGAGCTCTGCGATCGCCCGGCGCGCCTCCCGCGCAGCGCGGAGGCCGTCGGACTCGATCCGTTCGTTGAGCGTGTCGACCAACGTCTTGGCCTGCTCGAAGAAGCCCGCCAGGGGCGTGTTGATCCACCGGTCGACGGTGTTCTCGAGGAGCTCCGTGGCATAGACGAACAGCAGCACGATGGGGATCAACGACAGCCCGAAATAGGTGAAGACGAGCTTCACCTTGAACTTCGAGCCGAGCATCCGATGGCGCCGCTCGACCATCAGCTTGAACGCGTTGCGCAGCAAGACGAAAAGGATCGCCAGGATCAGTACCACGTTCAGGTACTGCAGGGCGAACAGCAGCACTTTGTTGCGTAGGAGCGTGTCGGGCAGGTCCTGCCCGCGCTGGATCGAGTAGAAGATCGCCACCAGCGCGAGCAGCAGCGCCGCGAGCCCCGCGAGGACGAACCGGGTGTCCTTGCCGAAGCGCCGCAGGCCGTCTCTGAGGCTCATGTCAGGACCCCGGGGCGGGTGTCGGGAGGTTGAACTTCTTCGACTCGAGCCAATCCGTCGTCACTTCGCCCGGAATGAAGAAGAACACCGTGCGCGAGCCGAGCACCACCCGCGCTTTGACCAGCAAGCGGCTGCGCTCTTTGACGTCCTCTCGCACGCCCTCGAGGGTGAACAGTGGCAGACCCTCGAAACGGGTCATCAGTCGCTCGAGCTCGGCGAGGCTGCGGACCATCTTGCTGTCGACCAGCTGGCCATCGAGCTTGACGTTGACCAGGTACTCTCGGTTCATGGCGTCGTAGAGCGCGATCACCTGCAGCTCGCCCTCGCGCAACGGGGCGTCGAGCCAGCGCTTGCGATCCCGCAGCAGCTCGAATTCGTAGGTCAGGGTGGTGGCGAGGCCGCTGTCGATGCGCTCGCGAAAAGCCGCGTCGAAGAGCCCGGTGGCTTCGAGGTCCACCAGCACCCGCAAGCCGTCGAGCTTGACCGTGAGCTTCGAAACGGCGGGCACCTCGGCGGGAAGCGGCAGGGCCACCAACGCGAGGGCGAGCCAAAGCAAGGCAGAGCGCATCGACGGGCAAGGTTACCAGGTTCGTCCGCTGCTACACTCGGCGGTCCCATGAGCGGTGGCAAGAAGGCCGAAGAGACCCGGATCCTGGCCCAGAACCGGAAGGCGCTGCACGACTACGAGATCCTCGAGAAGTTCGAGGCCGGCCTCGCGCTGCGCGGCACCGAGGTCAAGTCCATCCGGGACGGCAAGATCCAGCTGAAGGACAGCTACGTCGAGGTCCGTAACGAGGAAGCCTGGCTGGTTGGCGCCCACATCAGCCCCTACTCCCACGGCAACCGCGAAAACCCCGACCCGGAGCGCCCCCGGAAGCTCCTCCTGCGCCGCCGCGAGATCGACAAGCTCTTCGGCCGCACTCAGTTGAAAGGCCAGACCGTCATCCCCTTGAGCGTCTTCCTTCGCGGCAGCTGGATCAAAGTCTCGATCGCCCTCGCTCAAGGCAAGAAGCTCTACGACAAGCGCGCCGCCGAGAAAGAAAAGACCCAGCGGCGAGAGATGCGCGAAGCCGTCGACGCCGCCCGCGGCCGGTGAGGTCCCCGGTGACGGGAGACGACGGGCGGACACGTTGGTCCGCCCCTACCACCACCCTGCCGTAGGGGCGGACCAATGCGTCCGCCCTCTTCGAAAAAGGGCCCCGCGTCGCCGCGGGGCCTGGAGGAGGGAGGAGACTGTCCGTGAGACCAGCGAGATCGCGTCGTCTCAACCGGTGTCTACGGCCCCTCGCTAGAAAATGTCCAAGGAGCATTAATCGATCTTGAATCCGGCGGAGAAAAAAAAGGGCCCCGTGGGAGGACGGGGCCAGCAGGAGGGAGGAGGAGACGTTGGTTCATGCGTCTCGAGGGGATATACGACGGAAGAAGTCGGAATGTTTAGGCCCCATGCCGGAGTCTCAGAGGTCCGCCCGACGGAGCGAGCGCATCGCCAGGAAGGGTGGGGCGAACACCCAGACCGTCAAAGACGCGCCGAGCAGGGCCGCCGCACCAAGCGGGCCGCCCGTGAAGCGCAGAAAGGCTAGCGAGGCGGCGCCGAAGGCCGCCGTTCCTTCGACGCCGAACAGCGCGGCAGTGCGGACGGCGCTGACCGGGTTCACCAGCACGCTGGTCGACAGCAGGCGCGAGGCGGCGCCGGAGCCGAGGAGCGAGGCGAAGCCGAGGATGGCGACATCGAAGAGCACCACCCCCACGAACCACACTCCGAGCGCGAGGGCCAAGGCCCGGGTGCGCGGCTGGCCAATGGCCCCGACCGCGATCCAGGCGGCGATGCCCAGGAAGACCGCGGTCAGGGCGAGGGCGCCGGCCAGGACGACCAGGAAGCCGCTCAACCCCTCGGAGCCGGAGCGCGCGAAGATCACGAGGCCCGCGGCGCCGAAGCCGAGGGCCTGGGCGGCGGCCAGCGCCTCGAACAGGCCTAGGAGCTTGCCGCAGAGAATCGTCCGCCGGGCGATCGGCTGGGCGAAGAGGATCTCCGCGGCACCCCGCTCGGGCGCCAGGGCGAGCACGCCTACGATCAGGGCCGTCAGCGGCACCAGAAGTAGAACGAGCTGGATCAGCGACGCCGCCGTTCGGGCGAAATCCTGCACGCCGCTGCCGCCCGAGAGCAGGTAGCCCGAGGCCGCCACCGCCAGGGCCAGGACGCCGAAGACCACCGCGAAGACTTGAACCGCGCGCGAGCGCAGGGCGAGCACGAGCTCCTGCCGGGCCAACAGGCGCAAGGGGCTCACGGCGCACCTCCGAGCCCACTGGACGGCCCGAACAGGCTCGCCCGATCGACGACCGTGCCGCCCGCCGCGGACGGGTCCGCCCGGCGCGAGGTTTCGTCGGCGTGGGCCACGAGACTCGAGGCCATCGGTGTCGCCAGCCCCGGCACGCGGGTGAAGACGGCGTCGGCGGCGCGCACCCAGGCGCCCGTCCGGTGGTCGGCTACGAAGGCGATGGCCTCTGCCGATGGCGGCCGAGCGGCGAGGTGGTCGACCAGGCAACCGAGGTCGTCGAAAACGAGGGGTTCTTGTCCGGGTGCGACGAGCTGCGCCGCGAGCCGAGTGTCGCCGACGACCATGCGGCAGTGGGCGCAGGCGTCCTGTCCGAGGGCCACTTCGACGGGCCGGGGGGCGCCGCCGCTGCAGGCCTCGAAGCCCAGGAGCGCGCCCAGGATCAGCAGGCATCTAGGCATGGGGACCTCCCTCCGTGGCCTCACGCACCAAGTCCCGGTAGAGATCGTCGAGGCGGCCCTCTTCTCCGGAGAGCCCCAGGATGGTGGCGCCCGCGGCTCGCACGGCATCGACCACCGCCGGGCGCAGGGCCGCCGGACCGGGCACCAGCAACTCGTCTCCGGACCAAACGGCGCCGGGGGCGAGCGGTGCCAACGTCGCTGGTAGCTCGGGCCGGACCTGGTCGAGCCGCAGGCGCAGGACGCCTCGCTCGGATAGCCGATCGTGCAGCTCGCTCCGGGTCAAGGCGGCCACCAGGCGGCCGGCTACCAGCACGGCAAAGCGATCCGCCAGACGCTCGACGTCGCCCAGGTGGTGCGAGGTGAACAGCACGGTCTTGCCGCCGCGGTGGCGACCCTCCATCAGCTCGTAGAACACCGCCAAGCCTTCCGGATCGAGAGCAGCGGTGGGTTCATCGAGCAGCAGAATGGGCGCGTCCGGCAGGAGCGCCACGGCGAGCCCGAGGCGCTGGACCATGCCGCCCGAGTAGGTCCCGACGCCGCGTACGCCGGCCCCGTTCAAGGCCGCCAGGCGGAGGACGTCGTCGGTCCGGCTCGCCGGCAAGGTGCGCAGCTGGCGGTAGAACTCCACCACCTCACGCCCGCTGAGGCACTCGGGAAAGGCTACTCGCTGCGGCAGGTAGGACAGCTCGCGGCGCGCCGCGGGCAGGGCCGCGTGCGCCCCCGGCTCACCCACCCGCACGGTCCCGGCGGTGGGAGAAAGCAGCCCGGCGGCGGCCTTCAGGCTGGTGGTCTTGCCCGAGCCGTTGGGGCCGAGGAGGGCCACGGCCTCGCCCCGATTTACGACGAGGTCGAGATCCTTGACCGCCCAGTGGCCCCCGAAGCGTTTGGCGAAGCCCTCGAACCGGATCACCGTGGCCTCCCCCGGCGGAGCACCACCACGGCACCCCAGGCGAGCACACCGAAGGACGCCGCGAGCCCCCGGGGGTCCGCTCCCCGCCGGGACCGGGGTGGCAGGGGCACGGCGGGCGGAATCGCGGGACGGGCCAAGGGCGCCGGGTCCTCCACGGGCACCCGATCGAGCACCGGGAAGCTGCGTTCGGCCACGCCGAGGGCCACGGCGGCGAAGCTGCGGGTGAGCAGATCCGCCGCCGTCAGGTTGCCGCGCAGGTGGTCGAACACGCTCGACAGGCGGTAGGGCCGGTCGCTCCGGCCGTCGCCGTCCAGGTCCGGCTCGCCGTGGTCCGAGTAGTAGTTGCCGAGAAAGACGGTGTCCGTTCGCCGGCCCACCAGGACGAGCGGCGTCAGGTTGGCGACGAACCGGTTGCCGAGGAAGCGGTTCTCGCCGCTCGAGTCGTAGAGCACCACGGCGACGTCGGATTCGGCCACCACGTTCTCGCGGAAGACGTTGCGGTAGGAGCCCTCGAGGAAGATGCCGCGGGCGTTGTCGGCGATCAGATTGTGCTCGGCGAGGACGTCGTCGCAGGCCTTGAGCAGCAGACCCACGGAGGCGAAGCCCCGGTTGTGGAGAAAGCGGTTGCGGCGGAACACGATGCGCTTCGAGTACATCAGCGCCGTGCCCGCGGCCCCGTTCTCGAAGGTGTTGTCCTCGAACAGGTTGTCGTCCGAGAACATGTAGTGCAGGCCGTAGCGCAGATCTCGCGCGGTGTTGCCGCGCACGACGCCGTCCGTCGAGGACTGGATGTAGAAGCCGTCCCGCACGTCGCGGATCTCGTTGTCGAGGAGCTGGAAGCCGCGGGTGTTCCAGACGTGGATGCCGGAGCCTTTTTCGCCCGGCGAGCGGCCCACGATGCCGTGAATGACCGAGCTCTCGACCGTTGCACCGTCGGCCTCGCGCAGGTAGATGCCGAAGAGCGCGTCGCGGATGATCACGTCGCGGACGGTGACATTCATCGCCGCCACGTGGATGCCGGAAGCGTCGCGACCGAGATCGCCGCCGCCGCGACCGTCGATCTCGAGACCCTCCAGGGTGACGCCCGCGGCCCGCACCCGGACGACGGTGCCGGTGCCCGAACCGACCAGCCGCGGGCGCCCGTGGCCCCGCAGGGTCAGGGGCTTGTCGAGAAGGAGATCGCCGCGGTATTCGCCCGCGGCAACGTCGATCGTGGCCCCGGCGGGCGCCGCGTCGACCCGAGCCTGGAGCGGCGAAGCCTGGCCAGCCCCGGGACGCCCCTCGAGGGAGCTCGCGGGCGGCGCCGCCTCGTCCGCCGCGAGGGCGGGCGCGAGCCACAGCAGGGTGAGGAGCACGAGGGGCCTCATGGCGCGCTCGCGTTCGCTCCCCGGGCGCCGCGCCAACCGAGCCAGAGCGCGGCGACCACCAGGAGGGCCGCGAGCCCGAGGCCGTAGGAGGCGAGGTCCGGGTAGGAGTAGACATCGAAGTTGGCGAGCTTCTTGTGCCCGAACATCGGCGGCATGAAGGGCTCGACCTTCACCGCCGCCGTGGGGGCGAGGTCGTGACCGTAGCGCCAGAGCTTCCAGCCGAAGCTCCACAGCGAGAAGCCGGCGAAGTAGCCGAACAGCACGGTCACGTCGAGCAGATGGGCCAGCTGCCCGTGCACCGCCGCCCGCAGCAGCAGGAGCGCCAGGGCTCCGACCACGAAAGGCAGCCACTTGAACTCGGTGAAGTCCTCCTGGACGATGTCGCGCATGCCGATGTAGTGGTTGAGGACGTTGATCTCCTCGACGTCCTGGCCGCCGTTGCCGCCCACCAGCTGGTAGCTGTAGATCTCGAGCTCGAGCCCGTCGGGGTACTGGGGCGCGTACATCGTCATCGTCCACAACGGGGCGAGATAGATCGGCACCAGGCACAGGACCGCGACGACGAGGAGGAGCCGCGGAAGGGAGCCCACGGTTACTTGCAGCCGCCGGCTCAGGGAATCGAAATACGTTCTCATAGTCACCTCGCCGTCGGGAGCCCAGGGAATCATCTAGCGGCCGGAATTCAGAGGCTGTCTCAAGACTGAGCCTCGCTCCCGCCGGCCGGGACAAGCCCGGCCGCTGCCAAGAACGATGGATTCTCTTGGGGCAGCGGCCGGGCTCGTCCCGGCCGGGGTGGGAGGCGGGTGCCTTCCCGGGGCCCCAAGACAGCCTCTTCAATCCGGCCGAACCTCTACCGCACGTTCACGATCAGGTAGCCCTGCATCTCCTGGTGGAGGGCCGAGCAGAAGTTCGTGCAGTAGTAGGGGAAAACGCCGGACTTGTCGGCCTTGAAGGTGACCGTCTTGGTCTCCCCTGGATCGACCACGATGTTGATGTTGTAGTCGAGCAGGCCGAAGCCGTGGAGCTCGTCGGTGGTCTGTTCGATGTTGGTGATCGCCACCGTGACCAGATCCCCCTGGTTGACCGTGATGGCGGTCGGGGTGATGGTCGAGCGCACCGTGATCACCTTGACGGTGACCCGGTTGCCGTCGCGGGTCACGCCGGTGTCCTTGATGTCCCACACGGCCAGGGGATGCTTGTTCTCCGCTTTCGGGTAGACCTCGATGGGGTGGAGCTTGTCCGCCTTGACGATCTGGGCGTAGTGGGGCTCGGGCTCGGTGAAAGCGTCGTAGACGAGCTTCATCTTCTCCTCGCTGATGTCGACCAGCTGCGAGGACTCGGGCTGCGACGGCCCCACCGAAAGGTGCCGGCCGTGGGACAGCTTGTTGAGCCCCACCAGCCATTGGCCGTCGGGCGACACGGTGTCGCCCTCGGCCGCCGTCAGATGGCCGATCGAGTAGGACATGGGGACCTTGTCGACGACCTCCCAGGTGCCGAGTCGCCACTTGGCGATGGCGCTGTCGACGAAAAGCGACGTGTAGGCCCAGCCGTCCGGCCCGAACTGGGTGTGAAGCGGCCCGAGGCCGACCTCGACCTCGGCGTCCTTGATCGACTCGTAGCGGAGCACCGGGATGCCGTCCTCTTCGCCCGAGAAGTCCTTGTTCCGGATGGCGGTCTGGACCTTCTCGAAGTTGAACACCGTGGTGACGCCCTGGAGCTTGCCCGAGCCCACGATGTACTTGCCGTCCGGCGACACGTCGACGCCGTGGGGCGACTTGCCGCAGGGCAGGAAGTAGACCAGCCCCGGCACCTTCGCGGGGTCGATCACGCGGACGCCGCCGATCAGCTCGCCCTTGCCCTCGGCCGCCGCCTTCTCGGCCGCGCGCCAGTCGACCGCCGCGATGTAGTCGCGATCGCGCTGGGTGGAGGTCACCTCGAGCTTGCCGGTAGCGCGCTCGGTGTTGTAGCTGGTCCAGAACATCCAGCCGTCGGAGGCGAGCTTGCCGGCGTCCCCCAGGTCGAAATCGAAGGGGGGCATCAGGATCTGCCAACCGAGCGACATCTCTCCGCTCTTGGGCTCGATCTTGATCGCGGCCAGAACGCCCTTGTACTCGCTGGCATAGCTCTCGATCGGGGCGACCCGGCCCTTCGGCAGCGGGATCGAGAAACGGCTGGCCATCATGCTGTATTCGCTGTTCGGGGTCACGAAGGCGGCAGCGTGGTTGCCCGAGACGTTGGGGATCGGCCCGAGGATCTGCTTGGTCTTGAAGTCGCGCAGGTCGATGCGGGCCACCCGGCCGTTCATGTCGTTGACGAACAACCAACGACCGTCGTAGTCCCCGGCCGTCTCGGACAACGACGGATGGTGGACGTCGCCCCAGGTGAGCCCGCCGAGCATGGCCTTCGAGTCGTCGTCGAAGCCGTAGCCGGTGGCCGGGTAGGGGGTGTAGACCGGGATTGTCGAAAGATGGCGCATGGACGGCAGGCCGTAGACGTAGACGTTGCCCGAATGGCCACCCGACGCGAACATGTAATAGGAGTCGAGGTCGCCCGGGGCGACGTAGGTCTTCTCCGCCGCGAAGGCGAGATCGGACTGGGCTCGGCCGGCGGCCTTGCCCTTCGGTGCTTTCGGTGCGCAGGCCCCCGCGAGGGCCGTGGCCATCACCAAAGCGGCCAGGGCGGCCGGGGTGACGAGGACGAGAGTGCGGTGTCTCATGGGGTCTCCTTGCTCACGCTGGCTTGCTGGCGCTGGTGCTCGCGGAAGGCTTCGCGAAGCTTTTCCACCGCCACGGCTCGCTCCTCGGGCGTGAGGATGATCTGGCGCGAGAGCACCACCGCCATCGTGCCGGTGGGCTCCCGCAGGAAGTCGTCGATGGTGCGACCGAAGCGGCTCTGTACATCCTCCACGGCGGTCGACAGGTCGGGTCCGATCTGGGCGGGGCTCTTGACCCCGAAGGCGGAAATCGAATGGCAGACGAAGCAGCCGGTCTTGACGAACCAGGCGCCCGGGCCTTCGTTCATCTGGCGTTCGGCCGCCTGCTCGTCGGCGGTCTGGGCGTCGGTGCGCGGAGCTCCGGCGAGGTAGGTGGCGGGCAGGTCGCTGCGTTTCCAGGACAGGGCCAGCATCGAAAGCGCCTGGGCTTCCTCCGTGGTCAAGTGGAAGTTGGGCATGACGCTCTCGGCGACCAGCGCCCGCGGGTCCTTGAAATGGGCCACGTGCCAGGCGAAGGCCGTCTCCTGGCCGGAAAGCCGGCTGTAGTCGTAGAGTTCCGGGGCCTTCTCGCCGACCTCGGTCAAGTCCGGTCCGATCGTGCCGCCGCGTCCGTTGACGACGTGGCAGGCGCGGCAGCCCTTTTCCTGGATGAGCTTCTTGCCGAGGTTGATGGCCGCCATACCGTCGGTTTCGCGGTCGTAACGATGGCAGGTGTTGCAGTTCATCTGCAGAAGCGCGCCGCGATCCCCGGCCAGGGAGTAGGCCTCTCCCAAGTCCTTCGACAGCAGCGGCTCTTCCCAGTGCGCCACCTGGCCGTGGGCCTCGGTGGTGTCGATCGCCCAGCCCTGGCCGCCGTGGCAGGAGGTACAGCCGAAGCGCTCTACCGGGTGGTCGCGCAGGGGCTTGGGCGGATGGGTGCGCCAGGGCTCCTCGGCCGTCTCGAAGCCCTTCCAGGCGGTCGCCTGATGGCAGGTGATGCAGCGGTCGGCCCGCCCGAGCTCGGCGACCCAGTGCTGCTGAATGCCGGAGGGAACCTCGGCGGCCTTGTCTTCCCCGAACCGCTCGGCGACCTGCTGCCGGAAGGCGAACTGGTAATAGCGCCAGTCGTGGACCCGGTCACGCCAGGCAAAGAGGACGGTCGAGACGACCAACGCCAGGCCGACCAGGGCGAGCACGGGACGGTCGAGCCGCGGGTAGGGCGAATTCGTGCGCTTCTCCATGGCGGGTTTCCTCTAGATCCGGGTCGGGATTTCCGGCTGGCTTTCCCACGGCCAGTAGAAGTTCCAGTAGGGACCGCGGCAGAACGTGCCGACCAACGTCAGGCCGACGATGACGAGGGCGATGAGCAGGAACACCAGGTTCTGTCGGCGCCGGCTCTTGGGGAACCACCAACCGGCGACGGACGAAGGGCTGCGATCGAGCCAGGGCCAGGCCGTCAGCAGCAGCACCAGAAAGCCGGGGAGCAGCACACCCCCGACGAAGGCACCGTTGAGGGTGAAGGAGCCGATGTGCACCGTGGTGTCGGTCACCACTTCCTGGAGCCACAGGAAGTACCAGGGGGCCTTGGCGGGATTGGGGGTGACCAGCGGATTCGCGGGTTCCTCGAGGGGCGAGGGGATGAAGAGCGCCAGAATGCCGAGCACGGCGAAGGTGCCGAGCACCACGATGGCCGATCGGCGCGCCAGGTCGGGCACCGCGTTGACCGTGCGGTCCGGGGCTTCGACGCTTTGGACGCGGATGGTCGGCGCAGTGCCGCGGGCGACCCCCAACAGGGTGTAGGTCTTGGTCGGCGTGGGCTCGACCGCTCTGGCGACGCCCGCTGCGTCCTCGCGATCGGCCCGCGCCAGGCCGCCGTCCTTGCGCACGCGCCACATGTGGTAGGCGAACAACCAGCCCAGCAGGCCGGGCAGCGCGATCACGTGCAGCACGTAGAAGCGGATCAGCGTCGGCTGCTCGATCGTCCGGCCACCGATCAACAGCTCGCGCACGGTATCGCCGATCCACGGGATGGACGAGGCGATGTTGGTGCCCACGGTGACCGCCCAGAATGCCAGTTGATCCCAGGGCAGCAGATAGCCGGTGAACGACAGGAAGAGCGTCAGCAGCAGCATGGCGACGCCGATCACCCAGTTCCACTCCCGCCGCTGCCCGCGGGCGACGCCGTTCTTGTAGGCCCCGGTCCAGAACACCCGCGCCAGGTGTAGGACCACTGCAACCACCATCAGATGGGCCGACAGGCGGTGCACCGCGCGGATCCAGGAGCCGAAGGCGACCACGTATTCGATGTCCTTGACCGAGGCGTAGGCGCGCTCGATGGAGGGCACATAGAGGAAGAGGAGCGGCAGGCCCGAGAGGATCAGTAACAGGAACAGCGCGGCCGAGGCGGTGCCCAGCCAGAACGAGTAGTTCCAGTCGAGGGAGGACTTCGTCACCTTGGCCGGGAACCAGTGCAGCATGAAGTTCGAGACGACGGCGTCTCCGGCCTCGCGGTCGGAGCGCGGGCGGAAACTCCAGAAGGGCTTCGGGTGCACGCCCGGGGCGCTCGGTTTGGGGGTGGACTCGCTCATGGTGGGTTCCTCACGCCAGGGTGAGCCGGAAGTCGCGGTCCACCGGGTCGGCCAGGTCGACGACCAGCTGACCGTCGTCGGGCGCCACCGAGAGGCGATACCAAGCGAGGGGCTTGGGGGCCGGACCGGAGAGGTTGGTGCCGTCGCCCGAGTAGCTCGAGCCGTGGCAAGGGCACAGGAAGCGGTGGGTCATGCGGGTGGCCCGCCCTCCGACCTCCTGGGTCTCGGGTCGCGAAAGGGCCTCTGCCCGCACGGTGCACCCGAGGTGGGTGCAGACCGCGGAAATGGCGTGGAAGGTGTCGCCTTCGCGGAAGACGAACAGCCGTTCGTCGGGCAGATACTTGAGCCCATCCGGGAACTCCGCGGTGACCCCGAGCTTGACCGTCGTCGGGGAGTCGTAGGAGACGTTCGGCACGAGCGAGCGCAGCGAGGCCACGGCCTGGCCCCCGAGGGCCGCGATGCCGGTCCCGGCACCCAGTTTCAGCAGAAAGTCGCGACGGCTGTCACCCTCGCTCATAAAGCTCCTTCCGTCGGAACCAAGCCCTCGGTGATCGAGAACCGCTCCATGGTCATGGCATCGGTGGGGCAGCGAATGGCGCACAGTCCGCAGCGGATACACCGCTCGTCGTCCTTGATCATGGCCACCAGCGGCAGCCCGTCACCCTCGGCCCGGATTTCGAGCTCGGTGCGGGTTTCGGGGTCGAGATCGAGCTCGGCGAAGGGGACCAGCGCCAGGCAGTACTCGGGGCAGATGTCCACGCACCGCCCGCACAGCACGCAGGCCTCCGGGTCGTAGATCGTCTGAACGTGGCAGACCAGGCAGCGCGCCGCCTGGCGCTGAGCCTCCGCGGCGTCGTAGCCGGTCTCGACCTCGGCGATCCCCGTGCGGCGATCGAGCTCCAGGGTGGGCGGTGCGGTGCGGTCGAAGAGCTCGAAGCCCGCCACCATGCGGTAGCTGGGGGTCGGGATCTTCTCGATCAGCAGGTCGGTCACCCGCCGCGGCCGATGGGGGTCGAGCCACTCGTGGATGGAACGCGCGGCGCGTTTGCCGTTGGCCACGGCATCGATGAGGATGCGCGGCCCGAAGGCAGCGTCGCCCCCCGCGTAGACCCCGGGCGCGGTGGTCGCCAGGGTCTCGGGATCGACCCTCAGGGTACCGCCGGGGGTGATCTCGACGCCGTCCTCGGGCCGCAGGAACGACAGGTCGGCCTGCTGGCCGATGGCGAGGATGCAGGCGTCGGCGGGGATCGTCAGCAGGTCCTCGTCGTCGTAGACGGGGGCGAACCGGCCCGCCTCGTCGAACACGCGGAGCACCTTGCGCAGCTCGAGGGCCTCCAGCCGCTCGTTGCCCAGGAACCGCTTGGGGCCGCGCCGGGTCAAGAAGGCCACCCCTTCGTGATCGGCCTCGGCAAGCTCCTCCTGGCCCTGGCTGGTCTTGGCCAGCGGCATCTCCTCGTAGGTCTCGAGGGAAACGATGGTCACTTCCGTGGCGCCGCCCCGGAGCGCCGCTCGGGCGGCATCGAGGGCCTCCTTCAGCCGGGCATCGCCTTCTCCGGCAAGGCCTTCGAGGGCGGCCACTTCCTCTTCGCGACCCAGGCGCAGGGCGGTGCGGGCGGCGTCCAGGGCCACGAACCCACCCCCCACGACCACGACTTTCTGGCCCAGGTTCAGCCGGTACCCCTGGTTGACGTTCAGCAGGAAGTCGACCGCCTTGACGACGCCGTCGAGCTCGACGCCCGGCACCACGAGGTCCCGCCCGCGGGAGACGCCCACGGACAGGAACACCGCGCGGTAGCCCTCGGCGCGCAGCTCGCGCAAGCCGAAGTCCGCGCTCAAGCCACGACCGAGGTGGAGCCCGATGCCGAGCTCGAGGATCTTGTCGATCTCGGCCCGGATCAACGCCCGGGGCAAGCGGTACTCCGGAATGCCGAAGCGCATCATTCCGCCGGGTTCGGTGGCCGCCTCGAGCACATCCACCGAGTAGCCCAGCAGAGCGAGATCGTGAGCCGCGGCCAGCCCCGCCGGTCCGGCCCCGACGACGGCGACGCGCGCCCCGGTCGTCCGGACGTCCCGACCGATCGTCGGCAGGTTCGCCGGGTGGTTACCGTAGCGGTTGCCCTCGGTCTTCGGACAGCGGAGCAGTTGGTCCTGGGTGGCGGGGCGGATAGATTCGACACCGTAGCGCTCGGTGAGATGGCGCTTGAGGGCGCGAATGGCCACCGGAGCGTCGATCGCACCGCGTCGGCAGGCGATCTCGCAGGGCGCCGCGCACACCCGACCACACACCGAGGCGAAGGGGTTGGGCGCCCGGGCCACCAAGTAGGCCTCCTCGGCCCGCCCCTCGGCCAAGAGCTGGACATACCGGCCGGCGTCGGTTTCCACCGGGCAGGCCGTTTGGCACTTGACCTGAGCTTTCCAGTGCTCGATCTCCGGCAGCCGCACGTCGATGGTCATGGTGTTCGGTCCCTCGGGCCATAGCGTGCCGCGCTCGCGGTCCGGCCGCTATGACGCCCGTCATAACCCGAGGGCTTTTCTTTTCGCCGGGTATGACCGTCGTCATGGCGCCGAGCCGGCGCCGAGGCGAACAATGCAGGCCGGAGGTCGACCCGATGACGCCCCAGACGACCAAGGTCCTCGTTTGCCAATCACTGCCTGCCGGGGAGCGCCAGGCCGCGGTACTCGCCGCCTTCGACGCCCTCTCCGTGGCCGAATCGATGACGTTGGAAAGCGACCATCTCCAGACGCCGGTCCTGGCGCTCCTCCAGCGCGAGCGCCCGGGGCGGTTCGAGTGGTCCCCTCAGCTTCTCGGTCCGCCCGTCTGGCGTACCGAGATCACGCGCCGAGCGGCCGTGGCGCCAGCGCGCGAGGTGGCCGAGGCTCTGTCCTGGGATCACGATCGCCTTCACGATCTCGAACGGGCGGCGCGAGCGGCCCGCGAGCGCGGCGATTTCGCCGCGGCGGCGGCGAGCTTCACCGACTTCGCGAACGGCCTGCGGCGTCACATCGGCTTCGAGGACGACCTGCTCTTCCCCGAGTTCGAGCGCCGCTCCGGCATCGGCCCGGAAGCGGGACCGACGACCGTGCTGCGCGCGGAGCACCGGGAGATCGAGGCGCTCCTCTCGGAGCTCGAAGCCACCGTGGGCCGCCCCGATGCCGCCGTCGAGGTGCGCTGGCGGCAGCTCGAACGGGTGCTCGAGGACCACAACGTGAAAGAGGAGGCGGTGCTCTACCCGGGTACCGACCAGCTCCTGTCCGAGGCCGAACGGGACCAGCTGGTGCGGCGCATCCAGGCCTATCCGGCGAAGCTCGGGGGCGCCGAAGCATAGAGTGTCCCCATGTCCGCCCCCGTCGCCGCGCTGCTGCGCGCGAATCCGCTCTATCGGCGCATCTCGGATGAGGACCGAAACCGCCTCGCGGAGGTCTCCCAGGTTCGGACCTACAGCCGCGGTCAGGCCGTTTTCGTCGAAGGAGACCCCTCGGACCTGCTCTACACCCTCGCCGAGGGCCGGGTGAAGCTGCTCAAGATCCTGCCCGCGGGCAAGGAAGTCATCCTCGAGATCCTGGGCCCCGGAGACCCCCTCGGGGCCGTCGCGGCCTTCGAATCACGGCCCTACCCCGCCTCCGCCATCGCCCTCGAGCCGATCACCTGCATCGTCATTCCACGGCGCGCGTTCTTCGAGTTGCTCGAAACCTGCCCGACCTTCGTGCGCGGTCTGCTCGTGGGGTTGTCGTTTCGGCTCATCGATCTGACCCGGCGCATCTCCGAGGTCTCCGGCGGACGCGTCGAGTCCCGCTTCGCCCTGCTCTTCACCAAACTGGCGGAGCGCCTCGGCGAATCGCGGGCGGATGGCACCACCCATCTGCCCATCGGCCTGTCGCGCCAGGATCTGGCCGATCTGACCGGCACCACCATCGAAACCGCGATCCGGGTCATGAGCCGTTGGGGCCAAGAGGGCCTCGTGATCACCGAAAAGGCCGGTTTCTTGATCGCCGACCGGCGGGCGCTCGGAGCGCTTGCGGCCGGCGAGCCCGCGCCGTGAGGTGCCCCCGCCCAGCCCTCCCGCTGTATCGGCCTTGACGGGGCAAGGTGCCCGTGCCTCGGGGCCTGGCGAACGACGTTCGCGTGCGCGCTCCGCCACGGCGCGAACCCCTGCGACATCATGCCGCAGTGTCCGCGGTGCCCGGATTGCTTAGAGTCACGGGAAACCTCGGCGGGCACGACAACCGTGCCGGTCATCGACCGGCCAGCGCGAGCTCGAGGCTGCGACCTCGAGATGCTGGTCCACAGAAACGGGAGACCCCCATGTCGTCATCTTCCCTTGGCCGTTGCCTCGTGCTTTTCGGATGGGCCTTGCTGCTCGTGCCGTCTCTCGTCGCCGCGGAGGAGCCTTCCGTCGTCCTCGGACGGGTCTCGGACCCCTCGGGGGCGGCCGTTCCGCAGGTGCGCGTCGAGCTCGAAGACGGCGCGCCCGCGAGCCGCTTCGCGGTCACCGACGAGGAGGGTCGCTATCGATTCGAAGCCGTCGCGCCGGGCGACTACGTCGTGCGTGTGGCGGTACCGGGCCTAAAGCCGGAGGAGCAGCAGGTCCGCGTCGCCTCGGCGGCGACGGCGACCGCTGATTTCACCCTGGCGCTGCGAACGCTCTCCGAGAGCATCCGCGTCACGGCGGAGAGGGATCGGATCGAGGTCGAGGCGCAGCGTGCGCTGACCCCCGGAGGCGTCACGATCGTCGACGGGGACGACCTGTTCCGCCGCAGCACGAACGGGCTCGCCGACATGCTGCGCTACGTGCCGGGGATGTGGGCCGAAAGTGCGAGCGGTTCGGAGGAGCTGTTCTTTTCGAGCCGCGGCTCCAACCTCGACGCCGTTCCCTATGACAAGAACGGCGTCAAGATGCTCCAGGACGGACTACCGGTCACGACGGCCGACGGCAACAACCACAATCGGGTGGTCGATCCCCTGAGCGCGAGTTACGCCAGCGTCGCGCGGGGGGCGAACGCCCTTACTTACGGCGCGAGCACGCTCGGAGGCGCCATCGACTTCGTCTCGCCGACGGCATCCAGCAGCCCGCCGGTGTCGCTCTTCGTGAACGGCGGCAGTCACGGCGCTTTGGATGGGCGCGCCACGGTGGGAGCCGCTCAGGAAACCCTCGACGGACTGCTCACCCTGGAAACCAAGCAGTGGGACGGCTTCCGAGGTCACAGCGACCAAAACCGCTGGGGGATCTACGCGAACTCCGGCTGGCAGCCTTCGGAAGCCCTGAGCCTGCGCGCTTTCGCCACCTACGTCGACAACGACCAGCGACTGCCGGGGGCGCTGACGAGAGCCGAGGCGGACGCGGATCCCGACCAGGCCTCGGCCGACGCGATCGGCGGCAACTACGGCAAGGTGGTGAAGACGGGACGCCTCGCGACGAAGGCGGCCTGGACCCTCGCCGGCGATCGGTTCCTCACGGCCGGCCTTTCCTACGAGGAGCAGTCGCTCTTCCACCCCATCGTCGATCGGATCCTGATCGACTTCGATGGCCCCGGTCCCAATCCGCCGGTCGAAGTCTTCAGTCTCCTGATCGACACCGATCATCGCGACTTCGGCGCCGTGGTGCGCTACGACCAGACGATCGGCGCCCACGACGTGCTCCTCGGCGTCAACTACGGCAACGGTTCCGTCGAGGGCGGGAACTACCGGAACCTTGGGGGCCGGCCGAATGGGCTCGCCGAGCTGGTGGACAACCGTGCGGACGGTTTCGAGTGGTTCGCCACCGATCGCTGGCGCGCCACCGACCGGGTGACGGTCGAGCTCGGAGTCCAGTTCGTCGACGCGGCGCGGGACGTGCGCACGACCAACGTCGTGACCGGCGCGGTGAGCCACCCCGAGGATCGCTTCACTTCGTTCAACCCGCGGATCGGCGCCATCGTCGCGCTGGACGACTCCGGGGAGCTCTACGGCAACGTCAGTCGCCTGTTCGAGGCGCCGACCACGTTCCAGATGGAGGACGACGTGCGTGGCGGCAACGCCATTCTCGATCCGATGCAAGGCGTCGTGGCGGAAGCTGGCTGGCGTTCGCGCTCGGCGCCCTCCGGACGAGCGAGCTGGAGCTGGGACGTCTCGGCCTACTACGCGCGAATCCAAGACGAGATCCTCTCCGTGGACGATCCGAACGCTCCAGGCAACAGCCTGACGACGAACGTCGACGACACCGTGCACGCCGGCCTCGAGGCGCTGGTCTCCGCGAGCATCGAGGTGGCGAGCGGGCACCGTCTCGCCCCGCGGGTCAGCGTTTCCCTCAACCATTTCAAGTTCGACGGCGACCCGGTCTACGGCGACAACCGGCTGCCCGCGGCACCGAAATACACCGTGCGAGGAGAGTTGCTCTACCGGCACGGAAACGGTCTCTACCTGGGCCCGACGTTCGACTTCGTCGGCGAGCGCTACGCGGACTTCGCCAACACCTACTCCGTGGATTCACACGCGCTCGCCGGCCTGCGAGCCGGGTTCTCGGGCGGACGGTGGGAGCTCTTTGGCGAGCTGCGCAATCTCTTCGACGAAGAGTACACCGCCGCCGTCAACGTCTTCGATGTCGCCGGAGGTGGAGCCCGCGCCCTCTATCCCGGCGAGCCGCGGTCGGTCTACGCCGGCGTGCGCTTCTGGCTCGACCGTTGACCCTCTCGACTCCGCCGCGGAGTCCCCGCGGCTCCTCGGTCACCACTGTGGTGGACGTTTGCGGAGCTTGCGCTGCAACGACCGGCGGTGGAGACCGAGCTCGCGGGCGGCCTGAGAGACATTTCCTTCGAATTGTTGAAGTACGCGATGAATATGCTCCCACTCGACCCGATCGAGGGTCGGTGTGGGGGTTGTTTCCGGTGCGAGGCCGGGCGACGATTCGGTGGTCGCTCGCCCCTCGAGCACGGCGACGAGAGATGCGGCAGTGATGGGTTTCGCCAAGAAGTCGTGTGCGCCCAGGCGCACCGCTTCGAGCGCGGTCGCGATCGAACCCCAGCCGGTGAGCACCACGATGCGGGTGTCACCCTCGGCAAGGGCGAGTGCGCGCACGGCGTCGAGCCCGGAGCCATCGCCCAGCCGAAGGTCGACGACCGCGAAGTCGAAAGGCTCGTCTGCCGTGGTCGCGGCCGTCGTCGCCGCGGCGACGGACCCCGCCTCGACGACCGTGAAGCCGCGTTCCCGCAGACTGGCGCCGAGCGCGTCTCGGAAGCGCGCATCGTCCTCGACGAGCAGGAGTCTCCGGCCAGTCGCTCGCCCGCTCACCGCGGTCCGCTCTTTCGGAGTTTCGTCGGGAGCACCAGCTCGGCGACGGTGCCACCTCCGGCGCGCGGCGCGAGGGTGAGCCCGCCACCGAGCAGCTCGGCAAGGCGGCTCGCTGCGAACAGGCCGAGCCCGAGCCCCTCTTTCCCCTTGGTGCTGAGGAACGGTTCGCCGATTCGTCCGGCGAGATCGGGCTCGATCCCGGCACCACGGTCGGCGACGCGGAAGACGACCCGGTCGCCGTCGCAGGTCACCTCCGCTTCGATCGGCGTACCGGCGGCCGAAGCCTCGATCGCGTTGCGAAGCAGCGCGAGCAGTGACCGATCGAGTCCACGCTCGGGGACGACGATCGACGGCAGCGAGTCCGCGAAGCGGGTCGTGACCCGTCCGCGTTCGCTCCCGGCGAGCCGATCGAGCGCGCGCTCGACGAGTGCGGCCGGCTCGATGCTGCGGGGCGCTTCGCCGGTGGCTTCACCGGCCCGGCCGGCGAGCTCGTCGAGGAGCACCCGGCAGCGCGCGATCTCCTCGCCGATCCCGTCGGCCTCGCGTGTCACGCCCTCTCGGTCGAGCCTGCCCGAGGCGATCCGCTCGGACGCGAGGGCGACGGTTCCCAGTGGCGTCGCGAGCTCGTGCGCCGCGCCGGCCGCGAAGGTCGAGAGCACCGCCAGTCGCTCGTAGCGGCCCGCGAGGTCGCGCAGGCGCTCGAGGTCGCGCTCCCGCCGGTCGCGCGCTTGGCGCAGGAGGGTGACGAACAGTGCCGTCGCCACCGCGGCGGCCACGAACGCCGCCCACATTCCGCGCAGGTGCCAGGAAAAGGCGTGAGCGGCTTCGCCCGATGGCAGAACGAAGAGCAGTGAAAACCCGGCAATGCTCGCGATGGCCGTCGCCCAGCTCCAGAAAGGACGCAAGACGAGCGCGGAAAAGACGATCAGCACGAGGTAGAAAGTCGTGAAGGGACTCGCCGATCCGCCGGAGGCCGCAAAGAGCGCGGTCAGAAAGCCAGCGTCGAGAACGAGCAGGAGGCCGGTGAGCAGAGACCGATCCACGCCGGGGCGGGCGAGCATCCAAGCCGTGAGGTTGGTGGCCGCCTGGAGCAAGGGCACAGCCCAGATCCACCTCGCAATCGCCAGCCCGCCGAACGGGCCGGCCGCGAGAATCCCTACCACCTCGATCCCGGCCACCGCCCAGCGGAACGGCATGAGCCAGGCGAGCGGATCCCTGATCGCGTCCCCATCGAGGACCGAAGGCCGCGGATTCGACATGACGCTGATCTTAGCCCCTCCACTCCGCCGGGCCGGCCGCGGGTGATCCTCCATAAGACGCGAAAAGAGTTCGCTGGCACCCGGTATGGAACCCGGTCGGGTAGAGGGCTCCCCGAGACCTTTGGGGCCGCTCTCGCTAAGTCGTTCTGTGGGAGGGAGATAAAGGTGGTGCAGCCAGGAGGAGTCGAACCCCCAACCTTCTGATCCGTAGTCAGATGCTCTATCCAGTTGAGCTATGGCTGCAAGGAACCGAGTCGGCCGGGGGGTGCCCGGCGCGGAGAGGGGATTCTAGAGGATGGGTTCGCGGCTCGCAAGTCCCTCGCGGCCAGGCGGTCAGAACCCTATTCGCCGCATCACGAACCGCGGCAGGTTCCGGATCACCAGCATGACCAGGCGCCACGGGGCGGGGGTGTAGACGACCGGGGCGCCGCGGTCGATGGCGCGGAGGACGTCCCGAGCCACGCCGTCGGGCTCGCCGGCGAAGGGTGGCGGTTTCAGGCCCGCGGTCATGCCGGTCTTTACGAAGCCGGGTTTGACGGTGACGACCCGCAGACCGGCGGCGTGGTACTTGTGGTCCAGGGCCTCGAGGTAGTAGGACAACCCGGCCTTGGTGGCGCCGTAGAGGACGACGGGCTTTCGCCCACGGTCCCCGGCCACGGAGCTGAACACGCACAGAGTGCCGCCACCGCGCTTCAGGAGCCGCTTCCGGGCTTCTTCGCAGAACAGGAGCGTGTGGCTGAAGTTGGCCGAAAGCAGCGCGGTGAGCCGGGCGGAATCCGACTCGAGCTCGTCTTGGGAACCGAATTGCGCCGCCGTGACGACCACCGTGTCGATGCCTCCCAGGGCCACCTCCGCTGCATTCAGGGCCACCGGGAAGCTTGTGGGGTCGGCCAGGTCGCAGAGCGCCGAGCCGGCCACGACCGCATCGCCCGCGCGGCCGCGGAGGTCGGCCTCGGCCTTCGCCAGCTCCGTCGCGTCGCGACCGAGCAGGAACAGCCGATCACCTCGCGCGGCCATTCGCCGCGCAAGCGCGCGGCCCATGCCTTTGGTGGCTCCGAGCAGGACGGTGTTCATCGAGGCCGCCGATCTTACCGCGCAGCGGACCTCCCACGAATCAACCGTCGGAAAGGGCGGCCCGTGCCTTCACGGGCCGCCGAGTCCGAAGGTGATGCGGGAAAGGTCAGCAGTACTGGTTCACCCAGGGCGGCCAGTTTTCCGGGGGAGCACAGCAGCAGATCGCGCAGGCCAGCTGCTGGCGCCGGCACTCCTGGAAGCAGGCGAGGTCACCGGTTGTGCATTGGGCGGTGCAGGGGACGGCGAAGCAGTCGCAGTTGTCTCCCGAGCAGCTCAGAAAGAGGGGCTGGGTCTCTTCGCCCGTGGTGAGCGTTGAGAGCGGGTCGGCGAGGAGTGTCTCGAGGTCGATCTGCGGACCGCAGCTCGACCTCAGCACCGAGGGTACTGTGAGTTCGGTCGCGGCCAGGGGGCTGGCGAGCAGGAGGGCACCCAGGAACAGGATCGAGAGGGGGGTTCGGAGCTTCATGACTTCTACCTCCGTCGCGCGCGGGGATCGCGCGCTCGACCCTATCTGCGACAACGCGAGAGGAACCGGATCAGGTCGGCCCCAGTCGGGGGCTTAGCACCCGTTCACTCTGCCGGCTCCGCAGTCGATGTTCCGGGTCCCAGGCGTCTCGCACTCGCTCGAACTCCGGTAGCCGCGGTTCCATCGCCCGGAAGTGCTCGGGACGGGTGAAGGCATCTTTGGTCAGGTAGATCCGGCCGCCCTCGGCGATCACCAGCTCGTTCAGGCGGTCGACCAGCTCTTGGGTGCCCGCGCGGTGGGGGATGTCGAGGGCGATCGAAATGCCGGGGCGCGGGAAGGAAAGAAGCCCGTCGCCCTCCTCGCCGCAATCCTTGATCACGCAGAGAAACGACGCACCGCCCAGCCGAGACAGCCGCTCGAGAAAGCGCCGGGCTCGGGCGGCGGCCCCATCGCCATCGTCGGGGAGCACGCACTGGTATTGGGTGAAGCCCGGCTTGCCATAGAGGCGGTTCCAGGCGCGGATGGCGTCGAGCGGGTAGAAGAAGCTCTCCGGGTGAGCGATGCCGCTGCGCACCTTGTCGAGATGGGAGGTCCAGAGGATCTGGTTGAAGACGCGGACCGTGAGCGCGTTGAGAAGGAACGAGGGCAGGTCGAAGGGCACGGTGATCCGCCGCTTGGGCCGAGGCGCCTCCGGCGGTGCCTCGTGGGGCAGCGCCCAGCGTCCCTTGGTCAGGTAGCCTCGGCCAAGGCCGGGGCCAGTCGAGAGGCAGTCGATCCACCCGACCGTGTAGGGCCATATCCCGGCCGCCCGCTTCAGGGCGCGGACGTAGGAGTCGAGATCGTCCACCCGCTCGGACTCCGTCCAAATCCAGGGCGACGGTACCCTTTGGAGCGTCAGTTCGACTTCGAGAATGTGCCCCGTCAGCCCCATGCCACCGACCGTGGCGCGGAACAGGTCCGGGTGGTGCTCCCGCGAGCATTCGAGGATCGAGTCGTCCGCCAGTCGCAGCTTCAAGGCCGTCACGTGGCGGCCGATCGTGCCGGCGACGTGATGGTTCTTGCCGTGGACGTCGGAGGCCACCATCCCGCCGAGGGTGACGAACTGGGTTCCCGGGGTGACCGGCGGAAAGAAGCCGCGAGGAAGGTAGGTCCAGACGAGGTCGGAGAGCGCCAAGCCCGCCTCGGCTCGGAGCAGACCCGACTCGGGATCGAAGGCGATCACCCGGTCGGCCAGAATGGAGGAAACCACCTCGTCGACGCCCGGGGGCGGCAGGGAAGAATCTCCGTAGGAGCGCCCCAGGCCGCGAGTCAGGACGGCACCACGGGTGGCGGTGGCGAGATCCTCGGAGAGGATTTCCCGGGCCGGTACGACCGGCAGGCGACCCCAGCCGGACAACAGAGGAAGTGAATTGGCGGTCTTGCCCACGACTAGGAGCATGCTACCGCGGTGGCGTCCCTCTCCCGCCGCGCGGGAGAGGGAACGAGGGTGAGGGCCTACTTCGACATCGCGCCCAGGAAGTCGCCGTTGGTCTTGACCTTGGAGAGCTTGTCGAGCAGCAGCTCCATGGATTCGACCGTCGACAGCGGGTTGAGGACCTTGCGCAGCACCCACACGCGGTGCAGCTCGCCCGCCGGCATCAGCAGCTCTTCCTTGCGGGTGCCGCTCTTGTTGATGTCGATGGCCGGGAACACGCGCTTGTCGACCAGCTTGCGGTCGAGGTGGATCTCGCAGTTGCCAGTACCCTTGAACTCTTCGAAGATGACGTCGTCCATGCGGCTGCCGGTGTCGACCAGCGCCGTGGCGATGATCGTCAGAGAGCCGCCCTCTTCGATGTTGCGGGCGGCACCGAAGAAGCGTTTCGGGCGGTGGAGCGCGTTGGCGTCGATACCACCCGAAAGCACCTTGCCCGAGGGCGGCTGCACGGTGTTGTAGGCGCGGGCCAGGCGGGTGATCGAGTCGAGCAGGATCACCACGTCCTTCTTGTGCTCGACGAGGCGCTTGGCCTTCTCGATCACCATCTCGGCCACCTGAACGTGGCGGGTGGCGGGCTCGTCGAAGGTGGAGGAGACCACCTCTCCGGCCACCGAACGCTGCATGTCGGTGACTTCCTCCGGCCGCTCGTCGATCAGCAGCACGATCAGCACCACCTCGGGATGGTTCTTCTCGACCGAGTGGGCGATCGACTGGAGCAGCATCGTCTTGCCGGTTCGCGGCGGCGCCACGATCAGGGCGCGCTGGCCCTTGCCCATGGGCGTCACCAGGTCCATCACCCGCGAGGCCATGTCCCCGGGAACTTCGAGCTTCAGCCGCTCCTCGGGATAGAGCGGGGTCAGGTTGTCGAAGAAGATCTTGTTCTTCGCGACCTCGGGGTGCTCGAAGTTGACCGCCTCGACCTTGATCAGGGCGAAGTAGCGCTCACCTTCCTTGGGCTGGCGGACCTGGCCCGAGACGGTGTCACCGGTGCGCAGATCGAAGCGGCGGATCTGACTCGGGCTGACGTAGATGTCGTCCGGGCCCGGCAGGTAGTTGTACTCCGGGGCGCGCAGGAAGCCGAAGCCGTCCGGCAGGCACTCGAGCACTCCCTCGGCGAAAATCAGGCCGCTCTTTTCCGTCTGCGCCTGGAGGATCTTGAAGATCAGCTCCTGCTTGCGCATGCCCGCGGCACCCTCGACTCCGAGCTCCTTGGCGATGCCGGACAGCTCGCTGATCGACATGTCCTTGAGTGCGCGGATGTCGAGCGTCTTCTCGTTACGCTCTTTCTTTGCTGCTGCTGTTGCTGCTGTGGTCTGCGACGTTTTCGCCATCGTCTTCCCTCACGAGAGGTCCGGTCAGTGCCGGAGTACCCCGCCGATTGCCTTCCAAAGCTCTGGGATTCCTTCCCCGGTTTCCGCGGAGACCGGGATCACCGTCTGATCCGAACCGAGGTCCCGGCGGATCGCTGCGAGGCTCGCGACCTTCACGGTGCGCGAGAGGCGGTCGACCTTGGTCGCCACCACCACGTACGGCACGCCAAGCTCGTCCAGGTACGTCCGTGCTGCGACGTCCTTGACGGTGGCTCCCACCTTGCCGTCGATCAAAAGAACCACCAGGAAGCCCTCTTCCTCTCCGCGCGGCCGGCGCAGGTACCCGTCCGCCATCCCCGCCCACTCCGCGCGATCGGTTTTGGCCGCCTTGGCGTAGCCGTAACCTGGCAAGTCGACGAAGTAGAACCGGCGGTTGACCAGGAAGTAGTGCACCGCGCGGGTTCGGCCCGGCGTCGAGCTCGTGCGAGCCAGTCCGCGACGTCCCAGGAGCCGGTTCAGCAGGCTCGACTTGCCGACGTTCGAACGCCCCACGAAGGCCACTTCCGGCCGGCCATCGGCAATCAACTGGTCCGCGCGATGGGCGGCCTCTACGTGTTCGGCGCTCTCGATCCTCATGGACTGGCGGCCCGTGGCCTTTGCTCGTGAGCTACATTGTCCAGGGATTCGCCGCGGGCTCGTCGCCGTGGCACTCGGCTCGGCGCCGCGGGCGGGTCACTCTCGCGAGGAGCCCGCGCCGCGGCTCGACTTCGGATTTCACCGACCCTTCTCGGAAAGGGTCTCAGTGGGCGACCGTACCGGAACTGACCGGAGGCTCGTTGCCGGCTTCTTTGAATTTCACGTCCGCCTTGGGCAGCGGAACGATCTCACCATCGAGTGCGAGCCGCAGAACTTCGTCCATCGACTCGACGAGATGAACTTCCAGGAGTTGGCGGACCTCCGTGGGGATGTCCTCTAGGTCTTTTTCGTTTTCTTTTGGCAGGATCACCTCGGTGATCCCGGCGCGGAAGGCCGCGAGGACTTTATCCTTGATCCCGCCCACAGGCAAGACCTTTCCTCGCAACGTGATCTCGCCGGTCATCGCCACGTCCTTGCGAACCGGGGTCCCGGTGAGGGCGGAGATCAGGGTCGTGGCCATGGTGATGCCCGCCGAGGGCCCGTCCTTGGGGATGGCGCCCTCGGGAACGTGGATGTGGAGGTCGAACTCCTCGTTGAACAGCGGGTCGATGCCGAACATCTCGGCTCGGCTGCGCAGGTAGGACACGGCTGCCCGCGCCGACTCTTGCATGACCTCGCCAAGCTTCCCGGTGAGCGTCAGCTTGCCCTTGCCCTTCATGAGCCCGACCTCGGTCTCGAGCAACTCGCCGCCCACTTCCGTCCAGGCCATACCGGTCGCGACGCCGACCTCGGAGATTTCGTTCTTCAGGCGGCGCCGGAATTTGTGTTTGCCGAGCAATTCGACCACCACATCGGGGGTGATCGTCAAGGCGAAGGAATCGCGCTCCTCGCCGGTGCGGCTGACCAGGCGCCGGGCCACCTTGCGGGCCACCGAGGCGATTTCGCGCTCGAGGTTGCGCACGCCGGCCTCGCGGGTGTAATGGTCGAGCAGGGTGCGCAGGGCGTCGTCCTGGAACGGAAAGCGCTTGGCGTCGAGGCCGTGCTTTTTGAGCTGCTTCGGCACCAGGAACTGCTGGGCGATGGCGAGCTTCTCGTTGGGCGTGTAGCCCGAGAGCTCGATGATCTCCATGCGGTCGCGCAGGGGCGCCGGGATCGGGTGCGCCACGTTGGCGGTGGCGATGAACATGACCTTCGACAGGTCGTACTCGACGTCGAGGTAGTGATCCACGAAGGAGTCGTTCTGCTCGGGATCGAGCACCTCGAGGAGCGCGGCGGACGGATCGCCCCGGAAGTCCATCGACATCTTGTCGATCTCGTCGAGCAGGAAGACCGGATTGATCGTGCCGGCCTTTTTCATCATCTGGAGGATCTGGCCAGGGAAGGCGCCGATGTAGGTGCGGCGGTGACCGCGGATCTCGGCCTCGTCGCGCACGCCGCCCAGCGACAACCGCACGAAGTTGCGGCCGGTAGCCTCGGCGATGGACTTGGCCAGCGAGCTCTTGCCGACGCCCGGCGGGCCCACGAAGCAGATGATCGAGCTCTGGGTCTCGCCGACCAGCTGGCGCACGGCCAGGAACTCGAGGATCCGCTCCTTGATCCGCCCGAGACCGTAGTGGTCCTCGTTCAGGATCCGCTCGGCGCGCAAAAGGTCCTTCTGCTCGCGGCTCTTCTTCTTCCATGGCACCGAAACGATCCAGTCGATGTAGTTGCGCGAGACGGTCGCCTCGGCGGACACCGGTGGCATGGCCTCCAGGCGCTTCAGCTCGGCCTCGGCCTTCTCCTTCACGTTGGCGGGTAGCCCGGCCTTCTCGATCTTCTCCTTGAGCTCGGCCACCTCATCCGAGCGATCGTCCTTGCGACCCAGCTCCTGGTGGATCGCCTTGATCTTCTCGTTGAGGTAGTACTCCTTCTGGGCGCGCTCCATTTGCTTCTTGACCTTGACGTTGATGCGCTTGTCGATGTTGATCTTCTCGACCTCGACATCGATCAGGTCCTGGAGGCGCTGGAGGCGCTCGTAGGGGTTCAGCAGCTCGAGCAGGCTCTGCTTCTCGGCGGTCGACACCATCAAGTGGGACGCGAGCACGTCGGCGAAGCGGTTGGCGTCGTCGGTCTTGAGCGTGGAGGTAAGTCCCTCGAAGGCCAGATGGTGGGAGAGCTTGGCGTACTGCTCGAAGGAGCCGAGCACCTTCTGCATGTACAGCCGCAGCTCTTCGCCGTCCGGAAAGTGGGTCTCGAGGATGTCGACGTCGGCCTGAAGGGCGTTGTCGGCTTCGCGTACCTCCACGACCCTCCCCCGTTCGATGCCCTCGACCATCACCTTGACGTTGCCGTTGGGCAGCTTCAGGTTCTGGATCACCGTGGCGACCACCCCGAAATCGAAGATGTCGCCGCGCAGCGGCTCGTCGATCTTTGGGTCGCGCTGGGCGACCAGAAAGATGCGCTTCTGGGAGGAGCCGAGGGACATCTCGAGGGCCCGGACCGAGCTCTCGCGCCCTACGATGAACGGGGCCATCATGTGGGGGAAGACGACCATGTCCCGCAGGGGGACGAGCGGTAGCGTTTCCCGGCGCTTCGTGACGAAGGTGGAGTCCATCGTGCCTAAACTGCCTCGTATTGAGAAAAGGTGCCAACCGGGAGCCCGATGAGCCCCCGGCTGCCGTCAACCGGCTTTCCTGTAGACCGCGAGTGGCGCCATGTGGCGCACCACGGTCTCTTCACTGATGACGTATTGCTTGATGTCACGCTGGGAAGGTACGTTGTACATGAGGTCGAGCATGATTTCTTCGAGAATGATGCGCAGACCGCGGGCGCCGACGTTCCGCTTGAGGGCCTCGCGCGCCACCTCGGTCATGGCTCCCTCGGTGAAGGTCAGTTCGACGCCCTCGAACTCGAGGATCGTCTGGTACTGGCGGAGCAGGCTGTTCTTGGGCTCGCGCAGAATGCGCACCAGCGCGTCCAGGTCGAGCTCGTCCAAGGTCGCCACCACCGGTAGCCGGCCCACGAACTCCGGAATCAGGCCGAACTTGATCAGGTCCTCGGGCAGGACCTGTTCCAGGGTCTCGCCCTTCCTCCGCTCCTTCTTGTCGCGGATGTCCGCGCCGAAGCCGAGGCTCTTCTGGTTGAGTCGCCGCTCGATCACGTCCTCGAGCCCGACGAAGGCGCCGCCGCAGATGAACAGGATGTTGGTCGTGTCGATCTGCAGGAACTCCTGGTGCGGGTGCTTGCGACCGCCCTGGGGCGGCACGTTGCACTGAGTGCCTTCGAGGATCTTGAGGAGCGCCTGCTGCACACCTTCGCCCGAAACGTCGCGGGTGATCGACGGGTTGTCGCTCTTCCTGCAGATCTTGTCGATCTCGTCGATGTAGACGATGCCCTTCTGGGTCTTCTCTTTGTCGTTGCCGGAGGCCTGGTAGAGCTTCAAGATGATGTTCTCGACGTCCTCGCCCACGTAGCCGGCCTCGGTCAAGGTCGTGGCGTCCGCGATCGTGAAGGGGACGGAGAGCAGTCGGGCCAGGGTCTGGGCGAGAAGCGTCTTGCCGGTGCCGGTGGGGCCGATGAGCAAGATGTTCGACTTCGACAGCTCGACTTCGCTATGGGCCTTCTCGGCGAAGTCGATGCGCTTGTAGTGGTTGTACACCGCCACGGCGAGCTTCTTCTTGGCCTGCTCCTGGCCGACCACGTACTCGTCGAGGAGCGCCTTGATTTCCCGTGGCTTCGGCAGCGAGGTGTCCTGCTGCTGCTCGAGCATCCGGTCCTCGGCGATGATGTCGAGGCAGATGTCGACGCACTCGTCACAGATGAAGACGGTGGGGCCGGCGATCAGCTTCTTGACCTCGCGCTGGCTCTTGTTGCAGAAAGAGCACCTCAGCACTTCGTCGCCGCTGTCTTTTTTGGGCATCCAGACCTCCGTCGAACACTCTGTTCGTGGCCGGGGAGCACGTCGGACCCTACGACACCCCAAGAGCCTTGCAACTTTACCACCCCGGAGAACATCGGTCCTCGGGGGGCTATTCCGTCCGTCCGCGTGCCCCGCCCTGTCGCCAGGAGGCGGCTCTCATCAGCCAGGTGCCGTGAGACCTCGCCGGTGAGACATCACTCGATCGGCGAGACCGTAGGCCACCGCTTCCTCCGCCGACAGAATTCGATCCCGCTCGGTATCCTGGTGCACTTGCTCGACCGGCTTGCCGCTGTGGGCGGCCAAAATCTCGTCGATCCGCTCGCGCATCTTCAGCAGGTCGCGGGCGTGGATCTCGATGTCGGTCTGCTGGCCGCCCATTCCCGAGACCCAGGGCTGATGGATGAGCACCCGGCTGTTGGGAAGAATGGTTCGCTTGCCCTTGGTACCGGCGGCGAACAGCACCGCCGCCATGGACGCCGCCTGCCCGACGCAGTAGGTGGCCACGTCGGGCTTGATGTACTGCATGGTGTCGTAGACCGCGAGGCCGGCGGATACCGAGCCGCCCGGCGAGTTGATGTAGATCGAGATGTCCTTCTCGGGGTTCTCGGCTTCGAGGAACAGCATTTGGGCGATCAGCAGGCTCGAGATGTCGTCGTCGATGGCCCGGCCCAAGAAGATGATGTTGTCCTTGAGCAGCCGCGAGTAAATGTCGTAGGCCCGCTCGCCGCGGGACGACTGCTCCACCACCATCGGAATCAGCATCTTTCCGTTCCCTTCCTTCTCCGGCTGAACTCTACAACTGGTCCCTTACCGATTCTGTTACCGGCCCGGATTTCCGCTCAACGATCGGCCTCGCTCATTTCGGTCGACTCGTCGGCAGCGGGCGCGGCACCCGGGTCCTCGCCCAGCAGAGCCCGTACCGTCTTCGAGCGCAGCAGCTGCGCGCGCAGCTCGCCAAGGCGGCCGTCGCGGTCGAGGGCCTGGCGCACCGAGCCGGTGGAGGTGCCCTCGCGCCTCGCGATCTCGCCAAGAAGGCGCTCGAACTCGTTCTCGTCCACGGTGTATCCGCGCTCCGTCGCGATGGCGTCCAAGAGCAGACGGGCGTGAACCTTTTTTTCCGCCAACGGGCGCGCCCGCTCACCTTGGTCGCGCCAGTCGATCCCGGCACGGTCGAGGTCGACGCCCTGTTGGGCCAGGCTCTGGGCGAACTCGGAGAGGACCCGCTCGATCTCCCGGTTCACCACACCCACCGGCAGAGCCGTGGGATGGCGCTGGACGAGTTGATCGAGGAGCGCCCGCTCGCGCTCCGAGCGCCGTCGCGAGGTCTTTTCGGCCTCGAGCCGGCGCCGGAACAGGCCGCGGAGGTGCTCCAGGCTCTCGAGCTCGACCTTTTTCGCCAGCTCGTCGTCGAGCGGCGGCAGGTCCTGCTCGCGGACTTCCTGGACCTCGACCCGATAGCGATGCTCATGGGTGTGGTCGTCCTCGCCGTGCTGGCGGGTGAACTCGGCCTTCTGTCCCGCGGAAAGGCCGGTGACCGCGGCCGACAGCTCTTCCCAGTAGTGGGGGTTGCCGATCTCGATCACGAACCGGTCAGGAGCCGCGTCGCCCTCGGCCACCTCGACTTCGACCCGGTCGCCCTGGGCCGCCGCGCGCGCCACCGGCACCCAGGGAGCGACGTCGCGACGGACGTTATCCAGCAGCGCGTCCACCTCGGCGTCGGTCGGTTCGACCGGCGGATCGGGCAGCTCGAAGCTGGTGGTGTTGCCGAGCTCGATCGTCGGTCGCGTTTCGACGTCGGCGGTGAAGAACAGGCTCGCGCCAGGCAGCGGGTGTCCCGCGTCGACCAGCTCGGGGGCCGCGAGGGTCTGGATGCCGGCCTCGGCCTCGGCCTGTTTCCAGTATCGCGGGAGCAGCCGGTCCATGACCTCGTGCTCGATGTCTTCCTTGTGGCGCTTCTGGACCACCGCGACCGGGGCCTTGCCCGGACGGAAGCCGGGGATCTTCGCCCGCCCCGTGAAATCGCGGGTCACCCGGGCGGTCTCGGCCTCGACGGCAGGTCCGGGAACCTCGATCTTGAGCCTCTTCTTGCAGGGACCGACGTCTTCGATCGAAACGACGACACTCATGCCGACCTCTTGGGGTTTGTCCTCGGGTGTGGGAACGCCGACCGCGAGACCGCGCGGCGCGTCACTTTCGTGGGTCTTCCAGGTTAGTGCGAAAGGGGGGACTCGAACCCCCAACCCGATTCCTCGGGACTAGATCCTAAGTCTAGCGCGTATACCAGTTCCGCCACTTTCGCCCAGTTTCGGATCGGGGGAGTCGGTCGGTAGCGCCGCCCGGCCGATGGGGGTCAATGAGGAAGAAGTGGTGAGCCGCCAGGGAATCGAACCCCGAACCCGCAGATTAAGAGTTCCTCGCAACGGACAACCACCGACGGCGGGAGACTACAGCGCCGGGGGTTAGCGGCGCAAGGGCCGGGCTCGAAATGGGCTCCGAGTAGTCCCCTGTCGGCGGTCCACTGTGACCCGATTGTGACCCGGAGGGGCCTCGATGGCGGGGCCTTAAAGATTCGATCGGACCTCGCCGCGGCTCGGCTTGGGCGGGTGAGCCGCCCCTTGGCTCCGCTTGTCGAGGTGGCGCGATGACCGCCCCTCGCCGGCTCACGCCGCCCCAACGCCGATTCCTCGACCAGGTGGAGGTCATCCGCGAGGAACCCGCCTCACAAGTCGGCTCCGTGGCCTTCCTGAGCCGTCTACTGGTTCAGGCGAATCTACCCTACCGTGAGCCGCCGGAGTCCCACTTCGTGCGGCGCAACGGCGCCCTCACTCTGACCCTCCAGGCGCCGCCCCAGATCGGCCTGCCCTTCGGCCGCTACCCGCGGCTCCTGCTGGCCTGGCTCGGGACCGAGGCCATCCGCACCCGGTGCCCCGAGATCGAGCTTGGCGAGTCGCTCTCGGCGACCATGCGCGAGTTGGGCATCACCCCGAGTGGCGGCGGCAACGGCCCCTTCGAGCGCTTCCGGGACCAGCTGCGCCGGTTGCTCAACACGACGATCTCCTACTCGTGGGACGAGCGCCGGCCGCGAGGCCGGTTCCAGGCAGACGCCGGCTACCGCATTTCGGACAGCGCCGTGTGGTGGGAGCCCACGACGGAGCCGGGCGGCAAGCTCAAGCTCTCCGAGGCGTTCTTCCAAGAGCTGCTGCGGCACCCGGTTCCGGTCGACTTCCGGGTACTCCGGGTGCTCGCGTCACCCCTCGCGATCGACATCTACGCCTGGCTCAGCTACCGGTCGTTTTCGAGCGGCAACCAGCCCATCACGATCCCCTGGCCTCTCCTCGCCGGCCAGTTCGGAACGACGGGCAGCGTCCGGAAGTTCCGCGAGAACTTCGAGCGGGCGCTTGGTGCGGTGGTCGCCGTCTACCACTCCGCAGAGGTGGAGTCGACCGCCCTCGGGCTTCGGGTAACGGCTGGAACACCGCACGTCACAGCGCGACTTCCTCGCCGGGGGATGCCGTGAGGACGGCGGCCCTAGGGCCCGTGGGCCACGAATATTTGGGGACAACTCCGGCCCTTGAGGGCCCGACCTTTGCCCACCTTCCGAGCCTTCGGGTCCCGGTTTCCCCCGTCTCGATCTTCAGTCTGGCCGTTGCTGCGGAAAACCTGCGGATATGCCTGTGGAAGGCACCAGTTTTCCACGAATACTCGGGGACGCCGTCCACGAATACCTGGGGACGCTGCGCCGCCCTGGCCACGAATATTTGGGGACACGTCCACGAATACTTGGGGACGCGATTCGGCGGTAAGCCATTGTGCCCTGGGTACTTGCAGGCCTCTCCTGTAGTTCTTCCCTGTAGTTATGAGCCTGTAGGGACCAAGTAGTCGGAGTCGACGCCTGCGACGACGAAAGGAGCGTACATGAACACGTTGGTTTCCTTGCCCCGGGAGCGGCGCCGGCCGCCCCGGACCACCTTGCTCCACGATCCGTTCGAGGCCCTGACCGCTGTGCCCGTCGACGCGGTGCCCCCCGCCCAGGAGCTGGGTGGGGGGGTCGAGGTCGAGCTGCGACGGGTGCCGCTCTCGGCCATCGAGCCGTCGCCCCGGAATCCCCGGAAGCACTTCGACGCCGAAGGGATCTCGGAACTGGCGGAGTCGATCGCGGCGGACGGCCTGAGGCAGCCGCTCGAGCTGCGCCGGTCGCCTGGCGACCCACGACGGTTTGAGATCGTGGCGGGTGAGCGGCGGTTCCGGGCGCTTTCGCGCCTGGTGGCCGACGGCCGGCTCGCGGGGGATCACCCCGTGCCGGCCCAGGTGGTCGGCGAGCTCGACGACGCCACGATGCTGCTGCGGGCGCTGGTCGAGAACCTCCAGCGGCAGGATCTCCACCCGCTCGAGGAAGCCGACGCTTTCGTCCGGTTGCGGGACGAGCACGGGCTTTCGACCGAGCAGATCGCGACGAAGGCCGGCAAGAGCCGGCGCTGGGTGCAGATCCGGATTGCGCTGACCGAGCTGCCGGCGGAGATGCGAACGGCGTTCGCCGACGGGCGGATCGGGTTGGCGGAGGCCCGGCGGCTGGTGACAACGGCTTCGGAAGCTCCAGCCGTCGAACCCGACGCCGCGTTCTCTCACCCGACCTCGCCCGCTCCCACCCTCACCCCTGGCCCCTCTCCCGCGGGCGGGAGAGGGGAACCGGAACGCAGGGGTGGGGGCGTCCCTCGCCCGCTGGCGGGAGAGGGATCGAGGGTGAGGGAGGCAGCGGGAGAGAGGTCCGCCGTGAGGGCCTTCGGCACGAGGGTGAGGGAGGCCCTCGCCCGAGCCCTCGCCGACTCCTACCCCCTGGCCCTCCGCTTCGCCCTCGCCGAGCGCCAAGCCGTGCTCGGCGGCGACCCCGCGGGAGAGCTCTTCCGCCAACTCGCCGAGCTGCCCTTGGCCGAGCTCGAGGTCCAATTGGCCGAGGCCGTCGCAGACTCGCTGCGCTCGTCGTCCCCGGATCTCCTGGACGCGCTCGTCGGCGAGCTGGGGCTGGCGGAGGTGGCACCATGAGAGTCCTCGCCGTCGCCAACGACAAGGGCGGAACGGGCAAGACGACGACCGCCGTGAACCTCGCCGCCCTCCTGGCCGAGCGCGGCCAGCGCGTTCTGCTCGTCGACTTCGATCCCCAGGCCAACGCCACGCGCTGGCTCGGGGTGCTGGACGCCGAAGCGAGCCAGGCACCGTTCCATGTGCTCGAGGGCTCGGTGCCGATCGTGGACGCGATCGTGCCGAGCATTGAACCGGGTCTCTACGTGCTGCCGGCGTCACCCTACCTGGCCGTGGCCGCGCGGTCGCTGGCGAGCGAGCCCGGAGCCGAGCGCCTGCTCGCCACGGCTCTCGACGAGCTGCCGCCCGGGCGCTTCGACGTGGTGGTGCTCGATTGCCCACCATCGCCGGGCTTCCTGACCCAAAACGCTTTCGCCGCAGCGACCGAGCTGGTGATCCCAGTCGAGGCCCGGTTCCTCGCGGCCGAAGCCCTGGCGCGGATGACCACCACGATCGCCAAGGTCCGGAAGCGGCTGAATCCGGGGCTGAGCCTGGCCGCTATTGCCGTCTGCCGGCTCGATCGACGGACGCGGCACGCGACCGAGATCGCGGAGCGGATTCGAGGCTTCGCGGGGGGCTCGCTGCCGTGCGTGCCGGTCGTGGCCATCCGCGAAAACGTCCGGTTGTCCGAGGCCGCGGCGGCCCGGCTGCCGATCCACCGCTTCGCACCGAGCTCGACGGGCGCAGAGGACTACCGGGAGCTGGCTCGGGTGCTGGCGGGTAAAGCCGAGGCGAACGGCGTTCGCCGGTCGGCGTGAGTCGGAGATCACTCTGTTGGGTGCCGAGTGGTCTGCAAAACGATCAAGCCGTAGATCCCAACAAGCGTACCGAGAGGGACGGTGGTCAATGAAGCGATGGATGCGATGTAACCCAGAGCGCGAGCCCAAGACGTCGACCTCAGCAGGCCGACGCCCGCAGCGAGGGAGGTTCCTGCACCGGCCAGTCCGAGCATGGCGAAGAGTGCAAACGGGGACGTCAGTGACGGGACCTGCCAGGTGTCGTCCTGGAACCACGGAGCGCAGAGCAGCACGCCGAGACCAACGATTGCGAGAGTGCCCAGGGCGCCCCAACCGAGGAGCACGATCCCGAGAGTCCGCGGGCTATCGAAGCGCACGAGCGAATCCTCCGGTTGAGTTCTGGTTCACCGGCACCCTATCAAGATTCGGGCTCTCCGCCCTTTCGGCCGGACCCACACCGCCGCCCGGCACGTTGGTGGTTCCTTCTCCCCCAGCCTTCGGCGCCCCGCCCGGGGCCGTGGTGTTTCGGGTGGTCGCCGGCCGGGAGGCCGGCGCTTCACCCCCGCCCGAGACCTTTTCGGCCCTTCTAGAACCATGGTCTGGGTGCGCGGGGAGCCGTCAAGGCCGAGCCCTTCGGGTCGCGCCGAAGACGGCGCGAGCCCTGACGGCCCCCCTCTCCGCACCCAGGAGTCGCTGCGCTCCTCTCTTTTTTCAAGAAGGGCCGAAAAGAAAAATGCCGGGGTCTATCCCGATCTCGGCACGGCAGCCCCGAAACGGGGCAGAAAGTCGAGAGACACCATGGCCCAAATCAACCGCCTCACCCTCGCCGGAAATCTGACCGCGCAGCCCACCTTGAGGAAGATCGGACCGGACGAAAAGCCGGTCGTCGAGGTCGGCCTCGCGATCAACAAGACCTGGACGGACTCGGCCGGACAGGTGCAGAAGCGAACGACGTTCGTCGACCTGGCCGTGTGGGGTCGGAGCGCCGAGAACTTCTTCAAGCTCTGCGGCAAGGGCGACAACGTGCTCGTCGAAGGCGAGCTGTCGCTCGGCGAATGGGTCGACAAGCAGACCGGCGAGATCCACAAGAAGCACCGCGTCCAGGTCCGCGCGTGGTCGTTCCT
>CXWL01002048.1_pt1 | contig 74127 bp, 69 predicted proteins | sample 590931 | NCBI WGS metagenome assembly CXWL01 (sample SAMEA3498368, study PRJEB10139) | groundwater metagenome | biome: water well; material: biofilm material | place: Germany | collected 2015-04-27
TATATGCACAAGCGGCGTGAGTCCGCGTGAACATCCGCTAGTGGCCAACCGCACTTTGCGTATTCGCTCGTTCCAAGCGTTCGATCAGGATTCGGCGACGCCGGCTCATCCTCGACGAGCTCGGCGGACACTTTGATTGATCAGGCGGTGCCATCGATAGCGCTCTCGGGAACGATGCAGCCGTAGCGGTCGTCAGCGAGGACAAAGCTGATCGTGTATTGCGCTTGCACGGCGCCGACCTCGCGGACGGTGATCTCGGCGATCGTCCAGGACGGCAGGGCGGCGGCGACGAGGTCGGCACCAGTTACTTCCACGAGTCTGACGCTTTCCAGGCGCACGACCACCTCTTCGCCGACCTCGTACTTGAATGTCTGGGTGTCTACGGGCGCCGTCATGTTGTTCTCCTTTGCGGGTTCCCTGGGGCTGGCTCTTCGATGTGACGAGTCCATCGTGGCCGGCCGAGGCGTCAATCGTTGTCGTTTTCGCCGCTTGTTGTCGCGGCATTGTTGACGGCCGGAGACTCGGCGAAGCTAGCGCTCTGCGGGTACTTCCGTGGTGCGGGCAGTAGGATGTGGGCACGATGGACCCAATACGACGATCGGTGCGGCTGAACCGGCTGAAGGAACTGCTGCGGGGGCGGAAAGCGGGATATACCCCCGCCGAACTCGCACGCACGACCGGCGTGAGCGTGCGCTCCATCCAGCGCGACCTGAACGTCCTGCAGTGGGAAGACGGCGTGATCCTGGCGCACGAGCATGGCCGGTACATGCTGGCGGAGAGCGAGCGCCTGGGGCCGCTGGACCTGAATCTGCAGGAAGCACGAGCGCTGTTGATCGCGACGCGGCTCTTCCTGCGGTACAGCGACGAACTGGAGCCGCACGGGGCATCGGCGCTGCGGAAACTGGCTGGGGTAATGCCGGTGACGGTGCGCGGGCAAGTGCAGGCGGCGGCGGACTCGCTGGGCAACAAGCCGTTCGACGCGGACTTCTCGCGAAACCTGATGACGGTGACGGAGGCGTGGGCGAAGAACCGGTCGCTGCGGCTGTCGTACCGGTCGGCGGGGAAGGCCCGTCCGAAGGACGTGATCGTCGACCCGTATTTCCTGGAGCCGAGCGCGGCCGGATTCTCGACGTACCTGATCGGGTTCTCGCGGACACACGAGCAGATGCGGACGTTCAAGATCGAGCGCATCGTCTCGGCGGAGATGCTGCCGCAGCACTTTCAGGTGCCGGACGGGCTGGATGTGGACACGCTGCTCTCTTCGGCGTGGGGCATCATCTGGGGCGAAGGGACGCAGGTGCGACTGCGCTTCGAGGCGGCGGTGGCATGGCGGGTGAAGGAATCGCGGTGGCATCCGTCGCAGGAGATCGAGGAACTGGATGACGGCGGCTGCCTGCTGACGATCAGCGTGGCGAGCCTGATGGAGCTGGGTAGGTGGGTAAGGAGCTGGGGCGACACGGTAGAGGTGCTGGCGCCGCCGGAGCTGCGGCAGGAGTTGCGTGAGGAGTCACTGAGGTTGGCGAGGCAGTACGCGACGACCCCCAAGGCGGTACGGCGAGCGAAGCCGGGCCGGGTGGGGTGATCGAGCTGGCACGTGGTCCAGTCGGAGGTTCGATGATCACTGTTGTGGGAGTACGGTTCGAGCATCGGAATGACGCCCTGGGCATAGGCTTGTCGCAACCGCGCATGTCGTGGCGGACGGAGACGGACGCGGCGGGATGGATGCAGGCCGCGTACGAGATCGAAGCGCGACGCGAGGCAGGGACGGTCGCCTGGGGGACGGGGCGGGTGGAGTCCAGCGAATCGGTGTTGGCGGCGTGGGGTGGCGCGGCGCTGAGATCGCGGGAGCGTGTGCTGGTGCGGGTGCGGGTCTGGGGGGTGGACGGATCGGCCTCGGACTGGAGCGAGGCGGCGGCGGTAGAGGCGGGGCTGTTGGACGCCAAGGACTGGTCGGCGCGGTTCATCACGCCGGACTGGGATGAAGACATCACGACGCCGCAACCCTCTCCCCTCCTGCGCCACGAGTTCGCAGTAGGGCCGGGAGCGACGAAAGCGCGCCTGTATGTGAGCGCGCTGGGATTGTACGAGGCGGAGATCAACGGCGCTCGCGTCGGCGATCACGTGATGGCGCCCGGGTGGACGAGCTACGACCACCGCCTGCGATACCAGACATTCGATGTGCTGCCGATGCTGCGGGAAGGCCCGAACGCGATCGGGGCGATCCTGGGCGAGGGGTGGTTTCGGGGACGCTACGGCTTTCTGCCAGTCGGGCGGCGGAATATCTACGGCGACCGCATGGCGCTGCTGGCACAGCTCGAGATCACCTACGCGGATGGGACGACGGAGACGATCGCGAGCGATGAGAGCTGGCGCGCGGCGACGGGCCCGATCGTGACATCGGGGATCTACGAAGGCGAGACGTATGACGCCCGGCTGCATACCGATGGCTGGTCGGCCGCGGGGTTCGATGATGCGGCATGGGCGCGGACGCGCGTGGTCGAGCGCGACCTGTCGACGATGATCGCGCCGAGCGGACCGCCGGTGCGGCGGCACGAGCTTCTGCCTCCGGTCGAAATCACGACATCGCCAAGCGGTAAGACGATCTTAGACTTCGGGCAGAACCTGACCGGGCGGCTCCGGATTACCGTGGCGGNNCTTATACGCTCCGCGGTAGCGGGCCGGAGACATGGGAGCCGCGGTTCACGTTTCATGGCTTCCGGTATGCAGAGATCTCCGGCTGGCCCGGCGAACTTGGCGCGGATGCCGTACGAGCGGTGGCGTGCTACTCCGACATGGAGCGCACCGGTTGGTTCGAGTGCAGCGATCCGCTGATCAACCGCCTGCACGAGAACGCCGTGTGGAGCATGAAGTCGAACTTCCTCGATGTGCCGACGGACTGCCCGCAGCGCGACGAGCGGCTGGGGTGGACGGGCGACCTGACGGTGTTCTCGCCAACGGCGTGCTTCCTGCACGACGCGGCGGGGTTCCTGGAGAACTGGCTGGGCGATCTGTCGGCAGATCAGACAGACGAGGGCGTGGTGCCGATCGTTATCCCGAACCTGTTTGCGAATGTCGAGGCAGCGGGGCCGCTGTTCCGGGGCATGGCGCAGGCGGTGTGGGGCGACGCCGCCGTGGTGGTGCCGTGGGTGCTGTACGAGCGCTACGGCGACGCAGGCGTGCTGGAGAGGCAGTACGACAGCATGACGGCGTGGGTCGGCTGCGTGGAGCGGCTGGCGGGGCCGGGGCGGCTGTGGGACAAGGGGTTCCAGTTCGCCGACTGGCTGGATCCGGCAGCGCCACCCTCGGAGCCGGCGAAGGCGATGACCGACCCACATCTGGTGGCGACCGGCTACTTCGCCTGGGTGTGCGAGCTGATGAGTAAGGTCGCGACGGTGCTGGGGCGCGAAGACGACCGCGCGCGCTACGCACAGTTGTCGGATGAGGTGAAGGCGGCGTTCCGGCGCGAGTACGTGACGCCAAGCGGCCGGATGGCGAGCGACGCGCAGACGGCGTACGCGATCGCGCTGCGCTTCGGCCTGCTGGAGACGGAGGAGCAGCGACAGCGGGCAGGGCGGCGGCTGGTGTCGCTGGTGCGGTTCAACAAGTACCGGGTCGGTACAGGGTTCGCGGGGACGGCGCTGGTGCTGGACGCGCTGTGCGACGCGGACGAGCACGAGACGGCGTACCGGATGCTGACGGAGCAGTCGTGCCCATCGTGGCTGTACCCGGTGACGATGGGGGCGACGACGATCTGGGAGCGCTGGGACAGCATGCTGCCGGACGGGACGGTGAACCCTGGCGAGATGACGTCGTTCAATCACTACGCGCTGGGAGCGGTGGCGGACTGGCTGCACCGCACGGTGGCGGGGCTGGCGCCGCTGGAGCCGGGGTACAAGCGCATCACCGTGCGACCGGTTCCGGGAGGGGGTCTGACATCAGCGTCGGCGCGGCTGCGGACCCCGTACGGGGTCGCGTCATCGAGCTGGGTGGTGACGGACGGGCGGATGGAGCTGGAGGTGGTGGTGCCGGCTAACGCTTCGGCTTTTGTTGTGCCGCCTGACGGCGGCGACGGTGTGGAGGTGGGGTCGGGAGTACATCATCTTATGTTTGGGGTTTGATCCGCGGAACCAAGAGGGGCCGTTTGGTCAACAGATGAAAACAGATGGGACCGATGGGTGGTCAGTAGTGGGTCGTCGCCTTTAGTGACGGTCGCGTCCCCCCGATGGTTTCTCAATTCCAATTTGTCCAAGCAGCGATTCAGTTACGAGGACGCCGACGACAAGTCCGACAACAATCGCAAATGTCAATGCGAGGACGACTCCAGCACTTGCCCCGCTGCCACCATCGCGGATCGCGAGACCAACGACGAGCGCGACTGCGAACAAACTGGCAACAAGGTATTGGCGCCACCGATACCTGGCCCGTCCTATCAGCTTCATTCCGAAACGTCCTGACCTGCCCCGGCGGCACATCCACCCAAACGTGCGTACAACACCCATACAACGGCTTTCGCAAACGGTTCGATCTTCGAGGCGCGATTGGTTCACGGAGGCGTTGTGAGTGGGCGATCGAGGTAATCCTCGAGGTTCTTCGGGCGGTAGGTGCGGAGGTCGCGGCGGCGGTCGAAGGTGGTGGAGTGCAAAGATTCGTTGCCGCGGTCGGCGGCGCCGATCTTGCGGGTGTGTTGGGGGAGAAGGGACATCGGAAAGCTGCGCTTGTCGTGGAGGAGGCCGAGGGGGTCGGTCGGAAACTTCGCAAGAGCATCGCCGTCCAGAGCGAGGCCGGTGGCGCGGGCCTTTTCGGCGAGCCAGTGGAGGGCGCCGTTGGAGAGACCGGCCGAGGTGTAGCCACCGCCGACGTCGGAGTGCACGCCGGGGAACCAGGCCTGTTCCATCGTCTGATGTTCGGCTTCGGGATGCTGCGACCAGAGGGTGGGCTCAAACACACGGAGGCGCTCGTCGACCGCGATGGCGTGGTAGGCGAACTCGACGCTGCGGCTGAGATCGGTGTCGCGAAACTCGTACTTCGCCGGGCTGAAGGGACCGAGCCACTGCAGGTAACGCGGGGCGGGGATGCCGAGGCGGCCGACGGTGTCCCAGACGCCGATGAATCTTATGACCATCGGCCAGACGGCGTGGGCGCCGCGGAACTCCTTCGCCTCGTTGGTGTCTGGTGCGGTGGGATCGCCTTTGTCGCGGTGGCGGTAGATCTCGTAGGCGCGGTCGATGAGGGCGGGGTCGTCATTCTTGGCGATGCCGCACTTGCGGACGAGGCCGGCCGTGCTGCGGACGGTGAAGGCGCCGCGGCTGAAGCCGAAGAAGTAGATCTCATCGCCCGGGACGTAGTGGTTGACCAGGAAGGTGTAGGCCTCCTTCACGTTATCGGCGAGGCCGGAGCCGAACATGCCGCCGAAGAGTTTGTCGCGCAGGCCGCTGTTTGTGCCGACGCCGGTGTCGTATTTGAGGATCTGGTCGTTGCCGGCGGCATCCTTGTCGAGGATGAGGTCGGAAAAAATGCCGACATTGCTGAGGTTGCCGCCAGCGTCGGGCTCGCGGATCTTCGTGCCCCAGGTACCATCGCAGAGGACGATGAGTCGACGGGACATGGGAGTTCTCGGTTTCTCAGTGGTCAGTCGTCAGTCGCAGGTCCACGTTCGCGGGATCAGTATCGGTTCGGCGTGGCGAGTCTGTGTTGCTTTTGGGCGCACAGCTATTCCGCAGCGGACAGGTCTAAAGACCTGTCCTTACGATCTCGGGAGGCGGTCGGACACCGGTGGCAGTGGCGGATGTGGGGCGTGGGGGTGGGTCTGGTAGTAGTAGGCGGTGCTGCTGTAGTCGTTGCTCAGGTCGTTCGCGTGGCCGTGCTCGATGGTGACCCTGATGCTCTCACGGAAGTGGATGGGATCCTCGATGTGAAAGCGGTACATGGAGTTCTTGCCGGACCACGGCCACTCCTTCGTACCCTGGTAGACGGTGATGCCGTGGTAGGGCGTGCAGAAGGTGGTCTCCGGCGAGAAGGCGGTGTTGAAATAGTCTTCCGTGCCGGTGCCGCGCAAAGCGAGTTCGCCGTCGATCCAGATCATGTCGTCGCCTTCGCCGTACCAGTCGTTCTGCTGCTTCTCGAAGACGTCGATGTTCAGGTTGCAGCCGACGTAGTGCCCCCTGCCTTGCGCGTCGAGGATGACGTAGTTGCCGGCGCCATCGAGATTGGGCCGGCGCCAGGCTTCGGCGCGCTCTTCATTGGTGTGGGCGCGGCCTTTGAAGCCCCAGCCGTCGGTCGGGTGTTCGTGGCGCCACTGCGCGTGGAAGAGGCCGGTATCTGGCTGCGGGGCGTCATAGGTTTCGTAGTCAACGTAGAAGTACAGGACGAGGCGGCGGTCGCCCTCGTTCGTTATGTCGATTCTTCCTTGCTGCTGGAAGGGCATCGGGAAGTAACAGTTGAAGCCGCGACCGTCGCGGGGGGACATGGTGAGCGGCTGCGACCAGTAGTCCACCATCATGCCGTGTCCGACCCCGAAGAAGTCGCCGAGCGGGGCTTCAACGCAGGGGGTTCCGGCGCCGTCCCAGTACATGCGGAGGACGTTCTTGCGAAGGTACGCGTCCTCGCGGGACATGGTGGTCATCCAGATGTGCCGGACGGTTCCCGGGCCGGTGAGGGCTGCGAGGGTGCGCGTTTCGCCGGGATGGATCATCCAGGCGTCAGCGTTGCCGCCGGTGATGTCCCAGGAGGACTCGCGGCGGCGGGTGGCGTCACGGAGGCGGGCGAGATCGGTCAGTGACATGTTCGTCAGTTGTCAGTCGTCAGTCGTCAGTCGTTTGGCTGCGAGCGTTTGGCCCTCGCGGTTAGCCCCTTGCTCCCGCAGACGCGAATTCTTGCTCGAGGACGGATTCGTAGAGCTTGACGTGGGGTGGGCCGTCGATGACGCCGGACATGGAGGCGCCCTTGTGGCCAGCGGCGAAAGCGGGGCTCTGCATCCAGGCGATAAAGGCGTCGCGGGACTCCCAGGTGCTGTGAGAGATGTACTCGCCTTCGGTGTCGCAGCGGAGGAGGGAGAAGCGGACGATGCCAGGTACGTCCTTGAGCTGGGACTCGCGGTCCCGCCACACGCGCTCGAAGGCTTCGGCCTGGCCGGGGGCGATCTGGAAGTTGTTCATGGCGACAAACATGGTGCGGTACTCCTCCTTGGGGCACATCGAGGCGAACTGATACTCCGCAGCGGCATCCGTTGGTGCGGGGCATGGTACCAGCACGACGAGGACAGGTCTAAAGACCCGCGTTTGCGGGATGGCGGGGGGCGGCGAGGCGGGGGCTGTGTGGCGTGATCGGGAACCGCGCGCAGCTACGACGGGAAGTCCTGCATGATGGTGATGATGGCCGGGCCCAGGATGACGATGAACAGCGTCGGGAAGATACAGAGGACGAGCGGGAAGAGCATCTTCACCGGGGCCTTGTAGGCGGCCTGCTCGGCGCGCTGGCGGCGCTTCACGCGCAGGGTGTCGGCCTGGACGCGAAGGACGGTGCCGATCGAGGAACCCATGGCTTCGGCCTGGATGACGGCGTTGGTGAACTGAATGAGGTCCATGACACCGGTGCGCTCGCCGAGCTCCTTGAGTGCGTCGCGGCGGGTCTTCCCGAGCGAGATATCGTGGAGGGCGCGTCTAAGTTCGTCGGCGAAGGGGCCTTCGACTTTTTCGGCGACGCGGGTGAGGGCAGCATCGAGGCCAAGGCCGGCCTCGACGCAGGTAGTGATGAGGTCGAAGGCGTCGGCGAGGCTCTTGATAATGGTGCTCTGACGGGAGCGGGCGCGAGACTTGACGAGGTAGAAAGGCATAAAAAAGCCGACCGCGCCCATCACGCCAACGATGCCGAGAGACATGAGCGAGAGCTTCGCGCCGGTCACGAACACGACGAGGAAGCTGAGGCCAAGCGACACACTGGCGCAAATGACGAGCATGGTGAGGAAGCCCTGCATGTTCATCGGTTCGCCGGCGTAAATGAGTTGCTTCTCGACGCCCTTCAGCATCGAGGTGGGGAGCAGCGAACGGAGGCCGTCGGTGACGCCGGACAGCAACGGCGCGAGGACGCGATCGCCAATGGGGTCGCGCGTGGCGACCTTGGCTTCGGGTTCGGCACCGCGCTTCCAGCCCTCGAGACGCGCGCGGGCGGCGACGGACGCCTGCGACTGGTTACCAGAGACAATGCCCGCGAGGGCGAGCACGATAGCGCTGAAGATCATTCCCGCGATGACGAGAGCCACAGGGTCAAGAACCATCGCTATACCTCGATATCCATGATGCGCTGGATGATCATAATGCCGAGCACCTCAAGCACGACGGCGACGACGAGCATCACCTTCCCGAGCACGGTGGTAAAGAGCGGGTTGATGTAGCCGGGGCTGATGACGGAGAACAGGATGCCGATCGCGATGGGCAGTAGTCCGATGACGATACCGGTGAGCTTCTGCTGGGCGGTGAGTGTTTCGATCTCACCGCGGATTCGGATGCGCTCGCGCATGGTACCGGCGACATTGTCCAGGATCTCGCCGAGGTTGCCGCCGACCGTGCGCTGGACCAGGATGGCGGTGATGACCATATCGAGGTCGTAGCTGTCGGACCGCTCCCCGAGGGCCAGCATCGCTTCTTCAACGCCGGATCCGATGTTCATCTCGTGAATGGTGCGCGAAAACTCCGTCGAGATCGGGTGCTGAAGCTGCTCGGAGGCGACGCTGAGTGACTGCAAGAGGCCGAAGCCGGCCTTCAGCGAGTTTGAGATCATCGTGAGCGCCTCAGGCAGTTGGGCGTTCAACATCGCGACGCGCGACTTGCGACGGCGATTCATGTAGATCTTGGGCAGGTTGTAACCGATGACGGCGGCGACCAACATCAAGAGCCAGCCGATCACCCCCTGAATGAAGAAGAACGGGATGACGAACCCGATCCCGGCGAGCGCAAGCCGGATAACGATGTACTCGCCCGGGCTGAGCGTCATGTCCGCGCGTTCCAGCTGCTGGGTAAGGCGCTCGGCGATGTTGGCGCTGGCCACCTTCGCCAACATGCCCGTATCGATCCTGGGGGCGCGCAGCGCGGCGGCCTGCTGGCCGGGCGCGGCGGCGGATGCCCCGGACATGAGGCCTTCGATGCGGCCGCGGACGTTCGACGCAGGGACGGCGTTGCCGTAGAACGCGAACAGACCGACCATGACGGTGGCCAGGACGGACAAGGCGGCGACAGCGGCGAGCGGGTCGAAGACCATCAGAACCCCACAGGTGCAAAGAGATCGGCTGGCAGGTGAATGCCGTGCGTTTCAAATTTCTCGGAGAAGCGCGGGCGGATGCCGGTGGTGCGCAGCTCGCCCAGCACGCGGCCATCGGTATCGACGCCGGTCTGCTCGTAGCGGAACAGGTCTTGCATCGTGACGACCTGACCTTCCATGCCGGAGACTTCGGAGACGGTCGTGAGCTTGCGCGTGCCATCGGGGAAGCGGGCGATCTGGATCACGACATGGATGGCGGAGGCCATCTGTTCTCGAATGGCCTTCACTGGCAGATCAAAGCCGGCCATCATGACCATGTTCTCGATGCGAGCGAGAGCATCGCGCGGGGTGTTCGCGTGAACCGTGCCCAGGGAGCCTTCGTGCCCAGTGTTCATCGCCTGCAGCATGTCGAAGGCCTCGGAGCCACGAACCTCACCGACGATGATGCGGTCAGGCCGCATACGGAGCGAGTTGCGCACGAGGTCACGCTGGGTGACTTCGCCCTTACCCTCGAGAGACGGCGGGCGCGCTTCGAGGGTGACGACGTGGCCCTGCTGGAGTTGCAGTTCCGTTGGGTCCTCGATGGTGACGATGCGCTCGGTGTCCGGAATGAATGACGACAGGGCGTTGAGCATGGTTGTCTTACCGGAACCGGTACCACCAGAGATCAAGATGTTGAGCTTGGCCTGCACGCAGGCACGCAGGAACTCACCGAGTTCGTTGCTCAAGGCCCCCGTCGCGACGAGGTCATTGACCGTCATCTTGTCCTTGCGGAACTTTCGGATGGTGATGGTTGGGCTCTTGGGTGCGACCGGGGGGATAATGACGTTCACACGGGAGCCGTCCGCGAGCCGGGCATCGACCATCGGCGATGATTCGTCGACGCGGCGACCCAGGGGAGCGACGATGCGCTCGATGATGCGCATGATGTGCTGGTCATCGCGGAAGCGCACGGAACTGAGGTACAGGCGCCCTTCCTTCTCGTAGAAGACCGTGTCGGGCGCGTTGACCATGACTTCGGAGATGCCGCCGTCGCGAAGCAGCGGCTCCAGCGGGCCCAGGCCGAGGACTTCGTCCGCCACCGCGGAGACGAGCTCGTCCCGGGTAGTCCCGACGATACCGGGCATCTCCTGGGCGATCAGCGTGCGCGCGGCCTGCTCGACGGCCTCGCGCGCTTTGTCCTTGCCGAGACCCTCCAGCTTGTTCGGGTCCAGCTCTTCAATGAGGCGCTGGTGCAGCGTGAACTTCAGCTCGTTAAGGGCGACCACGTTCTGGGACATCTGTCCCGGGCGGGTGAAGCTGTTGGCGGCGGCGCCGCCGGCGCCGCCATTAGCGGCGGCGCTACCGCCCTGACCGGGCTGGATGCGCTTTGACTGCCATTGGAACTGGCCCATGGTGAATTCCCTTCCGGTGCGCTACGCGGACCGACCCAGAAAGCGGTCCAGAAAGCCGCGCTTTTCCTGCCTGGTGCCCGTGAGCGCGTGGGCGAGGTCGATGATCGACCGCGAGACGCGCGCGTAGGGCTTCGCAATAACAATCGGCTGCCCAAGCTGCGTGCTTGAGGCGACGCTGAGATCGTGGGGGATCCGCCAGAAGACGTCGTACTCCAAAACCCGCGCCACATCCTCCTCACGGAGGCTGTTGGCGGCGGTGGAGTGGTTGATGGTGAGCTTGACTTTGTCCTCAGAGACCCCGGCGGCGCGGAGCATCTCGAGGGCGAGGGCGGTGTCCTTAATGCTGGCGATGTCCATGCTGGTCACGAGCAGGATCAGGTTGGCCAGCTCGAGCGTGGCAGCGATGAGCTCGTTGAACGTGCCCGGCGTATCGATGACTACGTAGTCGTGTGTCTGCGCAACCAGTTCGACGATTTTTTCGATGTGCTGGGGCGTCATATTGCGCCACTCCGTGGGGTGGAGGGGGGCGGGCAGAATGTTCACGCCGCTGTAGTGCTTGACCAGATAGTCCTTGATCTTGTCGCGGTCGATTTCGTCGATTTTGCGGGCGACGTCGGCGATGCTGGCTTCAACCGCGATGTCCATCATGATGGCGACGTCGCCGAAGCGCGTGTCCATGTCTAGCAGGCAGACGCTGGCCCCGGTGATCTTGGCAAGCGTGGTCGCGAGGTTCGTGGAGATCGTGGTCTTGCCGATGCCGCCCTTCGCCCCGAAGACGGTGATCACCGTGCCGCGCCCCGAGACTTCGGTAGGCCCGCCTTCGCTGCGGAGACGCTTCTTTTCCTCTTGTTCCAGGACGCCATAGACGGCACGGCTGAGCTCTTCCGGCTTCAGTGGCTTCACCAGGTAGTCGCGCGCGCCAGCAACCATGGACCGCCGGACCGACTGCGCGTCGGTCAACGACGAGTAGACGATGGTCGGAGCGTTTGGGCAGGCGTCGGCGAGCTGCTCGATCGTCTGCAGAGCGAGAGCGACCGGCTCTTCGACGGAGACGATGAAGACATCCGGCGGGTTTTCCTTCGCCACGGTGACGGCTTCGACGCCGTATCCGGATTCGCCGATGACCTGGAAGTGGGCGAGTTGAATGGCGCGTTTCGTTTCGGCCCGACTCGAGAGGTCGGGGTCGATGGTGACGATTTCCGGATTCCGTGCCATCTGTCGCGTCTCCTGATCCCGCAATCCCGCGGAATCTTCATCTTGTTGCCCCGCCGATGACAGAGCCTGGTTTCGCTGTCCCGCTGGTCGTTACTGTGCTTCGGGGCTCTCCGCTTCGACTTCGAGCTAAGGTGTGCGCCTGTAACCTTCGGGCTTGAGCTCTTCCGGCAAGAGGGCGACGTCGCTCTCTGGCAGGATGTCGGTCAACAGGGTGTTGGCAGAGTCTTGCACAGTGGTATCACCGATGCCGCGCGACGTAGCCCGCAGTTGGCCGCGACCTTCGGCAAGCAGGATCTGCTGGACCTCTTCCGGCGACAGCAAGACCGTGATGGTGGCGGCGTCCGGCACGATGGCCGCCTGGTCGGCCGCGATCGGCACTCCGTCCGATGCGCCCGAGGCGGCATTCGGCGTGGAACTGCTGACGGGACCCGAGCTCACGATCGTCTGCGCGACGGCCGCGACCTGTACGTTCTTCAGAAGCGTCTTCGAGATGACTTCCTGATCCGAGCAGCAGGTCCACACGACGTCAATCCAGTCGCCGGGAAGGATGAGGCCGCCGGCTGTCTGCACCTGCGAAGCGCGGATCGAAACGGCTCGCTTTCCGGCGGGAACGACGTAGGCGATAGCGGCGCCGGTCACCGGCCGCGAGGTGTCGACCACAGAGGTGGCCACGACCTGTTGGTTGATCTCGATAGGAAACTTGGTGACCTTACCGACCGCTTCCTCGACTGTTATGAAGGCGCCAGCGGTGACACTGTTCGCCGAGAGGTTCTTGACTTCGAGCATATCGGCGGTAATGGTCGTGCGCTGCTTGATCGCGACGCGGGCGACGACGACCTTTTGGTCACCGGCCGCGGTGCTACCGCCGGATGAGCCATCGTCGGTGGCGGCGATGCGCGCGTACACGAGCGCGGCGCTCAGACCGGCGAGGAGAACGGCCACCAGAAGGAAGCGACGGTTCAGCCTGCCCTGCGAACTGCTTGCGGCTCTCTGTGCCATGGTCAATCCCCTCTGCTATCCCACTTATAGCGATCCCGCTCCTGGCGGTGCCGTGGTTCGCGGTCTCACTGGTCGCGAGATCTCCGCTGCGCTACGACTTCGCTACGAGCGACTACACTGCCTATAGGTATCGGCGTTCGTGCTGGCCGCTTTATTCGTTGGACGGCCAGATTCGGCCAAGTCGTGGAAACCCCTATGCCCCTGCCCGCGCCGCTCAAGGCACGCACCTCCAACCTCCTCACACGGCGGGATCCAGCAGCTTCATCTGCTTCCGAAGCGAATTGAGCGCCCGGTGCTGGATGACGCGGATGGCGGCCACGCTCTTCCCGATGATCTCAGCTACCTCCTTGTAGTCGAGGTCCTCGATGAATCTGAGGATGATCACCTGGCGCTGCTCCTCACGCAGGAGAAGGATGGCTTCGCGAACGAGGCTCTCGTCGGCGGATTGCATATACGAGCTTTCGGGGTCGATCCGCATCTTCTCGTCGACGATGCCGTCGTGAAGCTGGGATGACTCTCGCTTGGCGCGAAGGTGGCTGACGCCGAGGTTGTGGGCGATGCGTAGGAGCCAGGAGACGAAGGGGGCGCCCCGGACCTGGTAGCGAGGGATCGCCTGCCACGCCCGGAGGAACGTCTGCGAGGCGAGATCCTCCGCTTCCGTGGCATTGCCCACCATGTAGTACAGGTGGCGATAGACGCGGACGATGTGGCGATCGTAGAGCTCGCCGAAGGCCTCTTGATCCTGCTGGATGGCACGGTGCACCAGGGGGGTGTCGTCGTTCGCACGAGGGACCGCCGCGCTGCTTGCACCGACCATGCGTGTGCACTCCTTCGAGCTACGGCACATCCACGAGGGGGTCGAGAGGGTTGTTCGTGTGAAGCCGCCGGTTCCCTGCGGGTTGCCTGCGGAAGCACCGAGGGATTCCCCTCATCGTCCCAATGAAAATCGGCAGTTCGATGGCCCTGCTTGAGGGCTAGACTCGCGAAGGGGTGGATTCTTACGGTCGTCAGCCGTCGGTCGGCAGTCGCCAGCCGCCAGGTTCCCGCACACTCAGCTGGCCTGCTGCTCGGGTTGATCGTTGCCTTCGTGGGGGAAGCCCATCTCTCGGGGCATCATCTCGGTGAGGCGGCGGGGCGGCGCGTCGGTCGGACTCGTCTGCGGGTCGGCCTCGGTCGCCGGAGGCGGCCCGGCGTCGGGCTTGGTGGAGGCCATGCCCGGCTGCGGGAGCGCTGGTGCAGGCGGAGCCCCCTTGTCGCGGAAGATGTTCGTGGTGTCGCCACTCCGTGGAGCGGCTGGCGCGGCCTCCCGATCCGGCAGCGGAGCCCCCTCGGGCAGGAGCCGGAACTCGAAGATATGGTCGCCGATCTGGAGGGTTTCGCCGGGATCCATCATCGTCCAGCCACCGCTCACACCGTCGTGAGCGATGCTGGTGAGACGGGTGAGGCGGTGAACCATGAGGTTGTCTTTCTTGATCCAGATGCGGGCCTCCTCCGTGGCAAGGCGCGGGTCGTTGATGCGAACCGCGCACTGGCTCCCGGAGCCGATACGCACCGGCTGGCCACCGACGGGATACTGACGGCCGGCGTCGGTGCCGGCGCAAGCGATCAGCACGCCAAGGGGTTCACCGACCTCTTCCGCAACTGGCGGCATGATCGTCGCGCTCGGAGCCGCGCTCTCGTCATCAGCGGACGGCGTCGTGATACTGCGGTGCTGCGTCGCCCAGGGAGTGATGCGCTGGTCGGCGGAGGCGATGGCCAGGCTGGGGCCGGAAACCTGGCGGACGCGCTGCACGACGAGAAACCCGCCGCCGATGACTGCGAGCACTCCGACGATGCCAGCGATGGGCAAGATCGGCAACCCGCCGCCGCCGCGACTATTCTCCGCGCCACCGGGAGCGACAGGCGCGGCAGGGACGGACGAAAACGTGAGCGCGGCGCCATCAACGATCTTGCCGCCGATGGTGACGGAGATACGCAGCGTGTGCTCGCCTTCGGTGAAGAGATCTGGGTCGTAGCTGAAGGTGAAGGGAGCGCTGGTAGCCTCGAAGACGTTCACATTGTCTACGTAGAAAGCGGCTTTGGTGATGGGCTGGGCGCCTTCAGATGTGGCGGTGATGTCGCGCATTTCTTCGAGGGCGTCGCCAGCGGCGAGACCAAAGATGGTGATGGCGGGGGCGAGGAACGCTCCGCTTGGCGTGAACGTGCTCGTCGCGCTGCTGGTGCGCCCGCTCGCCGAAACCTGCACCTTGATGGGCGCGTCGACCTGGCCGGCTGCGGAAGAGGCATCGAAGGTGACGATGTACTGATTTTGGAGAAGACGGCCAATGCCCTGGTACACGCCGGTGAGAGCGCCCGGGGTGGGCGCCTCGAGGTAGGCGCCGTTGGAGATGCTGGCGAGATCGATGAGGAACGACGAGTCTTCGATCGCCGCGCCCTGGGCGATGGTGAAGACGGGCACACTGGCCGAGCGGGCGGCAGCGAGTGCGCCCTCGCGCGTGACATCAGTGACGATCGCGTCCTGCGCACCATCCGTGAGCAGGATCAGCGCACGGCGCGGTGAGGTCGACGTGGCAGCCTGGCTCACGGCGGCGGCAGTGGCCTTGTAGATCTCCGTCTGGCCGGTGGACTGCAGACCGTTGATGGCGGCGATGGCGGCGGCCCTGTCCGTAGTAAAGTCCTGCTGAACGGTCACCGAGTTGGCAAACCGCATGATGGCGACCCGGTCCTCCGGCGCGAGGCCGCGCACAAACGCTTCGGCGGCGTTCTTCGACTGGGCGAGGGCTTCACCGGCGGTGCTGCCGCTGGTGTCGATGAGAAGGAGCACGTCGAGTGGAATGCTGTCGCTGGAGGCGAGCTCGGCCTTCGAGACCACCGCCGGCGCGCCGCCGACGGTGACCGTGAAGTTGGAAGCGTTGAGTCCCTGCAGCGAGGCGCCAGAGGTGTCTTCGACGTTCACAACCGCCTGTGCATCCGGGTAGGGCAGCTCGCTGACGCTGGCGATCGTGGAGCGCAGGCTGGCGTCCTGACCATGGGCGACGGCGACGGCCACCAGCGCGGCGGCGAACGCAGCCAGCGGGGCGAGGTATCGGGCTGATTTGCGTTGTCCGGTGGAAGACATGCGGAGCCGCCTTTGGGGTGCCGAGCCGGGATGGAGCCGCGGCTGACCTACGATTCTGTCAAGAACGGCCTGAAAGCCCTTGACACTCCCTCACATTCGGTGGCAGGATCATCCCACCCTTAGGCGGGACACACCCCAGGCACGAGGCCGCAGGGTGAACCCGCCATCAGAATCAGTATCGGTTGGTAACCGCCGCGATTGACCCCGACAGCCTGGAGGCGAGCCGAGAGCTCGCCCTCGAGACGCCGGGGAGGGCAGGCTCCAGCAGGGACGCGAGGGCACGCGGAAATTGGTGTTATGTCGTAGTCGCGCGGATCGCGCGAACGCTGTGCCCCCGCCATAGCGGCCTTTGGACTGCTTCGCGGGAAACTTCAATGGGGCCACGGGCCCAGGGGACGCGAGTTCAGGAGGCGGGGCCTGGCTAGCGTCCCCTGGCCCCAACCCGTTTCCCAGTTCGCAGTTGTCGGTGTCACAGTCAGCCGGGCCGGGTGCCCTGCCTTACTCTTGCTCGGAAGAGTGGTTCGCGTGCGGTGAACGAGCGCTGCAACATCTCTCGTACACGTGCTTCATGTTTCTGCGGCCTTACCGATACTTCTCCCGGAAGGACCAGGGGAGCCGCCGCTCAACCCGTGTCCCTGTGCGGCCGGATCGCTCACTCCTACGCCTCGAGAGCAGGAGCGGTTCGGCGGATTGGCGCGCAACGAGGGAGCCGTGCATGACGACTGAAATCGCCTCCTCGACGCGCTCTTTGCCGGCCGCGGTGGAGCGCACGTCCGCGCCGGTCGATGAAGGAGGGTCCGCGCCGTTCGTCCCCCAGCCACAGACCGTCGAAGAGACGGGCCTCGACTTCTCCATGATCCTGGATCTCATCGTGAAATCGATCTACTTCGCGGGCCGGCCGGCGGCGCGGCAGATCGCGGCGCAGATCGCCCTGCCGTTCGCGGTTGTGGACGAAATCCTCCAGTTCATGAAGCGCGAGCAGATGACCGAGGTCGTCGGTAGCAGCGGCATGGGCGAGCAGCTCTACCAATACTCACTATCGGTGAAGGGCATGGAGAAGGCTGAAGAAGCGCTGGCCCGCAACCACTACGTCGGCCCTGCGCCTGTGCCCTTCGACCTGTACCTGGACGTGCTGAAGGCGCAGTCGATCCGCAACATTCGGCTGAACCCGGAGACCGTCGACCGCGCCGTGTCCCACCTGGTGCTGGACGAGTCGGTAATCGAGGCGCTGGGACCGGCGGTGAACTCGGGGCGTTCGATGCTGATCTACGGCGGTTCCGGTAATGGAAAGTCGACGATCACGGGGGGCGTCGGGCGGATGCTGCCGGGCGAGGTGCTGATTCCGTACGCCATCGATATCAACGGCATCATCGTCAAAGTGTTTGACCCACGGGTACACAACGAGATTCCGGTGGACAAAACGGGCGACCGGCGCGGCGATCCCAGCGCAAGCAATGGCGATCGCCGTCGCGACCGACGATGGGTGATTTCCCGGCGGCCGATGATCACCGCCGGAGGCGAGCTGACCCTGGCGGAGCTGGAGCTGAAGTACTCGGCGCAGTCGAAGTTCTACATCGCCCCGCTGCAGTGGAAGGCGAACAGCGGAATCATGGTCGTCGACGACTTTGGGCGCCAGATGATCCAGCCGAAGGAGCTGCTAAACCGCTGGATCGTGCCGATGGAGGAGCGGGTCGATCACCTCTCCCTGCACACGGGTGACGTTGTGGAAGTGCCGTTCGACTGCCTGCTGATCTTCTCTACTAACCTGCATCCGTCGCAGCTTGGCGACGAAGCGTTCTTCCGGAGGATCCGGCACAAGATCGAGATCCCTGACCCGACGAAGGAGCAGTTCCTCGAGATCCTCTCGCGGGTGTGCCAACAGCGCGAGATGCCGCTGGATCCGGATTCGGCGCTGTACCTCGTGGACCGCTACTACACGCGGCTGGACCGCGGCTTCAAGGGCTGCCACCCGCGCGACCTGGTGGAGATCATCAGCGACATCTGCCAGTTCCACGGCGAGCCAGCGGTGTTCGACCGCGTACACCTCGACCAGGCGGCCCACTCGTACTTTGTGTCGTTGCAGGAACCGTCGTCGAAGCAGCTGGGGCAGTTCGGCGGCCTGACGCGGGCGGCCTAGGTAGTTCGTAGTTTGTGGTTCGTAGTTTAAGGACAGGTCTTCAGACCTGTCCTTACGTGTGTTTGTTGCCTACGATTCCTCCGGCTTGATCTTGATAGTGAGAGATGGAGGGTACATGGGGCGGCTTGAGGGCAAGGTTGCGGTGGTTACGGGTGGGGCGAGCGGGATCGGGGAGGCGACGGTGCGGCTCTTCGTCGCCGAGGGAGCGCGGTGTGTGATCGCCGATGTGCAGGATGATCGCGGGAATGCGCTGGCCTCCGAGCTGGGCGGATTGGCCGCGTATCGGCGGACCGATGTGACGCAGGAAGAGGATGTGAAGGCCGCCGTGGCGCTGGCCGCCTCCAAATTCGGACGCCTTGACTGCATCTTCAACAATGCGGGCGTGGTGGGGACGGTCGGGCCGATCGAGGACATCCCCGCTGTGGAGTACGACTTCACGATGAACATACTGCTCCGGGGCCCGTTCTTCGGGATGAAGCACGCGGCTCCGGTGATGAAGGCGCAAGGCAGCGGCAGCATCATTAGCACGGCCAGCGTCGCCGGCGTCACTGGCGGCGATGGGCCGCACATCTACTCCGTCGCCAAGGCCGGCGTGATGCACCTGACGCGGTCGGTGGCGCTGGAGCTGGCAGAGCATGGGGTGCGCGTGAACGCGATCTGTCCCGGGGGCATCGTGACGCCATTGATCACACAGGGCATCCCGAACATGCCGGCGGAGCGGAGCGCGGAACTGGCGCGACAAGGACTGAAGATGTTCCAGCCACTTCGTCGCGCCGGCGAGCCGGAAGACATCGCGAACGCGGCGTTGTGGCTGGCGAGCGAGGAGTCGTCGTTTGTCACCGGGCAGTCAATCATCGTCGACGGCGGGCTGACCGCGGGAAACCAGTGGTCGAAGCAGGCGGCGCCGTTCAAGGTGCATACGCCCATGGGGAAGTAGGCCGGTCGTCCGTCGTTAGTCCAGCCGCCGGACGACGTTGTTCCATGTTGAGGACGCAGCCGCAGGCGCTACCAGTAGCTGCCTAGCCGTAGCTGCGCCGAATCTCTGTGTACGATGGCGGCCTCGTACGATAGTCGATTGTTGTGCGAGCACCAAGAACCGGCTCTCTTCTTGACTGATTTTTATAGGCAGATATCTGCCTATTGACAGATCAGCTTCCCGGGTGCATAATCGACCCCATGAAGCGCAAACCAAACACCCTCTTCCCTATCGAACTGTCGATTCTCTCCGGGGCCGTCGAGTTCCTGCGATCGGGAGACGGGGAGTTTCACGGCTATCTGATCGCGAAAGCCCTGCAGGACGAGGCGGGGGCCCGCCGGCTGACCGGCCACGGCACCCTCTACCGGGCGCTGGAGCGGTTGGAGAAGATGGGCTTCCTGGCCAGCCGCTGGGAAGCCTCAGAGGTGGCAGCTGGCGAAGAGCGTCCGCGACGCCGCCTCTATCACATCACGGCGACCGGGCAGCAAGCGGTCGCCACAGGGATGCCCGCCGCCGCGACGACCGCGGAACCACTGAAGCAAAGGGTGGCGACGTCATGAGCATCTGGACTGCCACCGCCACACGCCTAACCCGGACGTGGGTGGGCACGTACACGACCGGCTTGGCCGCGGACGACCGCGAGGTCCGCCGCGCCGAGATCGCTTCGGACCTGTGGGAGCACCAGCGCGACGCGGAGGGCGAAGGTACCCGCCATCCGGTGATCGGGCTGAGCATCATCAGCCGCGTGTTGCGCGGCATACCAGCGGACGTGCTCTGGAGAGCAAAGATGGAGGGACCAAAGATGGACATACGCATACCATTCGAACGACTGGCGGGAGGGCTGCTGCTCGCAATGATCGTCCTGATGATGATCACATTTGCCATCGACGGCTACGACACCAGCGCTGATACCTTCGAAGGCGAATTGCGGCGCCTCGCCGCCCTTGGGTCGGCTTCCGACAACGGCAACGCGTTCTTCCGCATCGCGACTGGATTGGCATTGATCGGCGCCGCAGCTGGGTTCTACGTCACGCTGCGAGAACGATCGCCAGTCCTCGCGACGATGGCTTCGTTCGGGTTGATGGCGGCGGCCGTGCTCGAGTTGGTCGCCAGCGGGTTGCAGATGGTGTTCGTGCAGCTGGCGAACGAGTATGTGGCGGCGAGCGCCGCCGATCAGCTGGCGTTGCTCACCAACGCGCGTACGGTGGCCATCACCGTCCAGCACACGACCGGCGCAGCGATGTTCGCCCTGTTGTTCAGCCTCTACGTACTGGCGATCCTCGCCGGGCGCGAGAAACTAGTGCCGCGATGGATGATCGGGTTGCCGATCATGAGCGCGGTTATCTTCGGAGGCGCGCTCATCGCCGCCACCGCTGGCGCCAGCGATACCTGGGAGTGGATCGCGGTGATGGGCGGCGTGTTCATCGGCGTGCTGTGGCTCTTGATCGCGGGCCTCTGGCTGATCTTCACACCGAAACAGGAAGTAACGGCGGGTGGCACACTCGCGGCCAGCGCAGCGTAGGAGGCCTCATGCAACGCACACAGAAGGTCATCGTCTCGACGACCCTGCTGCTTACCCTATTGATCGCCGTCGCCGCGGTGGGCCTGCCTTCGCCGATATGACAGCCACTGTAAACTCTCAGGCTTATGCGAAGCGTCGGACTCCCCCGTCCCGCCGTGAAGCAAGTGAATCAACCACCGCTAGCTGAATCGAAAGGGAGTCCTTCATGCGCACGACCAGAGTGCTCGGCACTACCACCCTAATGTTGTTGGCCGTCGCCGCATTCGTCGTCTTCGGGCGCGCCGTGACTGGCGAGTCAAGTGGCAGCGACACGCCTCACGGCAAGAAAGCGACGGCGGAGTTGCGTGACGCCGCCAACATTAAGATTGGCAAAGTACAACTCAAGCAGGACGGCGATTCGGTCGAGATCAAGGTCGAGGTCGACCAGGGCGTGGCGGCCGGGTTCCATGGCTTCCACATCCACGCCGCCGGAGTATGCGCGGCGCCCTTCACGACCGCGCTCGGTCACTACAACCCGACGACCGCCACCCACCGGAACCACGCCGGCGACCTGCCCGTGCTCTTGATCGACGGTGGCGGCGAGGCGGAGGCGCGCTTCAGCACCGATCGGTTCGCCCTCGGCGATCTCTTCGACGACAACGGCAGCGCCTTCATCCTGCACGCCAACGCCGACAACTACGCCAACATCCCCACCGACCGCTACGACCCGGACCCGGATGAGACGACGCTGGGTACGGGAGATGCGGGTGCGCGCATCGCCTGTGGGGTGATCGAGGCGAAGTAGACCACCGAGATATTCACTCACAAGGTTAGGTGGGCCGCTGGCTTAGCGTCAGCGGCCCTTCGCGTTCCCGGAGTTTGGCGAGTCGGTCGACATCGTCGACGGCGGGCTGACTGCAGGCGATCAGTGGTCGAACCAGCGGCACCATTCGAGGTGTAAGCGGTCACGTAGAGGACTCGAATCGATCGTTGTTAATTGTCAGTCGGGAATCACGCAGTAGGGTGCCACACACTCGCCTCCCGGAAGGCTCTCTTCTCGAACGACGCGGTACGGAATTTCGACCCCAGTCGCGTCCGATATGCCTACTTTGGTGGCAGTGGATACGACTTTGTAGGTTCCATCATCGGTTGATTGAAAAAGCGGAACGCCGCTCTTGCTGAAACAGAGTTCGACGTTCTTCTCAAGCTCACCCGACAGGTCATCGACTGGGTTGGTGATCTTGATACACGTCCCGCTCTGATTCGCGATCTCTCGTGAATCCAGCCGTCGCAAATGTGACTCTCCAAGTCCCTCGATTATTTCCGCGCTGTCCAAGAGGAGGGCCAGGGGATACACGGTTGCGAATGAGATGGACCACGCATCATCCGCAAGGTCCAAGCAAACCCGCTCCTTGTTATCGCCGAGGGTTCGAACCTCGCACGCCGTGCTTTGAGATTCGTCGAACGTGGCAGTTGTCCGGAGGAAAGCACGACTGGCCATCGCTTCGTCATTGAGAATAAGGAGTACATCCTCGCGCGATTTCACCACGCGAAATGTACCGCCGTCAGAATCGCCGTCTGTGTAGTCCTCTGCGAATTCATAGCTTGCATCATAATCCGCACGGTTTGCTTGTTCGCCTAGAGATGCGAGCTCGCGCTGCAACTCCATTTGTGTCGGTTGTTCCTCGCCACAACCGAACACTGCCGCTCCAATCGCTGCAACTGCGACTACGCCAACCAAACAGTGATTCATCACCAGTCCGCAATCGCGGCGACCACATGCTCCGCTAGATACTCGATCGTCCGCGGATCATCGACGAACGGCATGTTCACGATCGGCTGGTCGAGGCCGGCGTCGCGGAAGCGGCGGAGCCAGTCGAGGGTCTGCTGCGGCGTCTGCCAGCGCGGGCCCTTTTGGCCGCGCACCTGGAACGTGAAGAGCACCGTCTTCTCGATCGCGGAGTAGTCACGCCCTTCGCGCTCGCAGTGGTCCTTGAGGACGCCCCTGAGGCGGACGAACTCGTTGAAGTTGTCTTCGTTGGGCCCGCCAGCCCAGGTGGGGTACGGGATCTGGATGCCGATGCGCATGGGAGTTCTCGGTTCACAGTGGTCAGTTCACAGTGATGGTAGTCGATTGTGCGGTGGTGCTGCCGCCCGGTCAAGCCGTGGTAGGGCCTACGGCTCGGTGCGGGCGATGGTGGGGATGGCGTCAAAGTCGGTGTCGAAGGAGATGATCTCGGCGATGCCTTCGCGCTGCATAAGAATCACGTGGTATGCATCCACGAGCGACAGCTTGGTCGATGCATACAGGCTCAGGGCGGGCTCCCACCACTGCTTGTCCGGGAGGATCACATTCGGCAATTGGATGAAGGCGAGGAGGAGGGTGCGTATCTCCAGTTTGCTTATCTTGTACGATCGCTCCAGCGTGAAGCCCGTTTCAAAGACCACTTGGTCCGTGAGACGCACTGACATCTCACCGGCTTCAATCCGTCGAATGAGCGCGGTCGCCCTAGGAGACATCGCAGGGTTGTCACCAGTTAAGTGACGAAGCCAAACTGAAGTATCGAATACCGGTGACGGCATTAGTCGCGCAGGCCTCCCAACGCGCCCTCGACCCAGCCATCTGCCGCGGCCTCCTTCTCCTCACGGATCGTCAGTGGCTTCGCCACTCGATCCTTCAAGATCCCCGCAGTACGCTCGGCATACCCGCGAGGGTCGACCCGGATGAGGCCGTCGTCCTGGAGGTCGAAATAGAGGCGATCACCGGGCTTGAGGCCAAGCTTGCGCCTGATCTCGACTGGGAGTGTGACTTGGCCTTTGGATGTAAGGGTTGATGATGGCATGTATTACCTCCTAGTCGCTGGTAATACCATAGCCCCTTGCGTACAACATCTGCAAGCTGCATCTGGCAGTTTGAGCCTACCGAATCCAAGTGATAGGGTTCACATACCTCTGGAGGGGGGATGATTCGAAGCTACCGGTACCCCCAGAACCGCCTGACGCTGGCGCAGAGCCCCAACCGGGCGACTCACGGGAGTCTCATCGGCGTTCACTCCACCCAATCTCACCCACACGACCCTAGCAGGAAGGTGTAGGCCCGCTATGGCAGTCTACGAGCACGACTTACTGGTCATCGGCGGCGGGCTCGCTGGCATGCGGGCGGCCATTTCCGCCCAGGAGATGGGCGCGGATGTCGCGATGATCTCCAAGGTGCATCCGGTGCGGTCTCACTCGAACGCGGCGCAGGGGGGCATCAACGGCCCCGGCGTCGGCGAGGATGGCGGGCCGTGGGAAGAGCACGCGTACGAGACCACGAAGGCCTCGGACTACCTGGGCGACCAGGACGCGATCGAGATTCTCGCCAAGGAGGGCGGCCGAGAGGTACTCCAGTGCGAGCACTGGGGCGTCGTCTTCAGCCGCAAGCCGGACGGGCGAATGGCCGTGCGCCGGTTCGGCGGTATGGGGAAAGCGCGGACCTTCTTCGTCGGCGCGATCACCGGACAGGCGATCCTGCACGTGCTGTACGAGCAGTTGATGAAGCCGAACGTCTATTCCGCCATGCGGACCTATGAGGAGTGGTTTGTCACCAGCCTCATCGTGGAAGACGGACAGTGCCGCGGTGCCGTCGCGATGGACATCCGGACGGGGCAACTGCACGCGATCACGGCGAAAGCCACGATCATCGCCACTGGCGGTCTCGGGCGCGTTTATGAACCCTCCACCAACGCCCTGATCTGCACCGGCGACGGCATCGCCATGGCCTACCGGGCGGGCGCGCCCGTCATGGACATGGAGATGATCCAGATCCACCCGACCACCCTCAAGGGCACCGGCGTCCTCATCACCGAGGGCGCACGCGGCGAAGGTGCCTATCTTCTCAACAAAGACGGCGAGCGCTTCATGGAGAAGTACGCGCCGAACCTGATGGAGCTGGCATCGCGCGATGTCGTCTCGCGGGCCGAACAGATGGAAATCGACGCCGGCCGTGGTGTTGATGGCTGCGTGTATCTCGACATGCGTCACCTCGGCGAGGATGTGATCAAGGAGAAGCTTGAGGAGATCTACGAGATCGCCCGCGACCTGGTGAACATCGACATCGCCAAGGAACTGCTGCCGATCCTGCCGGGCGTGCACTACAGCATGGGCGGGGTGAAGACGGACGTGGACGGCCTGACGCCGATGCCGGGGTTGTACTCAGCAGGCGAGGCGGCGTGCGTCAGCGTTCACGGCGCAAATCGCGTCGGCGCCAACTCGCTGCTCGACACGCTGGTGTTCGGCCGGCGGGCGGCGGAGCACGCGATTCCCTGGATGCAGGGAAAGACCTTCAAACCGGTTTCGGAAGGCGTTGTCGAGGACGACCGCAAGATGATCCAGGACATCCTCGACCGCCCGCAGAACGGCGACCGCATCGCCAGGATCCGGAAAGATATGGGCGTCACGATGAGCGCGAACGTCGGCCTGTTCCGTTCGCCCGACAAGCTGGAGCACCAGCTCGAAGAACTCAAGACGATCCGGGCCCGCTACGAGAAAGTGGGGGTGGAAGACAAGGGTAGGGTGTTCAACACCGACCTCCTTTTCCACATCGAGCTCGGGTTCATGATCGACTGCGCCGAGATGATCACGAAGAGCGCGATCGAGCGCAAAGAGAGCCGCGGCGCCCACACCCGCCTGGACTTCCCGAACCGCGACGACGAGAACTGGCTCAAGCACATCGTGCTGACAAAGCAGCCGGACGGCAGCGAGAAGATGACGTACACGCCGGTGACGATCACGCAGTTCCAGCCGCAGGAGCGGAAGTACTAGATAGCCGTTAGCTGTTAGCCCTTAGTTGTTGAGGCACCTATGAAGGTCAAGCTGAAGGTCAAGCGGACGAACCCGGAGACGGGCGACAGCTCGTACAGCCGCTACGAGATCGAGGCGGAGAAGAGTGTCACGCTCCTCGATGCGTTGATCCAGGTGCGGGAGTATGAGGACGGGACGCTGTCGCTGCGGTGCTCGTGCCGAAGCGCCATTTGCGGCTCCTGCTCGATGCGAGTGGACGGACGGGCGCGCCTGGCCTGCCGCGCAAAGGTGATCGCCCTCACCCGCGAGGACGAGACCCACGAGATTGTCGTCGAGCCGATGGGCAACATGCCGGTAATCAAGGATCTCGTGAACGACATGGAGTCGTTCTGGTCGAAGATGCGTCAGGTGGAGCCGTTTCTGAAGCCAGAAGGTCCGGAGCCGGAAGCTGAGTACCGCGTCCCCAACGAGACGATGATCGACCTGACGCACGCGATGAACTGCATCATGTGCGGGGCCTGCGTCAGCGACTGCACCGTCCTCGAAGTGGACAAGAGTTTCATCGCCCCCGCGGCGCTCGCCAAGGCCTACCGCGTCGCTGCTGACCCGCGCGACGATCACGAACATGACCGGCTGGAGAAGTTGAGCGAATACGGCGGCATCTGGGACTGCACGCGCTGCAACATGTGCGTCGAGGTCTGTCCCAAGGGCGTAGCGCCGATGAACCGCATCCTGCAACTGCGAGAGATGGCGCTGGAAAACGGCATCAAGGGCAACGCTGGCGCGCGCCACGCTGGCATCTTCACCAAGTCCATCACCGATGGCGGGCGGCTGAACGAAGTGTGGATGCTGCCCGGATCCGTTGGGATCTTCAACCTGCCGCGCATCCTGAAAGAGATGCCCGGAGCGTTGAAGATGGCCCGCGCGGGCAAGCTGCCGATCGGACAGGCGATTCCGCCGGGGTTCCCCGGCTCGCACAAGATGCATGGGATGGACCGGGTGCGGAACGTCGTCCGTAAGTCCGGATCGTTGAAGCCTAAGAAGGCGGAGGTGAGGGACTCATGACGTTGAAATACGCTTTCTGGCCCGGCTGCGTCTCGAAAGGCGCGGCGCCGGAGCTGTACCTGGCCACCAACCGCGTCGCAAAGGAACTGGACATTGAACTCGTCGAACTGGATTCGGCGGCGTGCACGGGCGCGGGCGTCCTGCAAGAGCAGAATCCGGAGATGGGCGACGCACTGAACGCCCGCACCTTCGCCCTGGCGCAGCAGCTGGGCCTGCCGCTGATGAACATCTGCTCGACCTGTCAGGGGATCGAGAGCATGGTGCAGGACAAGCTCACGAAGCGCCCGGAGTACCTGGCGAAGGTGAACGCTATCCTTGCCGACGAGGGGCTGCACTACACGCCGGGGCTGGTGATCAAGAACTTCCTCTGGGTGCTGGTCGAAGACTTCGGCCTCGACCGGCTGAAGAAGCTCGTGACGCGGCCGCTGACCGGCCTGCGCGTCGGCCCCTTCTACGGCTGCTACATCCTGCGGCCCAGCTCGATCCTCGGAAAGGAAGAGCACCCGGACCGCGACAACTATCTCGAGATGGTGATCGAGGCCGTCGGCGCCACCGTCGTCGACTACGAGGGCGCGAAGAAGTGCTGCGGCTTCCCCATCCTCACCGTGAACCGCGAAAACTCCCTAAAGCAAGCCGGCAACCACATCCACGAAGCGCAGGATCTCGGCGCCGACGCCCTGGTGTCGCCCTGCCCGCTCTGCCACCTGAACCTCGATGCGCAGCAGCCCGCCGCCAAGCAGGTGACGCAGCACGAGATCGATCTACCGATCCTGCACCTGCCGCAGCTCATCGGTCTGGCGATCGGCGTCCCCCCGAACGAAATGCGCCTGGACCACCACGTAGTGTCAACGAAGAAGCTGCTCGCGAAGCTGCCGGAGTTGGCCACGGCATAGTCCGCCATCCTCGTTCAAGACATGTCTGGAACCCAAGGAGGCGCCGCTAGTAGCGCCTCCTTCTGATTCTACGTACAGCCGTGAGGCAAAATGACGGAATGAGCAAACGCCAGCGCCTCGATCTCGCCGTCCTCGAACGCGGCCTCGCCCCGTCCCGCGAAAAGGCGCGCGCCCTCATCCTCGCTGGCGACGTGCTCGTTTCCGGGCAGGTGGAGGTGCGGGCGAGTGCGCTGGTGGCGGTGGAGGCGGTGGTCGAGATCGCGAAGGCGGCGCGGTTTGTGTCGCGCGGTGGCGAGAAGCTCGACCGCGCCCTCGTCCACTTCGATGTCGACGTGCGTGGCCTCACCGTCCTCGACGCCGGCGCCTCGACCGGTGGCTTCACCGACTGCCTGCTGCAGCGCGGGGCTGCGCGGGTGTATGCCGTCGACGTGGGGTACGGGCAGATGGATACGCGCCTGCGGGAGGACGCACGGGTCGTGGTGATGGAACGGACGCACGTCCGCGACCTGGAGTCGCTTCCGGAGTTGGCGGACATGGCGACGGTGGACGTCTCGTTCATCTCGCTGACGCAGGTGCTGGCGAACATCGCGCGGCTGCTGCGGCCGGAGGCGGACATCGTCGCGCTGGTGAAGCCACAGTTCGAGGCGGGGCGCGGCGAGGTAGATCGGCGCGGCGTCGTGAAGGATCCACGGACGCACGCGACCGTCATCGGGAGGGTGGCGTGGTGGTGTGTCAACAACGGTCTGCGCGTGCGTGGTGTATGCGTCTCGCCGCTGCTGGGTCCGGCGGAAAACCGGGAGTTCTTTCTGTGGCTCCGGAAGGATTGATGTTCAACTTCGGCTCAACACAGAGGCGCAGAGGCACAGAGGTTGTTGCGGGTCTTGGTGAGATTCTGTTGGCCTGAAGAACTACTGGTTTGGCCCCCTCGACACGTTACAACGAAGAACGGAGGCGCTCCCCCCGAGGGCCTCCGTTCTTCGCGTCTGTTGTCTGTTGTCTGTTGTCTGTTGTCTGTTGTCTGTTGTCTGCTGTCTGCCCTTTGCCTCGCGCGCGGCGCTATCGGCCGAGGATGTCCTCAATGATCAGCTTGGGGCCGGCGAGGGGAACAAAGACAAGACGCAGCGGGTTCTCCGCGTGAATCGACGAGTTCTCCGGCAAAGTCACCGTCAGGAGGGCGCGCTCGCCGGGGTCGAGGTGCTGGTCACCGTTGCCGGTCTGCCACTCGACGGTGTAGGTCGTCGGGACGGCGGCGAGCGCGGTCTCGGAGAGCGCTGTCTCGGCGCGGAGCTTTCCGGATCTCAGGTCGATGCTCTCGTTGCCGCGGACGCTGATCGGGACGACGAGATGCGTGACGACATCGCCGCTGGCCTGGACCTGGACATCACCGTCGAGCCGGAGCATGGACGGAAGCTGCGAGGGCGGGGATTCCCCGTTGGACGAGCCGCCGGTGCTCTGCCCGAAGGGGGCGAAGAGCCACAGCCCTAGGCCGGCGAAGGCGGCGAGCATGACAAGGGAGATCGAGCGAGTGGAGTACGTGGTCGGGCTGAGAGCCATGGTGGGCTGAGTCTCCGTGGTGGCCTTCACGTCGGCCGGTTCACAGACAAGAACGGCCTCTCAAGAAGGGGCGTTTCACCGGGAACCACAGATTTCGCAGGTATCACGAATGGAGGTCTAGAATCGGGCTATGGCAACTGCTGGGTAGCCACAGCTTCGGCCCAGACCCGGATCACCGGCGCCCCGCCTGTGCCCCCTCGGTGCGAGCCACCTGCCCGGAGCCTAGCGGATGGGACGGCAGATGCGGGGACGCTCGGCGTCCGGTGGCGCGTCGGCCGCGGCGATCAACGCCTCGGCCCGAAGTGTGATGGCGTGGCACAGCGCCACCGCGAGCGCATCCGTGGCGTTGAGGTCTCCCGGAAGGCCTTCGGCCCCAAGCTGGAGGCGCAGCATCTCGCGCACCTGCTCCTTCTTGCCCTGCCCGTAGCCGGCGACGAGCGACTTAATGCGGGCCGGCGCGTAGTGCCGCACCCCAAGCCCGGCCAACGTGCCCGCCAGCATCGCCACAGTACGCGCCTCACCGACCGCCATCGCTGAGCGAACATTCTCACCCACGAACGGCTCCTCAACGGCCATGACGGCGGGATGGTACTTCGCGATGACATCGCCAAGTTCGGAGAAGATGTGCTGGAGGCGCTGCTCGATCGGCCACTTTGTCGGCGGCGCGATGACGTCGCAGGCGATCGCGCGCGGGTCGGCGCCATGCAGGGCGACGACGCCCCAGCCGGTGACGCGCGTGCCCGGGTCAATGCCAAGGATGATGATTTCTGACGGCTTGGCCTTAGCCGGCATACGAGGCAAGGGCTTCGTCGGTGATGTCGGCGTTGAAGTAGACCTTCTGGACATCGTCGAGGCCTTCCAGCTTTTCCACCAGGCGGAGCATCGAGTGCGCGTCTTTCTCGCCGAGAGCGACCATCGTCTTCGGCACCCGGGACATCTCCGCCGACTCCACCTTGATGCCGCCTCCTTCGAGAGCTCTCTTCACTTTCTCGAGGTCGCCGGGCTGGGTGTAGATCTCAACAGCGCCGCCGCTAATCGCGAAGTCCTCGGCGCCGGCGTCGATGGCCATCATCGCTACTTCGTCGGGATCCTTGCCGTTGGCGCCGACGTTAATCAGGCCGCGGAGTTCAAAGTTCCACGCGACAGAGCCCGCCTCACCCATGCTGCCCGCCGAGCGCGTGAAGACGTTGCGGACCTCGGCCACGGTGCGGTTACGATTGTCGGTGGCCGCTTCGACGATAAGGGCGGCGCCGGAGGGGCCGTATCCTTCGTAGGTGATCTCCTCCATCTCCGTGCCCTCGCCGCCGCCGGAGCCCTTGGCGATGGCGCGCTGGATATTGTCGGCTGGCATGTTGTTCTCGCGCGCCTTCTGCACAGCGAGACGGAGCCGGAAGTTCGCGTCGGGATCACCCCCGCCCGACTTGGCGGCGATGATGATCTCCTTCGAGAGCTTGGTGAAGATCTGGCCGCGCTGGGCGTCGGCCGCGCCCTTCTGTCGCTTGATGGTGGACCATTTGGAGTGGCCGGACATGGGTGGTTGCTGCCTCCGCTGCGTAACGCCAGGGTAGCTTCGTGACGGCCATATTCTACCAAAGGTCAGGGGGGTTAGAGATTGGTGCCTGGCGATTGGATCAGGTGTTCGTTGGCGGCCGCAACGTGGTGTTGTCGATGAGCCGGGTAGGGCCGAAGCGGACAGCCAGCGACGCCAGAGCGGGTCGGTCGATCCGCGTGAGTTCCTCCAGGCTGGCGGCGTCGGCGACGCTGATGTAGTCGATCTCGGCCAGCGGCTCAGCGGCGATAAGAGTACGCATCTCCGCCCGGATGCGGGCGGCATCGCGTTCGCCAGCGGCGAAGAGCTGCTCGGCGACACGAAGGGCGCGGTTGAGGACGGGCGCGGCCAAACGCTGCTCAGGCGTCAGGTAGACGTTGCGGCTGCTCAGCGCGAGGCCGTCAGGCTCCCGCACGATCGGCAGCCCCACGACCTCCACCGGCACGTTGAGGTCGGCGGCCATACGCCGGATGACCGCGAGCTGCTGCGCATCCTTCTGCCCGAAGTACGCGCGGCCCGGCTGGACGATCTGCAGGAGCTTCATAACCACGGTCGTGACACCGCGGAAGTGCGTCGGCCGGCTGGCCCCTTCGAGTCCGCTCGTGAGCCCTTCGACGATGACATAGGTGGCGTAACCGTCGGGGTACATCTCGTCGACGACGGGAATGAAGACAGCATCGCACCCTTCGGCCTCCAGTAGGGCGAGGTCGCGGGCTTCATCGCGCGGATAACGGGAAAGATCTTCCGTCGGCCCGAACTGTGTCGGATTCACGAAGATGGTGGCCGCCGTGTGTTCGTTGTCTCGACGAGAAGCGCGGACAAGCGAAAGGTGCCCTCCGTGCAGGTAGCCCATCGTCGGCACAAGCCCGACGCTCCCGTTAAGGCTCCGGCGATAGTCACGGAAGTCGGCGATGGTGCGCCGGATGATCATCGATCCGCCGACTCTGATCCACCGCAGAGGCGCAGCGCGCAGGGAGACCTCGATGGGCCTGAGTAGAATGGGCGAACCCAAGCCTGTTGTCTGTTGTCTGTTGTCTGTTGTCGATCGTTCCTACGCATCGAGGCCTAGCGCGTGGCGCCGCTGGATGTTGGTCTCCTGACGCGGGCTGAGCTCCGCAAGCGCGGCCGGGTCCATCTTGAAGCTGTGCTTCGGCGTGGGAAAGGAGCCGGCGCGGACGTCGGCCGTGTACCTGGCGACGGCGTCCCGGATCTGCTCACCGATGTTGGCGTAGCGGCCGGCGTGCTTGGGGACGAACTTGTCGTACATGCCGAGCAGGTCGTGGAACACCTGCACCTGCCCGTCGCAGCCGACGCCCGCGCCGATGCCAATCGTCGGAATGCTCAGGCGCTCAGTGAGCAGCGCCGCGAGCGGGGCGGGCACGAGTTCGAGCACGATGGCGAACGCACCTGCCTGCTCGAGCGCCTGTGCGTCGTGCATCAGCTGCACAGCGGCGGCCGGCGTCTTCCCCTGCACCTTCCAGCCGCCAACCTGGTTCACGGATTGCGGCGTCAGGCCGATGTGCCCCACTACGGGAATGCCGGCCTCCACGAGGCGCTGCACCGTCTCCGCCGACCGCACACCGCCTTCGAGCTTCACCGCTCCGCAGTTGGTCTCCTGGAGGAAGCGGGCGGCGTTCTTCATCGCGTCCTGCCAGCCGGTCTGGTAGCTCATGAACGGCATGTCCCCCACAACCATCGCGTGCTGGGTGCCGCGCACCACCGCCTTGGTGTGGTGGATCATGTCCTCCATCGTCACCGGGAGGGTAGAGTCGTACCCAAGGACGACCATGCCCAGCGTATCGCCAACGAGGATCATGTCGACACCGGCCTCATCGACGAGGCGGGCCGTCGGATAGTCGTAGGCCGTCATCATGACGATCTTGTCGCCGCGCTGCTTCATGTCGCGGATATCGGCGGTGGTGATGCGGGCTGGGGTCGTCGGCGTCGTCACGATCTGGACCTCCATTCGGGAAGCGGGCATGCCACAGCATGCCCTACACGGACACTGGCGTTGGAGCGATGTGGTAGCCGGTACGCACGATGCGGTTGCTCTCGTCGACGTAGATGAGCTGCGGCTGGTGTTCACGCGCCTGCGCGCCGTCCATCGTCTCGTACGTGAGGATGATCACCGTATCCCCGGGGCTGACGAGGCGAGCGGCGGCGCCGTTGATGCAGATCTGGCCGGAGTCACGCTCGCCCTCGATAGCGTAGGTGGTGAGCCGGGCGCCATTGTCGACGTCGAGGACCTGCACCTGCTCGAAGGGGAGGATGTCGGCGGCGTCCATCAGCGTCGGGTCGATCGTGATGCTGCCTTCGTAGTGCAGGTCGGCCTGCGTGACAGTGGCGCGATGAATCTTCGACTTGAGCACGGTGCGCATACTTCGACCTCCTCCTCGACGAAGTCGCGGGCGGTCACCCACGCTCCATCACACAAAGAAACCCCTTCGGAGGAACCGAAGAGGCACGAGGAAAGACGCGGTCGTCTCGCCGTATGTGCCGTCCCGGTCCCTGCGGATCCAGGCAGCGATGGTGAGAAACGTACTCCTGCTACCAGGCTCACCGCCCCAGAGGGTCGATGGCGATCGCACGATAGGGCCAGTGCGGCATCCTGTCAACTACGGTCCGTCAAGTCTGGTGGGAGGCTTTCGGAGGTGCCAGGAAATGTGGCACAGCCGCCCCCGGCTGTGGGCGCGGTGAAGGATTCCGTGCCGGACTGGCTGTACCACGTCGATCCTCCATTGCCATCGGCGCGATCGATCCCCCCGACCCCGGCTATCGAAACAACTGATCACATTTGTGAGCGAGATGGGTAGTCTCCGGAGCCGTGCGCGGGTATACTCGCCTTCAATGAACGATGCTTCCCGCACGGCTCGTGACGGGGTGGGTGCGGCAGTCATCGCGTTCGGACTGATCGCGCTCGCGCTGTCCGCGGGTTGGTTGTCCGGCGCGGTTCTTGATGGGCATCTACCCCCCTGCCCCACCGCCTGCGCCTCCTCCGCCGAGGCCGACTCCTCGACGACTCCCGCCCCGAACCTCGTCCTCGGCGACAGCACGACGCCCGTAGCCACCCCTACCGAGCCGCCTGACTTTCCTTATGTCAGCGCCCGCTCGATCGCCATCATCGACGCCGGTTGCGGCGCCCTGATGTACGGCCGTGAGGAGCGCCTTCGCCTCCCGCCGGCGAGCCTGACAAAGCTGATGACGGCCGCCGTGGCGCTCGACCGCGCGAGCCCAAACAAGATGATCACCTCCCAGGTGGACGGCGCCCTCCTCAACGACGAGACCGGCTCAACCGTCATGGGCCTGCGCCCCGGCATGGAGCTCTCTCTCCTGGACCTCCTCTACGGGCTCCTGCTCCCCTCCGGGAACGACGCCGCCATCGCTATTGCGAAGGGCGTGGGCGGGTCGGAAGCCAGGTTCGTGGCGCTCATGAACGAAAAGGTCGAGTCCCTGGGACTGGAGGATACGCACTTCACGAACCCGCACGGCCTGACCGAAGACGACCTCTACTCCAGTGCCTACGATATGGCCATGCTGGCCCGTTATGTGATGCAGAATGAGACGCTGGCGACCATCGTCGCCGCCACCTCGTGGCAGCCGCGCTGGGACGGCCCTCCCGTCTGGAACGGCAACGACTTCCTGACGCGGTACGAGGGCGCCGACGGGGTCAAGATCGGCTACACGGAGGAGGCCCAGCAGACGATCGTCGCCTCGGCGACCCGTGGCGGCCGAAGGATTATCGCCTCGCTCATGCGCAGCCAGGACCGCTACACCGATGCCGAGCGCGTCCTCGACTGGGCCTTCTCGAAGCCCTCAGCCTGCCCGTAAGGCAGTTCACCGTTGCCGTTAGATCCCGTAGCGCGGGCCTTCAGCCCGCGCGGTGGCCGTTCAGGAGGGCTGCACAGTTCATCCCTTGATGCGCCCCGACGGCCGGACCAACGTCACGGCGGTTTCGAGCAAAGCAAGAAGCCGCCGATTGCTCGGCGGCTTCTTGCCGTTGGAGGAGGAGGAGGCAAGGTTGGTCGAGGGGGACAAAAAGACCGCGAAGGCGTGGCCCATGCGGTCAACCTTCTCCCTCTTATGCCTACGGGGTTAGCTGTCGGGTTCGGCTCGAGAGAGTTCGCCTACTCACCTGTTGGCGAGATTCACCCCGGAATTTGGGTCCCCCGTCCCGCTTTATGTTCGCGGGTTCGGCTGTATTCAGTTGTGCCTCCAATCTACAACCAGCGAGGATCGATGTCAAAGCTGACGTAGCTTCGGAGCGCCGTAACATTTAGGGAAATTTTCCGCCTGTGAAGTTTGCTCGTTCGCCGTTATGGCGCGAACTTTATGACGACATCCGTCGGCGCATCGACGGCGACCTCGAACCACCTCGAAGCCCCGGTCGCCTGCAACTCAAGGGCCTTCCCGGCCGCGCTGGCATGCTCCGGTTGGCCCCCACCCAGGTACACACGACGCCTTCGCTTCCCGGCGGGTGCGAGCGTGATCCGCAGTTCATGCGCATCGGCGTCGAATACCTGCGCGACGAGATCCAGCACGCCCATGCCGATGTGCGCCGTGGTGGCNNCCGTGGTGGCGATGACGCGCGGCAGGCCGTCGGCGGGCCGCATGGCGACCAGCTTGCCGGCGTGCGGGCTCACGAGGTCGAAGGCGACGCGACCCGAACAGACGCCCCGATCGCGTTCATCCCACAACTCGAACACATGCCACGCACCTTCGGGCAGATCCAGCGTCAGATCGCGTGTCTCGTCCGCGAAGTTGAACAGGCCGACCAAGCGCACCGGGTCGAAGTCACGGTCGTACGCGGCCTCAAACCGCTCCGGCATGTCTCGATCCATCAGATCAACCGGCGTGGCGGACTTCGGCAGCGTCGGCACAAGCATGGAGATCAGGTCGAGCCGTTCCTCCGGCACCTTGTCGAGATCGTCGCTGCTCAGCATCATCGCCCCGGACAATCCGATAATCGTGGCCATCGTCCGGACTTCGTCGAGGGTCATCTTCGTCCGGTCGGTCCGCACCAGGAGGCAGTCGGGGTCATTCGCCCAGAGGCGGCTGTGCATCCACGAGCGCGTCATGGTGTTGCGCATCGCCGTCTCCGTGCTGAGCAAGTCATCCGCCGTGCGCGGCCTGATTGTCGGCGAGGCGCGTTCGTCCCGCGTGAGAAAGCGCCAGAACGGCGCGCAGTCGGAGCCGATGCGGTTGCCGTCGAAGTACCCGACCGACGGCGCCATCAAGGAGCCACAGCCGAGGATGAAGCGCTCCGGCCCGACGCCTCGGCGGACGGCATCGAGCGCCGCCCGATAGGCGCGTACACGTGTGGCCGCGGGGTCATGCCGCCGGCCAGCCAGCGCCGCGCCAAAGAGAAAGTCGATCTTCACGTAGTCGTAGCCCCATCCATCGCACACGCTCTTGAACAAGTCTTCGAGCCAGGCCTGGGCCCCGGGATGGCTGCCATCGAGGCCGTAATTCGTGCGTTCCCAATTGTGGTTAGCCACCACCGGCGTGCCATCCGGCGCCCGCGTGACCCAATCAGGATGATCGGCGTAGGTCCGCGACGTTTCGGCGAGGAGGAACGGGGCGAGCCAAAGGCCAGGCGTGTAGCCTGCGCTCTTGATCTCGGAAGCCAGCCACTGCATGCCGTGGGGGAATTTCTCGTTGACCGCGAGCCAGTCGCCGATGTCGGCCTGGTACCCGTCGTCGATCTGCACCGTCTCGATCGGGAGTTCGCGCCGGTGTTGCTCGAGGAAGCGCAGATTGCGGACGACGTCGTCCTCCGTGACGGTCGTGTAGAAGTAGTACCAGGAGCACCACCCCGAAGGAGCACGGGAAGGGACGCGCGCCACCATCTCCTTGCCCAGCGCCTCTCCGTAGCGCGCGAGCTGGTCGTTCGGATGGCCGGTGAGGTCGATCAGAAACCGTTCGGACCAGGCCGTGTCGCCGGGTGCGAGCGGGAGGCCGTCGCAAAGATTGCGCGCGTCGATGAGCCGCGCCGTCGCATCGACGTGTACCTGCGAGATGAAGTCGCGCGCCGTGATCACCCCGGCGAGCAGCGACTGTCCGGACCCGGGATCGTATAAGACACCGACATCATCGGAGGCGAAGCGGCCCGGCTCGGACTGTGGCGGTTCGGGCGAGAAATCGGCGGGCCGACTCTGCACATCGCGCGCGGAGCCACCGAATGACATGGTCGGGGCCCAGGACTGCCAGCCGTTGCGATACATCCGCCAGTCGGCCGTCGGCGAAGAGAACTGGAGGCGACCGCGCCCTTCCTCCCGCGTCGCAAAGGCATGCAGGGCGGCAAGTAACAGCGGTTCGCGGCGCTGGTTGGTGACCCCGACGCGCGTGACCGCAAAGGGATGGTCGCTATAGAGGACGACCTCCCGCCGGAGGACGACGCCAGCGCGCGGCTGCGCCGAAGTAAGCGCCAGCATCCGCCCCTTGCCGAGCGAGTCCTCATACGGACGGACGTCGTAGTCGCAGCGCCCGAACTCGAGAGGCGCTCCGTCGAGTACATCGACCCCAGCTGCCGCCCGCTCGGTCGGGCGGAAGGCGCCGGAAATAGTGACGAGCGAAAGCGACCCGTCGTCCAGACGCGACTCAACCCGCAGCCACTGGTTCTGGAGCCAGGGCCCGTTGCGTCCAAGGCCAGAACTAACGGATTCAGCCATAGGTGATAGGTAGCCGATGCTGGCGTGAGAGGCTAGCGCCAGCCACCAAACTTGATGAACGTGCCTTCGCTCTGTTTCCGCATCCGGTCCACGACCTTCGGATCAGCCGGACGCTCGTAGTCGCGCCCCGAGCCGACATGTTTGAACCCGAGGTAGGCGTACAGCCGGATCGCCGCCCCATTGTCATCGTTCGTGCGCAGATCCAGCCGCGTAGCGCCTTCCGCGAACACCGTCTTCGCCGTCCGAACTGTCAGCGCACCGCCGATACCGAGCCCACGCACCTCCTCGCGCACAGCCAGTGTGCGCAGGTAGCCCTGCCCGGCATCCATGTGGTCGTAGAGAGCGAACCCAACGGGGCGGCCCTTCTGCCGTGCCACCCACAGACGTCCGTCCGCCTCGATCATCTCGTTCATACCCGCGCGCGTGATCGGCGTATTTGGGAAGGCCTCGTGGTCGATCGAAACCGTTTCGTCCAGATCGGCGATGCTGCCCTCGGTGATCGTGATGCCTTTCGGAGCAGGGATCTTCGGCGAGGGCGCGCCCTTCGCCAGCGAAAACTGGAACCAGGACTTTCCGGGCGTAAAAGCAAGCCGCTTCAGCGTGGCCTCAATGCCGGGCCGCGAAGGGCCGTGCGTAAGCCGAAAGCGCACAAGGCCCGCGTCATAGGCTTTGCGCGCGCGGGGCAGGAGCTCCTCGAACATCGGCTCGAAATAGTCCTGAAAGTCGCTGATGCTTTCGAAGGCGTACGGAAAGACGATGGCGTCGCCGTGGCTGATCGCGCCGAGGACGTTAGCCTCGCGCTGGACGACCAGCCCAGGATGATCGCGCTCCAGAGCGTCGCATTCCGAGCGGCTGTAGGCGCAGCTCAGCGCGTCCATCATCAGACGGTCGTACAGGCTCAGCGCCACCGGGGCATCGAGACGTCGCAGGCGTTGTACAGGCATCAGTCAGGCCACATCCCACGGAATACTTCTACGACCGGGCCCGTGAGAATGACATCGCCCTCGCCATCCCACTCGAGGTTCAGGACACCTCCTGGCACATGCAGCTCCAGGTTGTTGTCGGCGAGATCGAGCAAGCGCGAGGCGACCATGACGGCCGAAGCTCCTGATCCGCAGGAAAGCGTCTCGCCCACGCCGCGCTCCCACACGCGCATCTCGGCGTGACGGCGGTCGATGAACTTCACCACCTCAAAGTTCGTTCGATTCGGAAACAGCGGGTGCTGTTCCATCAGCGGGCCGATGTGATCCAGGGGGTACTCGGCCACAGCGGCCTGCTGGAAATAGACGGCGTGCGGGTTGCCCATCGAAACCGGCGTGATCGGGATGGTCTGTCCGTCCACCTGCACGTCAAAGTTCGTGATCGGCGGCGGTGCGTCGATGGCCACGGGGATCAGCTTCGGATCGAGGCGAGGCGGCCCCATGCTCTCCCGTACGCTCGCCACCTTACCGTTCTTCTTCGTGATGCGGACGTTCAACACCCCGGCACCCGTCTCAACATCGAACCCGTTGCCGTTCGGGGCGACCAGACCGTCGTCCACCGCGAACTTCACGAGGCACCGCATCCCGTTCCCGGACATCTCCGCCTCAGAGCCGTCCGCGTTGAAGATGCGCATCCGCACGGCAGCGGCCTCCGACGGCGCGGCAAGGATGAGCCCATCGGCCCCAACCCCGAAGTGCCGATCGCAGATCGTCCGCGCAAGCGCCGACCAGTCCCGGTCGAGATCGCGCGCGTCGACCAGGACGAAGTCGTTACCGGTGCCGTGCAGTTTGGCGAAGTTCATCTGGAGACAGGGTACAGCTTCAGCTCTGGCATGGGGAAATCGCGAACGTTTGTGGTGACCAAGGTGAGATCGTGGATTCGTGCCGTGGCGGCAATCATGAGATCCAGCGTCTTTCGAGCATGTGTCTTCTTGTACTGACGCCCGTAGCGGCCTGCCAGGTCGGCGATGTCTGCGTCGACGTTGATCGATGGGAATACGCGGAGGAGTTCGAGTGTCTCGCGACCCAACAAGACACGAAGCCCAACCAGCAGCTCCACTCGGGTCAAGACTGACACGAAACAAGGGCTGGACGCAATCTCATGCAGCATGCTGTGGGCGATTTCCTGGTGACGCAGGTTACCGATCAGTATCGACGAATCGATCAGGTATCGGGCGGAACTCACCGCGCCGCACGCGACCGGGAGCCCGATGCCTTACTACGAGAAGCCTTGACAGTCGTCGGCGCTCGCTTCGGGCGAACCTTCTTCCGGTATGCGCTGCGCAGCGCTTCGTCGGGATCTTCACCGGCCCAGATCGCATCACGCCATATCTCGATGTCCTCGGGACTGTTGAGAAGTGGATAGTCCTTGTCACGCCACGCACCAAACGCCGCATCGATCGCGCGCCGACGACCGGCAGCCATGAGGCTCTGCTCAACCGCTTCGGAAACAAACGCGCTGCGCTGTCGCACGGGAATCATTTCTTGAAGCGAGTTTGCGACCTCGGCGGGAAGGATCACTTGAATCCGGCGGCGTGTCGCTCTCCGAGATTCGTTCGCCTGCATCATCCTTGCACCTCCTGTGTGTACAAGTATACACACAGCAACTATGGTCTCGTCAACGCCTCCACGGCTTCGGCGAGCAAATTCGGAGACCCCGCCTCCAGCCACCGGATCCGCGAATCCGCTGGCTTGAACCAGGCGTGCTGCATGCGCGCCAGCCGATGCGTCTCCGTCTTGATCCGGACAACGGCGTCCTCCAGCGTGCGCTCCCCCCGCAGATGCTCGCAGATCTGCCGGTATCCGATACCCGACATCGCCGGCAACTCGCAGCCATAACCTTCCGTGTTCAATCCCCGCACTTCGTCGATCAGCCCGGCCGCCATCATCGCGTCGACCCGCGCGTCGATACGCGTATGCAGCGACGGGCGATCCATACGCAGCCCCAGCACCGTGGTGTCGTAGTAGGGCGGATCCTTCTCCTGCCACTCGCTAAACGGGCGACCGGTGGCGCGCGTGACCTCGATCGCGCGGACCACGCGCCGAAGGTTGCGCGGCTCGATCCTGGCGGCGCTTACCGGATCGACAGCTCGCAGCTCGTCCACCACCGAAGCGCCCCCCCGTTCGGCCGCCTGCTGTTCGAGGCGTGTACGCAACTCCGCATCAGGTGGGACACGCGGCACCCGCCAGCCTTCGAGGAGCGCCCACACGTACTGCCCGGTGCCGCCCACCAGGATCGGTTGCTTGCTGCGCGACCAGATGTCTTCCAGGGCGGCCTTCGCTGCATCGAGGTAGTTCGCGAGCGTCAGCGTTTCGTCGGGATCGACCACGTCGAGGAGATGGTGGCGAGTCGCCGCCTGCTCGGCTGCCGTGGGCTTGGCGGTACCGATGTCCATCCCGCGATAGACCTGCCGCGAGTCGGCGTTCACGATTTCGCCCGCAAGCTGGCTTGCGAGGGAGATGCCGAGCGCGGTCTTACCGGTTGCGGTAGCCCCAACGATCGCAATGACGCGGCGCCGCATCAGTTGCCCGAAGCGGCAGCGCCTTCGATGAGCGCGGCGAAAACATCGGCCTTCAGCGAAGCCCCGCCGACCAGTCCGCCGTCGATATCCGCCTGGCCCATGTACTCGGCGATGTTGTCGGGCGTGACGGAGCCGCCGTACAGGATGCGGATATCGTCAGCGACAGGGCCGGCGATCTCGCGCACTGTGTCACGAATGAGGACTACGGCTTCTTCAGCGGTAGCGCCATCAGCGGCCAGGCCCGTGCCAATCGCCCAGACGGGTTCGTAGGCGACGACGAACTCCGGCCCGATCGTCACGCCTTCCAGCCCACCCTGAGTCTGCCGGACGAGCACGTCCGCCGTCTGGTTGTTCTGACGTTGTTCGAGCGTCTCACCGACGCACATGATCGGCTTCACGCCATGCGCGAGGGCCGCCTGCACACGCCGGTTCACCGTCTCGTCCGTCTCGCCGAAGTACTGGCGCCGCTCGCTGTGGCCGAGGATCACGTACTCACAAACCTCCGCGATCTGGGTGACGCTCACCTCCCCGGTAAACGCACCCTTCTCCTCCCAATGCAGATTCTGCGCGCCCACGCGGATCGTAGACCCGCGGAGGGCAGCGCCAACCTCGTGAAGGAACACAAAGGGCGGGCAGACGAGCTTGTCCACGCCGGCGATCCCGTCGGCTCGCTCTCGCAGTGCACGGACGAGGTCGAGGGCCTCGGCGCGGAGGGTGTTCATCTTCCAGTTACCGGCGATCATCGGCGTGCGGGGCATATCAGGCTCCGTATTTCGTCAGGCGGCCGGCATGGGCCATGGCGAGCGACAGGATCTCCTTCGCGGGAATGGTTCCGAGGATGCCCTGGGCGCAGGCCCTCTCGTTGAACCCCTGCGTTGGGGCCCCGTGGTTGAAGTTCTTCGCGTGGATGAGGAACGGCACCGGATGCCACGAATGTCCCGCGACGACAGCCGGCGTGGAGTGGTCGCCACCGATCATGAAGACGTCCGCCTGGAGTTCGTGCAGTTCGTCGATGTACGTGTCCACTTCCTCCAGCGCCGCGACCTTCTCCTGAAAGTCCCCATCCTCCCCCGCCGCGTCGGCGCGCTTGAAGTGGATGAAGAAGAAGTCGTACTTGTCCCAATTCTCCTTGAGCGTGGCGACCTCGTCGGCGAAGGTGGCGCCCGTCTTCAGCACATCCATGCCGACGAGCTTCGCCAGCCCCCGGTACATCGGATAGGCGGCGATGGCGGCGGCGCGGAACTTACAGATCTCGGGCAGCGACGGCATCGGCGGATGTTTCGCTATACCGCGGAGAGTCAGCATGTTCGCCGGGGCGGCGTCCCGTAGGATTTTCTGTGCCTGCGCGATCCATTCGTTGATCAGCGCCGCCGTGGTCTCCGCCTCCGGCACAAGAGCGCGAGCTATCAGCGGCTTCACGCCCGCTTTCTGTGGGTCGGTCTCGGTCACCCGGTCGGACAGGCCCTCGCCGCGCAGCACGAAGAGAAATCGGTGGTCCTTGACGGGCTCGACGAAGACCTGCACCCCCGGGAGCTTGATCGCCGCGAGGCGTTCGCACAGCGGAGCACTAAGGCTTGTCTCGATGCGCCCCGCCCGGCGGTCGGTGATCGTGCCCTCGCCGTCGACCGTGCAGAAATTCCCGCGCGCGGCGACGTCCGTTGGTTGCAGGTCGAAATCGATGCCGAGCGCCTCGAGCACGCCGCGGCCGACCTTGTACTGCTCCGGGTCGTAGCCGAAGAGCGCAAGATGCCCGGGCCCACTGCCGGGCGTCACGCCATAGGCGACCGGCATCGTCAGGCCGCAAAGGCTCTCCTGCGCCAGCCGGTCGAGCCGCTGGATATGGGCCTGCTCCAGTTCGGAGCGGCCAGAGTCGTTCGGCAGCCCGCCCAGGCCGTCGATCACGAGCAGAAGGATCTTGCTGTCACTGGGGATGGAAAGCTCGCGTAACAGTTCAAGGTTCACAGAGCGAGTCTATAGCGTTTGGCATCGTGACTCTAGCCGGACGGGCTGCTGACCCGCTGACAAGCCGACCCGCTGACCGGCTCACCAGCTGCTCTAGTTGGTGCTGTAGTAAACGCTACAGGAGGTTCGGCCGAAATGTGATTGGCCAGAGAGCCCAAGCAGGCAATCCCCCAGACTCGCTCCTGCGGTGCGGGCGACCTCTGTGCAGGCGCCTTTGCCGTCCTCCGCCCCAGGCGAGCCGATGATATAACCGATGCAGAGGCTGAGGTTGTAGTCGGAACCCTGCACAAAGCTGACGCACTCATCAAACCCGGCTGTGGAGTAGTTCATCATGTAGCCAACGCACATCGCCATCGGCGAGTGATTGCTCGGCGGTGGCGGTGCAGCCGTTGGTGGAGGCGGCGGCGGCGGCACGGGCGGTGCAACCGGCTTCGGCGTAGCCGTGGCAGTCGCCGCTGGTGGAGGCGGAGCGGGATTGTTCGGTGCTGGAGCCGAAGCGGGCGGCGCAGCCGGCGGAGGAGCCGCGGGCTGTTGCACCACCGGCTCTGGCTGAGGCTGTGGCGGCACATACGGCTGCGCCGGGGCCGACAACGGCGGCGCCGACTGCGCAGCGTCCGCCGCCGCGATCCGATCGGCCTCCACTTGCGTAGCCACGGCGACTATATAGGTATCGGCTTGTTGCGTGGCAACGGCCTGGACGTACGCCTGCTGCTCAGGTGTCAGCTTGATCGGCTTCTCTTCCCAGGGCTTCGCCACGACGATGTAGCCCGCAAACACCGCCACCCCGAGCGCCGCCGCGCACCACAGCAGCAGTTCCAGGTTGCTTTCTCCGCGTTCACCCGATGGTCGCTTCCGGCCCATGCCCCCCTAGACGGCCAACCCTGCCGGACACTGCCGGGGGCGCCGAATCTCCTACCAGGATCTTCGGCCGAGGCCCCGGGGTTGCGTATGGTGTTCTGGATTATGTCGAGCGAACTTTACCGCTCCGAGCCTAGGACGCGCCCATCTCAACCGGCGCCGGAGTCACGACTGGCGCCGCCGCAGGTAGCATCGGCGCGGGTGCGCGCCCGACAGTACGCCTGCGGGGAAACAGGCCGAGGACGTGCGCCAGGGGCCAGGCGAGGGCGACGCTGGCGGGCACGTAAATCCCCACCAGAAACGTCCACCACAACGGGTCCGGCAGGTCTTCGAGCCGCAGCTGGCTGGCAACCAGGCGCATAGCGTCGTTCACGATCAGGATGGCGTAGGACATCACCCCGATGCCGACGAGCGCGCGCACCGGCATCGTCACATCCACGCGCGAAGGACGGCGGACAAGGAGCGGGAGGGACATCAGGGCGAGGCCCAGCGTCACCAGCGGGAGGGCCAGCGCCTGCAGGTAGAGCACGGCGTCGCGGCCGAGGACGTTGTCGATCGTCCACCAGCCGATGAGCAGGTCGCCCGCGATCATCGAGCCGAGCCCCAGGATCGCGCTCGCAGCGAGGACACCGGGATGGCGCACCACGTCCAGTGCACGTCGGCCACGCGGATCGATAAGGAGCCACCCGAGCCCCATGCCGCTGGTGAACTCGAACAGGCGGAATGGCGCCCAACCGGTAACGAGGAAGAACTTGAACTCGAGCGCCGCATACTCGTGCACCGCCCACGCGTTGGCGCCGACCGTGATAGCGAACGTAAGCACGAGGAAGGCAACGACCCCCAACTTGCGCATCGCGAAGAAGAGCAACGGAAACAGCAGATAGTACTGGCCGAGCAGGCCGACGAACCAGAGCGCCAACTGCGGCGCGAAGAACCACTCCCCCTGCAGCAGGCGCGGGAGCAGAGTGATGCTGGCGAAGATCACGCCGCCGTCGATCTGCAGGAACGTCCGCTCGGAGATCGTGACGCCGTGCCCAAACTGCTCACTGAAGGGCCCGCCATGAATCGCCATCTGTCGCCAGGCAATCAGCGAGATCACCGCGTAAGTCAGCCCGACGCCGACCCAGTACGGCACCAGCAGCTTGCGGAAGCGGGCATAGAGAAACGCCGGCCAACGCAGTCCGTCGCCCGAGCGATAGGCGGCGATCGTTAGCGAGAGGCCGCTGATCATCATGAACAGCGGCACCCCCTGAAACCCCTTCCGGAAGATAAGGTCGGTGACGGACGTCACGATCGCCCAGGGGCCACGCCCTTCTTCGATTTGGTACCAGAGCTGGTCGTAGTAAACGCGCGGGACGCCGGGAAAGTACTCGAGGTCGCCCCAAAGGTGAAACAGCACCACCCAGAGGATGGCGACGCCCCGGAGGATGTCGATGGACACCAGTCGCGTGGGTGCAGGTGCGCGATCTTCCAAAGAGTCGCTCCGGTCCGGCCGAGATTAGCGGGAGGCTTGCAGCGACGGTACACCCTCGCGCCAGCGGCTTCAAGTCGTTGTCAACATTCAGTCGCTCGCAAACTCGTCCCCGCAGCGCGGGCTCCAGCCCACGTCCCAGGCCTGACAACCGTCCCGGCGGCCTCCACCTACGGCGCAAATTCTCCGAGGCTCACCCCGCGTGGCCCCTCCAATCCTCCGCACGAGGCGAGGCTTCGTTTCGCCCACCGGGCGCGCTGTGGTAGCCTCGGCGCACGAGCGCCGGGAGGTTTCCTGTGGACTTTCAGTTCGGCCCTGAAGAGGAATCGTTTCGCCACGAGATCCGCGCCTTCTGCCGCGCGGAGCTTCCCCACGGATGGGGAAGCGCGGCCTACAACGACCGGGAGGACGCCCCGAAGCAGATCGGTGAGGCGGCGCGGGCTTTCCAGCGCAAGCTTTCGGCGAAAGGCTGGCTGACGCTGGCCTGGCCGAAAGAGTATGGCGGCCGGGGCGCCGGCCCCATGCAGCAGTTGGTCTACAACGAAGAGATGTCCGCGCTCCGAGCCCCCGGATTCGGTGGCATGGGCGTGGCCATGGTCGGCCCAACCCTGATGCTGCATGGCACTGAGGAACAACGCCAACGCTTCCTCGCGCCGATCGCCCGCGGCGAGATGAGTTGGTGCCAAGGGTTCAGTGAGCCCGGCTCGGGATCCGATCTGGCGTCGTTGCAGACAAAAGCCGTACAGGACGGCGACGACTTCATCGTCAACGGGCAGAAGATCTGGACCTCCGGCGCGCATCGGGCAGACTACTGCATCCTCCTCGCGCGCACCGATACCGACGCCCCGAAGCACAAAGGCATCAGCTACTTCCTCATGGATATGAAGTCACCGGGCATCACCATCACCCCGCTGACGAACATGCTGGGCTCTGAGGCCTTCAACCAGGTCTTTCTCGACAACGTGCGCATTCCGCGCGCGAACCTCGTCGGCGAACTGAACCGCGGCTGGTACGTGACAACCACGACCCTCGACTTCGAACGCAGCGGCATCCAGCGCATCGTCTTCGCCGAAACGCTTCTCGATGACCTCATCGCCTACGCCGCCGAGTACCGCGACGGCCGCAGATTGCTCGATAGCGTACCCGTGCGCCACAAGCTCGCGGAACTGAAGATCGAGTTTGCCGTCGGACGGCTGCTTTCCTACCGCATCGCTCGGATGCAGGGCCGCGGCCCGGTGCCCAACGCCGAAGCCTCGATCGGCAAGCTGTTCTCGACAGAGTTGCAGTCGCGGTTCGCCGTCGCCGCGATGGGGCTGCTCGGTCCCGCCGGTATGCTCGCCCGCGGTTCTGCGCGCGTGCCCGCGGACGGGCGCTTCTCCTCGTACTACCTGGCCGCCGTCTCCTACACCATCGCCGCCGGCACCTCCGAAGTGCAACGCAACATCATCGCCCAGCGCGGCCTCGCCCTCCCCCGCGCCTGAGCGCCGGGGCCGGCCCCTACTACGAACTACCAACTACGAACTACGAACTTCCTCCTTTGCCATTTGCCGTTTTCCCCGTACCCTCAGCAACAATGGAGACCACTTACGATGAAGCCATGGCTCGAAAGCGCATCCTCACTCGCCGACTCCATCCGTAACGGCGACATCCGCGCGGCCGACGCACTCGAAGCGTCGCTCGACGCCATCGCCGCCTCGAAGCTCAACGCCGTCTGCTACCTCGACGCCCCCGCCGCTAGGCAACGCGCCGAGGAGATCGACCACCAAGTCGCCGCCGGCAACGACCCCGGCCCCTTCGCCGGCGTGCCCCTACTCGTCAAGGATCTCGAGCACGCCAGGGGCATGCCGACGACCCACGGCTCCGTCGTCTACAAGGACAACGTCGTCGACTTCGACTCCATCGACGTCGCCCGCCTCCGCGCCGCCGGCGCCATCATCGCCGGCAAAGCCACCGCCTCCGAGTTCGGCCTCGTGCCCTACACCGCGACCAAACTGCACGGCGTCACCCGCAATCCCTGGAACCTCGATCGCACGCCCGGCGGATCCTCAGGCGGGCCATCGGCGGCCGTCTCCGGCGGACTCGTCCCGGCCGCCACGGCGAGCGACGGCGGCGGCTCCATCCGCATCCCCGCGCACTACACCGGCCTCGTTGGCCTCAAAGGCACCTTCGGTCGCGTACCCCGCGGTCCCGCTGCGCGCAACGGCCCCCTCACCAGCCACTGGGGCACCGTCAGCCGCACCGTGCGCGACACCGCTCGCTGGTTCGACGTCGTCTCCGGCTACCACCCGCGCGACCAGTTCTCCCTGCCGAAGATCGACGGCTGGGAGCGTGACCTCGGCTCGCACGACCTCCGCGGCCTGCGCGTCGCCTTCTCCGCCGACCTCAACGGCCTCGCCACGCTGGAGCCGGAAGTGCGCCGCGTCGTGAACGAAGCCGCCGATGCCCTCATCGCCGAGACCGGCATGAAGCGCGTCGACATCAAGCTCGACATCCCCGAAAACGCCGCCCGTTGGGCGACCGCCGGCGCCCCCGGCCTCTTCAACGACCTCAAGGAGTTCTGGCCCGACTGCGCCGACGACCTCACCTTCGAGATCAAGGCCGCCATGATGTTCATGGACAAGTACCGCGTCTGGCACGCCGCCTCGGTCGACAAGTTCCGCGTGCTCATCAACGAGGCGATGGCCGATGTCTTCGACCAGTGCGATGTCCTCCTCTGCGCCGTCAACCCCCACGAGGCCTTCGTCGCCGAAGGCCCCATGCCGAGCCATGTCGGCGATGTGCGAGTCGGACGCCAGAACAACGGCGCCCTCACCATCCCCGGCAACGTCAGCGGCTATCCCGCCATCTCCATCCCCGCCGGCCTTACCGCCAACGGCCTCCCCGTCGGCCTGCAAGCCTACACCCACCGCCACGACGACAAGATCCTCCTCGACCTCGCCCTCGTCCTCGAACGCATCCGCCCCTGGCCCCTCGTCGCCCCCCGCTCCCCGATCTAACGCGGCTCCCTCCTGGTTGAGAATCCTGCCCGTTCTCGGACAGCAGAACCTCAACCCTAGTCATTCTGAGCCCCTGCGAAGAATCTTGGTGGAGCCAACTCACTGATCGCATTCAGGCGGAACTTGGCGAGCTACGAGTGTGATCAAGCACCCCGGCCGATATCGGATCGTACATCTACGACGCCCCCCTACATCACCGGATGGCCCCACGACCGCCCACCCACCTGCCCTCGAATCACCTCGCGACCGAAGCCGAGATCCGCCCACCGTACCGATGCAACCCCCACGCCGCCCCCAGCCCCACCAGCGCCACCGCACCGCCGACGACAGCGTCGAAGATGTAGTGGTTCCCCGTCACCACCGTCGCCCAGAACATCACCACCGGCACGATCGCCCCAACGATACGCACCACCAACCAGCGCGCGTTCGTCACCAGGGCAATGCCGATCAGCAAGTCCCACCCGAAGTGCAGGCTGGGGACGGCCGCGTACTGATTCGTAAAGGCAGTCGGCTGCAGCACCCGGTAAGCGTTGGAGTGCAGCGTCACCGTGTCGATGATCCCGATCTCCGCCAACCGCGGCGGCGCCGCCGGAAACACCACGAACACCGCCACCCCGATCGCTCCCGAGATGAAGAACGCCGTACGGAACAGCTTGAACGCATCCCGGCGCCTCCACAGCAGCCACGCCGCCACCGTCGCGATCAACGGCCAGTGACCGTAGATGTACGCCCAGTTGGCCATATCGACGATCCACTGATGATCGATGATACGCCGCTGAATCGCCGGCTCCCAGAAGAAGCCCAGCGACTTCTCCAGGTCAACCACCCGCAGCGAATTGGCGACGGCCAGCTCGTGGCTGCGCTTCGTCTGGCCGCGCACCAGAAAGTACAGGAAGTAAGCGAACACCACCAACGCAATCTCCCGCAAGGCGAACGAACCCGCGACAGACTTCCCGCTTCTCACTTGGCGTACTCCCACCGCGTGCCAGGCCTCTCCCCACCTAAGGACAGGCCACCGTAACCGTAAGGATAGGCCTTTTCGAAGAGTCGCCGGAGGAGACAGACCTGTCCGCGCTCCCCCACCAACGCACCCTGCCCGAAACGAAGAAAGGACGCCCACCCGGACGCCCCCTTCTCGCTTCTCGCGTCCCGCTTCTAACTTCCCACCCCTCACCGACCATCCCACCCCTCGCCGATAACAACATCAATGCCACACGTAGGGGCGCCGCCTGCCGCGCCCGACTGCGTCCAACTCCCGTTGCGCTCGACCCCCACAGAGGGCGGCGCTCGCCGCGCCTCCCCGCCCGGCGACCATGCCCGCACAACAAGAAAGGGACGCCCGAACGGACGCCCCCTTCTCACTTCCCACATCTCGCTTCTCACATCCTCAAGGGCACGATCCCAACACCGTGATGAACCCCACCATCAACAGCTGATCCCCCGAGTTCACCCCACCATCCTTATTGATATCCATACTCACCAACCGCAGCGTCTGGTCGATCTCCCGCGCGATCTCGAGCGCGATGAGGAGCTGATCGCCGGAGTTGACGACGCGGTCATTGTTCAGCGAAGCCGCCTCGCACCCATCCTTCGTCAGTCCCGCCGGAGACCCATCTTGATCTTCATCCGTATCGGTGTCGTTCGGATTGGTGTTGTAGGCGCAGACCTCCACGTAGTCCTTCAGTCTATCGCCGTCGGTGTCGATGTTCGGGCCGCACTGCGCGACGGTGGGCTTGCTGGCGGCGCTGGTGGGGTTCGTGCCGCGAACGCACTCCCGGCCGTCGAGGATGCGGTCGCCGTCGGTGTCGCGCAGCAGCGGGTCGGTGATGATGCCGCCGCAGGCGGCGCCGGTGGCTTCGTCGGCGTCGGGGAGCCCGTCGTTGTCGTCGTCGGTATCACACGCGTCGCCCGCGGCGTCGGAGTTGGGGTGGGTGCTGTCGTCTTGCGTCGAGGGTGGGGTTTGGTCTATGAAGTTGGCATCGGTGTTGGCTTGCGATGCATTGGGAAGCGAATCGCAGTTGTCTATGGCGACGGTTATATGATCGCAGTCCTCATCGATAGGGCTAGAACTGCTGCTTTGTCCTTCCCAACCGACAAGAACCTGTTTTCCAGCCCCCTCTTCGACAATCCATCCGCCAAAGAGGGTTTCCTTTGCGAGGACAGCCCCGTTCATTGTCAATGAAATGATCCAGTCGCCGGCAACCGCCGCCGAGCAGATGTTGGTATCCAAGGTTACCCACTCTCCGCCAATGCCATCCTTACCTTGCAGTGTTCCGTCAGCGAGGACCGCGAGAACCTTGTTGCCTCCGAAGGAAGCCGAGATGACGTTCCCTTGTAACGTTACCCAGCCACCGTTCAGGCCTTCCTTAGCTATGAGCGTTCCGTCGTTCAGCACGACACCGATCCGGTCTCCGTCGAGGCCGACGGAGCGCGCATCGGTGATCAAAAGAGTCCAGCCGTCTCCTATGTTGTCCTTGGCGTACACGGATCCGTCTTGCTGCAAGATGCCTATCCGGCCGCCCGCCACGACGACTTCATTTGCGAGCCCGAACACCGTGACCCACCCACCGAACATGCCATCCTTGACTAGCGCATCACCGTTTGCGCGGCGCATGGCGATTCGGTCGCGATTGAGGTGTGTCTGAGTGGCCAAGCCTTCGAGGGGAACCCAGCCCCCGAAGATGCCGTCCTTCGCAACTAGATCTCCGTTGTTACCAACGATGGATAGGCGGTAGCCGTTCATAGCGGCCGCTGCGACCCCCGAACTCTCAAGGACCCAACCCGCGTCGAGGGTGCCTTCTTTCGCGATGAACTCGCCAGAACTCTTGACGATTCCCAACATTCTATTGACTTCCGGGCAGCCATCCGCATCTTGGTAACCGTCAAAGTCCTCAGGGTCGTTGTCGCAGTTGTCGGCGCTGTCGGGGATGCCGTCGCCGTCGGTGTCGGTCGGCGGCGGATTGTTCCCAGTGTCCATGATGTGCTGGTTTGTCCCGATGCTCGTGGCGTCGCGATTCGAGATTCGTACGTCGGTTAAGTCCTTGCTGTTGGGTCCCGCAGCCCAGAAGTGGACGTGAGCACCGGTTGCGCACCCTCCGTAGTTAGATGGGTGTCCAAGCGCCCACTTCGGCGGAACACGGTCACCGACAGCTACCTGGAACGAGTGAACATGATAGTAGCCCGTCACCCAGCCATTTCCGTGGTCGATCTTGACGGTATCCGCGCTTGCCTGTGTGACCGTTCCAGCAGCGGCAGCAACGATCCAGTACGCCGACTCCTGCGCTGTCCAGCCGGGGTCACCCTGACAGCGGAAGGTACCGCCGGTAGGCGTGTCCGGAGGGAAGACGTCGAGGGCGTCAACTCCTGGGCTTGGATGGAAGCCGTCTATTCCGGTTCGCCAGTCTTGCCCGTTTTGCCACGGAAGGAGCAGCGGCGGGTTTAGGTCCTCCGCGGCCAGAACGGGCTCTGAGGGCCATGCGAGGCACACAATGAAGGCTATGAACGCGATGCCAAGTGGTTTCTTCAACGTGACAACCTCTGATCGTCGCGACCGCTGTGTATGACGAGAGTATCAAGCACAGGATCCCTTGCCCCTAGTATCCGGCTGACACTCGTCTGATAGATGTTCCGTAACCAACACACAGGTAATACCACCGGCGGCGTCCCCGCCGGTGGTGAGGGCCATCATCTGCTGCACGCGGCGCGTGGGTCAACAGGAATCAAGGTACATTTTGTGCCACTACTGCGATTGACTGCCGGAGTCGCGCATCGGAGAATCACAGGGATGGGGAACGACGACGATACCTGGCGCGTAGAGCTCCGGGACGCGCGCAAGCGTCTCGGGCTCAGTCAGCGCCTGTTGGCCAAGCAGGCCGGCGTCTCGGTCGAGGCGGTGCGGGCGTACGAGAGCGGCCGCCGGAACGCCCCGCGCGAACGTCTCGAAGCCCTGATCGCCGCCCTCAAGATCCCCAACGCCACCGCAAACGCCATGCGCCAGTCGGCGGGATTCGCGCCAGTGAAGACCCTGTTCACCGGCGAACGCAACCGCCACTACTTCTACACCCTCGAAGAACTACCCGCCGCCGTGGAAGAGATCCCCTGGCCGGAGTTCGTCGTCAACGACGCCATGGAGGTCGTTGCCGCGAACACGAGCGCCGCCGCCCTCTGGGAGATCGACTTCGCCCAGGAGAAGGCCGTGCGCTCGCGGGCGCAGATGAACCTGCTCTCCGTGGCGAGCGACAATCACTTTGCCGAGCGGCTGTTGAACTGGGACGAGTGCATCTCGATGTTCGTCTCCATCTTCAAGGCGACGCAGCCGGAGCCGGACTCTCTCGAGTCGCCGAACGCTTATTTCGGCGAAGTCGTGAACCAGTTCCTCAACGGCGATCCGGCCTTCCTCGCCCGGCTGCTGAAGATCTGGGCGGAAACCGAAGCACGAGAAGCAAAGGTGCGCTGGTGGTACCCCATTGTCTGGGAGGACCGAGAATTCGGCGTCATGCGTCTTCGTGGCGTCGTCTCAACCGCAAGCGAACCGGACGCCCTGGCCTTTAACGACTGGATCCCCGTCGACGCCGCCTCCTGGGCCGTGCTGGAACAGGTGAAGGCGCGGATGCGATGACGATAACCCGTCTGAGGACACGCATGAAATGGCCCCCCTGCTTTTTGATTTCTTCGCCACTGCCGACGGGGTCGCGCCCATCATCGGTCGTGCATGGCCCCTTGTCAGGGGCTCGCAGTCGGTCGGCTCCCTTCGCTGCTTTTGCGCTGTTGGTAGGAGCGGCACTCCTGGGCTTTGGTTGCGGCAACGGGCCGCGGGCCGACGGCGATTCTGGTTACCAGCGCTTTAGGAATCATGTTGCGGATGCTGACCGCGACGGGTACCAGCCGTACTGGCTCGGGCGGGAGATTCACGCGGGTGAACTAATCTTCCGTGGTCCGCACCTAGACCCCGCCGATGAAATCGCCGGGGGGGGCGCGCGCGCAACTTATGAGGCCGAAGAGCCCGTCAGGGACGGATTTGTGCTCTTGTCGGTTTCTTCCTACAGCGCAGAGGCTTGGTCAAAGGTCGAGAGTTCGCAGACCGGTGCCGGCCCGCCCGGCACTCGAATGCGGCTCGTCACGGTGAACGGGGCGCAGGCCACCCTGTGGCTTGTGCCCGGAGCAACTCGCCCGGTGGAGCAAGCACGCTTGCTAACTCAGGATGGAGAAACGCGGGTACTGACCATTGCCTACGCGGGCGGCCCGATCAGGCCTGGTGGCCCAGACTCGAACCCTCTGGTGGATGAAGAGACCTTCCTCTCGGTCATGCAGAACCTCCGGCCCTATCCGGAATAGTTGATGCGAAACTTGATCCGCGCACTTGGGCCGCTGATGACCTCGCTGCTCGTCATCATGCCCGGCTATGAGTCACTTGAAGAGGCAGCTAACACACAGGGGTCGTTCAGCGCGAAAACGCCCGCCGGTTGACGAACCCGCGCGCCAGCACTATACTCCATACCAGAACACTTGTGCTATCAGTCCGAACCCCGCCTCCCCACCAGTCCAGCAGCCCCCAAGAAGATCCAGCACAAATCCGCCATAACGAAAATAACAAGCAACAAGAACCTCCAGAGCCGACGAAGTCGCCCACAAGACGTCAGCAGATGTCAGCAATCACAGCTTCCCAACTTAACCGATTACATTGTTGACAGATTATTATTCGGAAACTTTTTTCTCGCACAAAAAATCCAGTAGCTCGTAGCGATGCGGAGATCCCGCGTCGAGCGAGACCCGTCCTCACATTCCTAAAACCTACCCCCTACGCAGTACCCTAATGCCCATGGCCGACCACCCCGCCGAAGATCCTCCCATGGCGCCCCAAACGACCGTCACGGAGAACACCATGGCTCAAGCACAGCGCACCGCGGCCCAGGCCTCCATCGTCCCCTTCCCGGGCGGCGCCAGCGGCGCCACCGCCTGGCACGACGCCGGCGCCTACCTCGAGCGCGCTGCTGCCCACATCGGCCTCGAAGCCGACGCCCTCCTCCTCCTCCGCTCCCCCCACCGCGAGCTGCACGTTGGGGTGCCCGTGCGCCTCGACAGCGGCAAGCTCGCCGTCTTCTCCGGCTATCGCGTCCAGCACAACGGCGCCCGCGGCCCCTACAAGGGCGGCATCCGCTTTCACCCCGACGTCGACCTAGACGAGATCCGCGCCCTCGCCGCCCTCATGACCTGGAAGTGCGCGCTGGTGGACGTCCCCTTCGGCGGTGCCAAGGGCGGCGTCCAGTGCGACCCCACGCAGATGAGCGACGGCGAGCTCAACCGCCTCTCCCGCCGCTACATGCAGAACGTCTCCCACATCCTCGGCGTCAACCGCGACATCCCCGCCCCCGACATGGGCACCAACGCCCGCACCATGGCCTGGATGATGGACGCCTACGGCTCCGCCAACGGCTATGCCCCCGGCATCGTCACCGGCAAGCCCGTCGCCCTCGGCGGTTCCTACGGCCGCGAGTCGGCGACCGGCCGCGGCGCCATCACCGTCCTCCTCGAACACTGCCGCGATATGGGCGCCGCCCCCGGCGATCTCTCCCTCGTCGTACAGGGCTTCGGCAACGTCGGCTCCTGGACCGCCCGTCTCGCTCACGAGGCCGGATTCAAAGTCGTCGCCCTCGGCGACCTCCGCGGCGCCTGCTACAACGCTGCGGGCTTAGACGTGCCGGCTTTCAGCTCTTGGCTCGAAGCCGGCAAACCGCCCGCGCAGTTCCCCGGCGCCGAGTCCATAGATCCGGTCGACCTGGTGACGCTTCCCTGCGACGTGCTGATCCCGGCCGCCACCGGCGAGGTCATCCACAACGGCAACGTCCGCGGCGTCCGCGCTCGCATCATCGTCGAGGCCGCGAACCACCCCATCACTCTCGCCGCCGAGCCGGTTCTCGTCCGCAACAACATCACCGTCATCCCCGACATCCTCGCCAACGCCGGCGGCGTCATCGTCTCCTACTTCGAGTGGACGCAGAACATCCAGCAGTTCCGCTGGCCCGAAGAGCGCGTCAACGAAGAGCTGCGCCTCCGCCTCGTCACCGCCCACCGCGAAGTCCGCGACCGCGCCGCCGCCGACAAGATCACCCTCCGAGAAGCCGCCTTCGCCATCGGCGTAGAACGCGTCGCCGAAGCCATCCGCCTCCGCGGCTTCGTCTAGCACCGCGGGTCGTAGGGGTGAGGCATGCCTCACCCAGCAGACATCCATAGCGGCCACCAAACCCCCGCTTGGCCCTGCAAACAGCACGGGTAGCTTTTTGCAGAGTCGCCGAAGGAGACAGCTCCGCCGAATCTCCGGCCGTAGACACAGCTCGATGCGATAGCGCCCGCAGCCTTGGCCTGTCATTCTCAACGCAGTGAAGAATCTTGTGGTACTACATCACCGCGGGGAGATAACCCACAACGCCTCGACCGACGACCGACGACTGACGACTGACGACTGACGACTGACGACTGACGACTGACGACAGGAGCCCCCCATGCCAACGAAAGACATCGTCGAAACCTACCTGGCCGCCTGGTGCGAACCAGACCGCGCCATGCGCGCCCCCCTCCTCGAACAGTGCTGGTCCGACAACGGCCTCTACTGCGACCCCGTCGCCGAAGGCCGCGGCCGCGAAGCCCTCGACAGCTTCATCGCCGGGATGCACACCCAGCAGCCCGGCGCGAAGATCGCCCTCACCAGCGGCATCGACCAGCACCACAACCAGATCCGCTTCGCCTGGGCCTTCGTGCAAGCCGACGGCGCCACCGCCATCGAAGGCATCGACGTAGGCGAACTGGCCGAAGACGGCCGCCTCGCCCGCATCATCGGCTACTGGGGCGCCCCGCCGGTGCCGTGAAGCGAAATCGATATACGGAAGGGCAACCCACAATGCGTCAGGTAGTCGTCATATGCGCGGTCCTTGGTGGCCTCGTTTCGCTTGCGTGCAGCTTCAGTGTTAGTGTCGGTAACGTGCCGGGGAAAATCTCTGGTGAGCCGGAGTTCGGCGATGTTGTTTTGGCCACAGAAGTCGACCAGGTTTCCAAGGAGCCCGTGACCGAAGTAGTTGAGTTTCGAGCCGATGTGGAGGAGATGCACGCCGCCATCAACGTCAAGAATGTAAGGGCCGGTTCGGAGTTCCGCTTTCGTTGGAAGAGAGGCCGCGAGGAACTGGCGTCGATCGTCATCAACGTTCCAGTTGACCTAGTGGACGCCTGGGTGGAGGGCTACATCGAGCCAACAGAGGATGTTCCAGTGGGAAGGGGTTATTCCGTTGACGTTCTCTTCAACGACGATATCGTTTCCAGTACGACCTTCAGCGTGGTCAAGAACTGATCGGCGGTAAGCTCTTCGAAGCGCACGCCTCAGCGAGACCTACCAGACGTCCCTGATGTCGAACATCGGCCCATCCCTGCACACCAACTTCATCTTCCGCCCACCACGCACCCGCACATCCACCGCGCACCCGTAACAGATGCCCGTCCCGCACCCCATCCGCTCTTCCAGCAGCACCTGCACATTGCGCCGCGCCTTCGACTTCCGAGCAACAGTAGCCATCGCCTCCATCATCGCCGTCGGCCCGCAAGCGAAAGCCTGGTCGCACCACTCCAACAGCTCCCCAAACGGCTCCGTCACGAACCCCTTTCGCCCCGCCGACCCATCGTCCGTCGTCACCACCACCTCCACCTGCGGATGCAGCATCGACGCCGGAATGATCCGCGAGACATCCCGCGCCCCCACGATCATCGTCACGCTAAGCCCCTTCGCGCACGCCTCATCCGCCAGCCACACCAGCGGCGCCACCCCGATCCCCCCGCCGACCAGCAGCACATTCCGCGCGTTCTTGTCGATCTCATACCCCCGCCCCAGCGGCCCCCACGCATACATCCGATCCCCCACCTTCCGGTTCGCCAGCCACGCCGTCCCCCGCCCCACCACGTCGTACAGCAGCCCCCACTCCGGCCCGTCCTTCCCCTCCCGCATCCGATAGTAAGACATCGGCCGCGGCAACAACGGATCGAAATCCATCGACCCCTCGTCTGTTGTCTGCTGTCTGCTGTCTGCTGTCGTCCGATAGGACGCGTCATCGCTGCACCGCAGCATGATGAACTGCCCCGGATACGCCCCGTGCGCCAGGTCCGGCGCCCGGCACCACATCTCCCACGTATCCGCATACAGATGCCGGTTCTCAGTGACGGTGGCGTATCCAACCCTCACGCCGTCACTCCATCGCGATACTCATTGATCGGCCTCACCTGGTACGGCACCTCGCCATCATGCGCCAGCGTCGCCGTCAGCGCCTCCACCGCCACCCGCGCCGTATCGATGCTCGTGAAGCACGGGATGCGCTTCTCCGTCGCCGCCCGCCGGATGTAGAACCCGTCCCGCAGCGTGCCCGTGTAGCGTCCCTCCGGCGTGTTGATCACGCACGACACGCTGCCATCGTTGATCACGTCCACAACGTTCGGGTGCCCCTGATTCAACCCCTTCTCCACCGTCTCCACCGGCAGCCCAATCGCCGCGATCAGCGCCGCCGTGCCCTCTGTCGCGTACAGCCGGAAACCCGCCTCGTGCAGCGCGTGGATCACCGGCAGCATCGGCGTCTTGTGGCGGTCGGCGATGCTGATCAAGATGCCGCTCGGCACACCGTTCGACCGCAACCCCGGCTTCAGCGTCATCCCCGCCGACATCAGCGCCTTCGTCAGCGCCGCCGGAAAGTCGACGTCGATCCCCATCACCTCGCCCGTCGACTTCATCTCCGGCCCAAGATACGTATCCACCCCGATGAGCTTCGACATCGAGAACACCGGCGCCTTCACCGCCACCAGGTTCCGCCGCGGCCACAGTCCCCCCTCGTACCCCTGCTCCGCCAGCGTCTTCCCGAGCATGATGTTCACCGCCACCTGCACCATCGGCACGCCGGTGACCTTCGAGAGAAACGGCACCGTCCGCGAGCCGCGCGGGTTCACCTCGATCACGTAGATGTCGGACTCGCCAGCTCGCGACGGCTCGTCCGCCGGCATGATCACGTATTGCACGTTCATCAGCCCGCGCGCATCGATCGCCAGCCCGATCCGCGTCGTGTAGTCGACGATCGTGTCCACCTCTTCGGCTGTCAGGTGGATCCCCGGATACACCGCCATCGAGTCGCCCGAGTGCACGCCCGCCCGCTCGATATGTTCCATGATGCCCGGGATGAGCACGCGCTCGCCGTCGCAGATCGCATCGACCTCGACTTCCTTACCTTCGAGGTATTTGTCGATAAGGATAGGCTTCCCCTCAGCTACGTCTGCCGCTTCTTTGGCAAATCGCGCCAGCTCCGTGGGGTTTTGCACGATCTCCATCGCCCGCCCGCCAAGCACGTAGCTCGGCCGCACCAGCACCGGATATCCGAGGCGGTCGGCGGTGCGGATGGCGTCCTCGACATTCGAGACGGCGGCGCCCGGTGGTTGAGGGATCCCGATGCCCGACAGGAACTCCTCAAACCGACGCCGATCCTCGGCTAGGTCGATCGTTTCGTACGACGACCCGATGATCGGCAGTCCCGCACTGTGCAGCGGTCCCGCCAGATTGATCGCCGTCTGCCCCCCGAACTGCACGATAACGGGCGGCGGATCCCCACCGCCCTCGGCGCCGTCACCCGCTTCATTGGCGATGATGTCGCGCACCGACTCCTCGTCCAGCGGCTCAAAATACAGCCGGTCGCTCGTGTCGAAGTCCGTCGAGACAGTCTCCGGGTTGGAGTTCGCCATGATTGACTGGTAGCCCGCCTTCGCCAGCGCCCACGACGCATGCACCGAGCAGTAGTCGAACTCGATCCCCTGCCCGATGCGGATGGGCCCGCTGCCGATCACCAGCGCCTTCTTGCCGGGCTTCGGGACGGCCTCGTTCTCCTGCTCGTAGGTCGAGTAGAAGTACGGCGTGGCCGCATCGAACTCGGCGGCGCACGTGTCCACCATCTTGTATACGGGCCGAATGTCCCACTCCTCGCGAAGGGCCCGCACCTGGTCCGGCAGGCGATCGCTCAACGTGGCGATCTGCTTGTCGGAGAAGGACATGCGCTTTGCCGCCCGCAGCAGGTCGGGCGTGAGATCTTCGGAGAGCAGTCGCTTCTCCATGTTGACGATGTTCGTGAGTTTGTAGAGGAACCACATATCGACGCCGCTGCGCCGCGAGATATCGAGCATGTCCGCGCCGCGCCGAAGGGCCGACATGATCGACCAGAGCCGTTCGTCGGTAGCGTGCAACGGGCGCTCCACGGCGTTGTCCTGCCAACCCGCATCTTCCCACAACAGCGAGCGGCCTCCGAATTCCAGCGACCGCACAGCTTTTTGCAGCGCGCCCTCGAAGGTCCGGTCGATGGCCATCACCTCACCCGTCGCCTTCATCTGCGTGCCAAGCGTGCGGTCGCCAAAGGAAAACTTGTCGAAGGGCCAGCGCGGGATCTTCACCACAACATAGTCGAGCGCGGGCTCGAACGCGGACGTGGTCTTCTGCGTGACAGCGTTCGGGATCTGGTCGAGCGTCTTGCCGATGGCGATCTTGGCGGCGACTCGCGCGATCGGGTAGCCGGTGGCCTTGCTCGCCAGCGCCGATGACCGCGACACGCGGGGATTCACCTCGATCACAAAGTACGGCGGCAATGTCGCATCGCGCGCCGGCGCCCACGGCGTCGTCTCGGGATTCGGCGCCAGGCACAACTGCACGTTGCAACCACCTTCGATACCGAGTTCGGTGATGATCTTCAGCGACGCCGTCCGGAGCATCTGGTACTCCTTGTCCGGTAGCGTCTGGCTGGGAGCGACGACGATGCTGTCTCCCGTATGTACGCCCATCGCGTCGAAGTTTTCCATATTGCAGACGGTGATGACGTTGCCCGCGCTATCCCGCATCACTTCATACTCGACTTCTTTCCATCCAAGCAGCGACTGCTCCACGAGCACCTGACCGATCGGACTCGCCTCGATGCCACTGGCGACGATTCGTCGGTACTCCTCGATCGAGTAGGCGATCCCGCCGCCGGTGCCCCCGAGCGTGTAGGCGGGTCGAACGATCGCCGGCAGCGCCACGAGCTTGAGCGCCGCGACCGCCTCGTCATCGTTGGTGACGATCATGGAAACCGGCGTCGGCTCACCAATCCTGTCCAACATCGCCCGGAACAACTCACGGTCTTCTGCCGTCTTGATGGCCTCGAGCGGCGTGCCCAGCAGCCGAACGCTGTACTTGTCGAGAACGCCTGCCTCGTGCAGTTGCACCGCCATGTTCAGACCCGTCTGCCCGCCCATTGTCGGTAGCAGCCCGTCGGGGCGCTCGCGCTCGATGATCCGCGTGATCACATCGACGTCGATCGGTTCGATGTAGACGATGTCGGCCACGTCCTCGTCGGTCATGATCGTCGCCGGGTTGGAGTTGACGAGTACGGAGATGACGCCTTCTTCACGCATCGCCTTGCAAGCTTGCGTGCCGGCGTAGTCGAACTCCGCTGCCTGCCCGATGATGATCGGGCCGGAGCCGATGATGAGCACCTTCTTTGGTTTGGTGGTCACTCGTTGGTCCCGCCTGCTACCGTGCCACTCAAAGATCGGCGGCCCTCGTCTGGCCGCCCGTCCCGCATCGCGTGTGCTGTGTTGCTGGTCCTGACCTGGACTATCACCGGCGGCTCGCGATCTCGCGTTGACGTTGTTCGCGCTGTTCGGAGAGGACATGCGCACCCGCCAGGTTGCCTGCGATGACGCAGCCGATCGCGAAGGCGACCCCCATCGTGATAGCGAACGAGGCCGGGACGGGGATCGGGGTAGTCGTCAGCATGTAGGCAAGCGCGGCGTTCGCAACACCAGCGATGGCAAAGCCCACCGCGTACCCCGGCCACTCCGTGATCCAGTCGCCGGACCAGCGCCAGCAGAAGAGGCCGAAGGCCACGCCTGCCGCCTCTGTCGCAACGGCGAGCACCCAGCCGCCCAGCCAATAGAACAGCGCCTGCCCGCGATTGTCGTTCCACAGCGCGAACGGCAGGACGCAGGCGACGACGAAGATCGCCGGCCCGGCCAGCATCGCCATCGCGGCGACAACCTGCCCCCCGAAGGCGAGGCGGCCATAGACATCGATGCGGCGGAGGACTTCGTCAAGGTGGAGGTCGGATGTCACGATAGTTCACAGCTCACAGTGGTCAGTTCACAGTCAGACGCGCTCGCTACACCAACGGCAGTTCGAATCGGGCCTCGGGATTGTAGATGGGCACCAGGGCTCCGATGCTGCTCAGAAACGCGAGAGCCGTCTCATTGTCCTTCGGCAGGCGGCCGCGGATGCGCTTATAGCCCTTGTCGCGGGCGAAGCCGAGCGCATACTCGGCCAGCGATGTACCGATGCCCTTGCGCCGCGTCTCGGTCAGCAGCCAGACGCCGAGGACGACGGTGTCGGGCTCGAAGGTGTTGTAGTCCAGCGCGGCGAACCCGACCACCTTCCCATCGATGATCGCCAGGAAAGCGCCGCCCTCACCGCCCATGCGGCTGATCCAGGTGCGCACCTCGTCAGGCGTCAGTGCACGCTCAAAGGCGACCGGATCCGGCTCCTTCACCACCTCGGCAATGACGGCCGAGATCGCGTCAGCGTCGTTGATGTTGGCTTGCCGGTACGTTGGTTCGGACTGGACGTTCGTTGGGCTCATGACGGCCTCCGTGCGTTGGCGCGCAGGCTCCCTGCGCAGGATAAGAAGCAAAGTGTTCTCCTCGGGTTACGACCTATTGTACGCCCTCGCATCAAGCCTTCACCGCCGCCACCATCTTCACGAAGCGCTCGAACAGGTACATGCTGTCCAGCGGACCGGGCGAGGCTTCGGCGTGGTACTGGATGGTCATGATCGGCTCGCTGCGGTGCCGCAGTCCCTCGACGGTGCCGTCGTTAACATTCCGGTGGCTCACTTCTAGCCCTGCGGATAGTCCGGCATCGTCGACCGCATAACCATGGTTCTGGGCCGTGACGTACACGCGGCCGGAGGCTTGGTCGCGCACGGGGTGGTTGGCGCCGCGGTGCCCGAACTTCAACTTGTAGGTTTTCGCGCCAAAGGCCTCTCCGATCACCTGGTGCCCGAGGCAGATGCCCATGATCGGCGTCTTGCCGATTAGCTCGCGCGCCGTCTCTACCGCGTAGCCCAGCAGCGCCGGGTCGCCAGGACCCGGTGACAGCAGCACGCCGTCCGGCTTCAGCGCAAGGATGTCACCGGCGCTCGTGTCACAGGGGACGACCGTCGGCCGGCAGCCAAGGCGGTGCAGCGTGCGGAGGATGTTGTACTTCACGCCCAAATCCAGCACGACGATGCGCGGCCCTGTCATCTCGCCGTCACCGCCGGGATAGTCATAGGGACGCTTCGTGCTCACCCAAGGCACCAGGTCGGTCGAGCCGTAGCGCGGCAGATCGCGCAGCCGGGCGAGGGCCTGCTCCGCGGATTCATCATGCGTCACCGTGCCCATCATCACTCCGGCGGTACGCAGTTTTCTGGTGAGGGCGCGGGTGTCCACGCCGGAGATGCCTGGAATGTCGTTGGCGGCGAGATAGTCGTGCAGCGTGCCCTGCGAGCGCCAATGCACCGGCGTGTCGCAACTCTCGCGCACGACGAAGGCCCGCACCTGGATGCGCTTCGACTCGATGTCCGCCTCGTTGATGCCGTAGTTGCCCTGCAGCGGATACGTCATCACCAGCACCTGCTCCGCGAACGACGGATCGGTGAGGGCCTCTTGATAGCCCGTCATCGCCGTGCAGAACACCACCTCTCCGTGCGAGCGCGTCGCCGCCCCGATCGCCTCCCCCGCGAACACCGTCCCATCCTCCAGCACGAGCAGCGCGTTACCCAACCGGCACCCCCGCTTCGTGGACGACTTTTCCGCCGGCAATGGTGGCGACGACCGCACCCTTCAGCGTGATCCCGCCGAGGGGGGTGTTCTTGCCCTTTGACGCGAATCGCTCTGGCTCGACGATCCATTCCGCATCAAGATCGAGCAGCACGACATCCGCCGGAGCGCCAACCGCCAGCCTGCCAATGCCGGCGACCGCGCGATCGAGGCCGAGCGACCGCACCGGCCCGATCGTCAGCCGCTCGATCAGCGTCTCGAGTGATATCAGTCCGTCGTGGACCAGGCGCATGCACAATCCGAACGCGGTCTCCAGTCCACTGATCCCAAACGCCGCATCATCGAACTCGCACAGCTTCTCCGTTACCGCATGCGGCGCGTGGTCCGTCGCAATGCAGTCGATCGTCCCGTCCGCCAGGCCGGCAACACACGCCTCGACGTCTCGTTGCGCGCGCAGGGGTGGGTTCACCTTCGCGTTCGTGTCGTACATCAGCTCCGAGCCGCCGGCCGCTCCGTAGGCCACGAGTTCGTCGGTGAGTGTGAGGTGGTGCGGCGTCACTTCCGCCGTCACGCGCACCCCGCGTGCCTTCGCCGAGCGGATCGCCTCGACCGCGCCGAGTGTGCTGACGTGCGCGATGTGTACGTGCGCCCTCGTCGCCTCCGCCAGCGCGATGTTGCGCATCACGGCCGCTTCCTCCGCCGCCGCAGCCGCCCCCCGCAGGCCAAGCCGCGTCGAGACCCATCCTTCGTGCATCACCGCGTCCTTCGCGAGCGATGGGTCTTCGCTATGGTCGATGACCGCCAATCCCAGACCGTTGGCATACTCGAGGGCGCGGCGCATCAGCGTGGCGTCCCAGACCGGAGAACCGTCGTCACTGAAAGCCACACAACCTGCGTCCGCCAGGTCGCCCAGCTCCGCCAGCTCGTGCCCGGCCCGTCCCTTACTCACCGCGCCGATCGGCAGCACGCGCACGCATCCGCGCGCGCCCGCCTCCCGCAGCACATGCTCAATGATCGAGCGGTTATCCATCGCCGGTTCGGTGTTTGGCATCGCGCACACCGTCGTAAACCCACCGCGCGCCGCCGCCCGCGTCCCCGACTCAATGTCTTCCTTGTACTCCAGCCCCGGCTCGCGCAGATGTACATGCAGGTCGACAAAGCCCGGCGCGATGACCAATCCCCGGGCGTCGATCACCCGCGCCTCTGCCCCGCCAACGTCAGCACCGAGCGCGCTGATGCGGCCGTCCTCGATGAGCACATCGGCGATGCCGTCGAAGCCGCTCGCTGGGTCGAGCACGCGACCGTGGCGAATGATGATGCGTTCGCTCACGTCATCGTCCCCTTCGCCGCCGCCCTCGCCGCCTTCGTGCTGCTGCGTGTGATCAACCACAGAACCGCCATCCGCACCGCCACCCCGTTCGTTACCTGTTCCTCGACGCGAGACTGCAGGCCGTGCGCGACTTCGTGGCTAATCTCGACGCCTTCGTTCATCGGCCCCGGGTGCATCACCAGCGCCCCTGGATTCGCCCGCGCCAGCCGCTCGCCGTTGACCTGGTACCGCCGCGAGTACTCGCGTGCGCCCGGCACATACCCGCCCTGCATCCGCTCGTGTTGCATCCGCAGCGCCATCACCACATCCGCATCGACAACCGCGCGGTCGAGGTCCGTCTCGACCCGCACCGGCGGTAGTTTGCCCTCCAGCCCTTCGCCCAGCCGCGTCGGAACCAGCGTCGGCGGCGCGCACAGCACCACTTCCGCCCCCATCATCGTCAGCGCCCAAGCGTTCGATCGCGCGACGCGCGAGTGCAGGAGGTCGCCAACGATGACCACCTTGCGGCCGCGCACATCGCCCAGCGCGCCGCGCATCGTATAGAGATCCAGTAACGCCTGCGTCGGGTGCGCGTGCAGTCCATCCCCCGCGTTCACGACGCTGCAGTTCGCCGTCCGCGCCGCCAGATACGGCGCTCCGCTGCGGTTGTGCCGCATCACCAGCACGTCGGCGCCGATCGCCTGCAACGTCTTCACCGTGTCCACCAGCGATTCGCCCTTCGATACGCTGCTATTCGACGCGGCGATGTTGATCACGTCCGCGCCCAGCACCTTCCCCGCCAGCTCGAACGACGTCCGAGTCCGGGTGCTGTTTTCATAGAACAACGTGACGATCGTCGTACCTCGCAGCGCCGGCACCCGCGGCACCTCGCGCGACAGCACTTCCTTCATCGCGTCCGTCGTCCGCATCAGAAGGTCGAGTTCCTCCACAGAGAAGTCATCGAGGTCAAGCAGGTGCCGCCTCTTCCAGATGCCCTCGTCGGTCGAGGGCGCGGCAAATGGCGCCGGCACGATGTCCGCTCGAGTCTCGGTCGTCATCGCAACACCTCTTCGGCGGCGGCCACGCGCACGGAGTCCTCGCCGTCACTCTCCTCGAACCGCACCTGCACGTCGTCCGAGCGCGAAGTAGGGATGTTCTTGCCGACGAAGTCCGCGCGTATCGGCAACTCGCGATGCCCCCGGTCGACCAGCACGGCGAGCTGGATCCGGCCCGGCCGTCCGTAGTCAATCAGCGCATCGAGAGCCGCCCGTACGGTGCGGCCGGTGTACAACACGTCGTCCACCAGCACCACGCGCTTACCCGCGATCTCCGGCAGGTCGCTCGGCTGGATGCTCACGCTCGGTCCCCGCTCCGTAAGGTCGTCGCGATACAGCCCGACATCCAGCGTGCCCACCGGCACCTCTTCGCCCTCGAACTCGCGGATGGCACGGGCGATGCGGTGGGCGAGGGGCACCCCGCGAGTGCGCATACCGATAATCACGAGATCTTCCGTCCCGCGATTGTTCTCGACGATCTCGTGACCGATGCGGGTGACCGCGCGACGGATGTCGGCGGCAGACATGATGTCAGTGTCGCGCATCAAAACGCCCCCTTTCCGGAAACCCGGGAGGAGGCGACAGCCGCGAAACGATGCGTAAGGGCGTACGGGCCAGCGTGGTGGCAGTTCATCTCTTGCACCTTCCCGGCCTCGCGGGACCGGATTAAAGGACGTCGGGACGCTCTCGGGCGTCTCAAGGATGATAGATCGATTGCTGCCGCAGTTCAACACGCCTCCGACACATTGACATATCGAACAGCTTGCCCGCCTTCCGGACGTGTAACCTGTATTCCAAGGGAGCGACCCCGACTTCGGGGTTCTGGTCAATATGAAGGGCATACCCCTGTTCCTCGCGGCGATCGTCCGTCGGCAGCCCGTGCTGCTCGTCGCCGCGACGATGTGCGCCGCCTTCGCACTCTCCTTCGGCATCCCACGCCTGAAGTTCGATACGGGGCAGGATTCCCTGCTCGACCCAGGCAGCAAGGTGATGCGGGACAACGCCCGCTATCAGGGACAGTTCGGCGGCGACGCCATGCTTGTCCTCTTCGAGACGCCGCTCTGCGACGGCGCCGATCCCGGCTGCGTGCGCACAACGATCAGCGGGCTCTTCTCAAGCAGTAACCGCGCGGAGCTCGATCGCCTGGGCACAGACCTCGCTGCCACCGGCGACTACCAGAGTGTCATCTCACCCCTCGACATCCTGCGCTTCGCCCAGATCCAGATCCAGCAGCGGATGATCTCCCAGCCGCAAAAGCTCGCCGCCGACGAGCAGCAGGCCATGGCCGAAGCACGGGCTGCGTCCGCCGCCCAGGGCGACACGCCCGCCCAGCAGGACGCGGCCGCCCAAGCGGCGAAACAACGCATCGACGACGCCTTCCAGTCAGAGTTTGGCCCGGACGCCGCGCGGTTCCTCGCCGTGGGCGAGCAGTCGCTCGACAATCCGAAGTTCGTCGAGTTCATCATGTACGCTGCCGACGACAACTTGCGGCCCGAGTTCTCCGGCATCTTTCCCGACGAGCACTCCGCCCTCATGATCATCCGCCCGAACGGCAACCTCTCGATCGACGAGGGGGCGAGTGTCTCCGCCTATGTCCCCGACACGATCGACAACTACCGCTTCGACGGCGTGACGCCCCTCGCTTCGGGGTCGCCGCTGCTGATCAAGGAGATCAACGACGGCATGAAGCAGGCTATGATCCGCATGGCCGTGCTTGCCGTGGTGATCATGGTGGTCGTCTTGTTCGCGATCTTCCGCGCCCGCTGGCGATTGCTGTCGTTGCCCGCGGTGCTCGTCGGCTGCGTCGCCGCCTTCGGCCTCATGGGCTTTCTCGGCATCCCACTCACCATGGTGACCATCTCCGGCCTCCCTATCCTCATCGGCCTCGGCGTTGATTTCGCCATCCAGATACACAGCCGCATCGAGGAAGAGACCTTCGCCAGCGACTCCGCCGAAATGGCGATCGACCGCACATTCACGCGGCTGGGGCCGGCTCTTGCCACCGCCGCGGTCGCTGCCAGCATCGGATTCGTCGTCTTGCACCTCTCCGATGTGCCGATGATTCGCGATTTCGGATCCATGCTGGCCGTAGGGGCGATCATCGTCTTCATGGTGAGCATCGCCCTCATCAGCGGTGTCGTCTTCCTGCGCGAGCGCGTTCGCCTCGCTCACGAGGAGCAGCCGGGTGCGCGTTTCGAAGTCGAGCGCCTGGTCGGCGGCCTTACCTCCCTCACCATGGGCCGACTGCTCCCGATTGCGGCAGGGGCCTTGGCCATCTCGGCGGGCGGCCTCTGGATGAGCCGCCACATTCCCACCGAGACCGATCCCGAGAAGATGGTGCCGTCGAACAGCCGCGTCCTGAAGGACCTGCACCACGTCAGCGCCGTCGCCGGATCGACCAGCGAGTTGAACCTGCTGATCGAAGCGGCAGACGGACACAAGATCACGGACCAGTCGGTGCTCGACTGGATGCTCGCGTTCGAGAAACGCCAGAAGGATCAGCACAACGGACTAAAGCAGTCGAATAGCATCGCATCCTTCACCGAGCAGGTCACCGGCGACGCACCCACCACCGAGTCAGCCGAAGCCGCACTGGCTTCCGCCCCACGGTCGCTCGTCGTCAGCGTGGTAAACGAAGACCGCACCATGGCCTCGATGACCTTCGCCATCGGCGACGACAACTCGCTGAGCGATCAGGACGCGCTGAACGGTGCGATCATCGCCGACGCAAACCCACCGCCCGGGATCACCGTCGCCCCAGCCGGGATTGCCGTCGTCGGAAGCGCCACGGTAACCGCCCTCAGCAGCAACCGCGACCTGATGTCCTTCGTAGCGATCGCCGCCATCCTGGTGACGCTGTTGGTGGCTTACCGCAACGTCGTGAAAGCCGTCGCTCCGCTGTTGCCCGTGGTTCTGGCGCTGGGCGCATCGTCGATGGTCTTCTACCTCAGCGGCATCTCCTACAGCCCCCTCACGTCGATCTCCGGTCCCTTGATCATCGCCATGGGCACAGAGTTCAACGTCCTGCTCATGTCGCGATACTTCGAGGAGCGCGCCGCCGGCCTGTCAGCTCGAGATGCAATGTCGACCGCCTCGCTGCGCATCGGGCGGGCGATTGCCGCTTCGGGATTGACGGTAATGGGAGGTTTCGCCGTCCTTGCCTTCAGCAACTTCCCGCTGCTCGACAACTTCGGCAAGGTGACGGCGGTGAACATCGGCATCTGCCTGCTCAGCACGCTCGTCCTCCTGCCGCCGCTGCTCGTCTGGGCCGACGAAGCGCAGGGCCGCGCCGGCCGCGAAGACGAGGGCGTCGTCGGCATCGGTTCCAGCTCGACCGCCTAAACCGCCCACCGCCGCGCAGCTTTTCGCAGAGTCGCCGAAGGAGACAGCTGCGCCCAATCTCCGCTCACGAACGCAACCGCGCGCCACATCTCGTCGCGTCGCTCACGTTTTCGAGATCGAAGCGTCTCGCGGCATGTACCCATGACTTCGGGAAGCTCGTGAGAAATCCCAAAAGTCCCCCTTTGTCAACACTCTTTCGAGCAAGCTCGCCTGTCCATTTCGTGGAGAGGGCGGGGGTGAGGTGCCAACTCCGTCATCCGTGTTCGCACCATCCGCTAGCACAGAGAATCCATGCACTTGTCCCAACATTCGTGCCCGAACGCCAGTGATCTCCTACCCTTCTGTCCATGCCCGAAACCATGTCCGCCCTGCGACTCAAAAGCCTCGACGGGCCCGACGCCCTCGAACTCGTAACGGTGCCTGTCCCAACAGGCCCGAACCAGGTGGTGATCGAAGTGCATGCCGCTGGGGTGGGGTTTCCCGACCTGCTGATGTCGCGCGGGCAGTACCAGATGCGCGCGACTCCGCCCTTCATCCCGGGGATCGAAGTCGCCGGCATCGTCCGGAGTGCCCCGGAAGGGTCGCCGTTAAAGCCCGGGGATCGCGTCGCCGGTAACGCCTCCCTTGGCGGTTGGGCCGAAGTCGCGGTGGCGTCTCCGTTCGTCACTTTTCCGATTCCCGGCGGCATGTCCTTCGAGCAAGCCACCAGCATGGTGAACTACCAGACCGCCGTCTTCGCCTTCGGTGAACGCGGCGGGCTGCAGCCGGGGGAGACGGTCCTCATCCACGGCGCCGCGGGAGGAACCGGGACGGCGGCCATCGAAGTCGCCCATGGCTATGGTGCGACGGTGATTGCGGTGGCCCGGGGCGAGGACAAGCTGCGGGCATGCCGCGATCTGGGCGCGGAGCACTGCGTGGAAGCGAGCAGCGACTGGCTGGCCGAGGTAAAGCGCATCACCGGCGACAGAGGCGTCAATGTCGTCTACGACCCGGTGGGCGGCGACAGGTTTCTCGACAGCATTCGTGCGATGGGCCCGGGCGGACGGCTGCTCATCATCGGCTTTGCCGCCGGAACCATCCCGGAGGTAAAGGTGAACCGCCTTCTGCTGCGCAACACCTCACTGGTCGGCGCCGCCTGGGGCGAATGGATCCGCCACGATCCGCTAATGCCCCAGCGCTGTGCCAAAGAGATCGCCCGACTCTTCGCCGCCGGCAAGATCAATCCCGTCGTCGGCACGGTGTACTCCCTTGCGGATGGCGCCGAGGCGTTGCGCGAGATCGCCGAACGCCGTGCAATCGGCAAGATCGCCCTCCGCATCCGCCCGTAACGGCACTGGACACACCCCAATCAACGACGTAGCGCGGGCTGTCTACCCTGCGATAACCAGGGCCCCTCACCCGCCGTCCTTTTGATATCGCCCCTGCCAACACCGGTTCAAGCAAGCTCCCCCTCTCCACCGTCGTGGAGAGGGGGTCGGGGGGTGAGGTCTTCTGCGGCCGCGATGCATGATCAGGCGCAAACCGCGCGCTCGCACTTTTTCACAGGCTCCCTAGTACCCAGCTACAGCTAGTCCGGACCGCCGATCCACTCGAAATACTGACCGAGATCGGGAAGCTGATCGCCAGCCTGCGCGAGGAAGATAATCCCGATGACCAGGCTGAAGACGGCAGCAATAAGGCCGGCCGCAACATAAATCGACTGCCTCCGGTGGGCTGAAACGAACCCCGTTGTGCTCATGACCGTGACGACGGAGTTTGATATCAGGAGCCCCAAGACGAACGTCAGGAGAACAAGGACGCTGGTGCCCTTCGTGCTAGCACCGGCCGCGGTTGCGATGATGAGCGCCTGGGTGCCTGTCTCGGCGCCGACTCCATGAATCATGCCGATGCCGTACGCGGTCTTCCATCCGTACTGGTCCGCAGCGTGAACGTGCCGGTGTTCGTGTTGGCCGTTTACCTTCCCGCGCAGCCAACTCCAACCATTCCTGATGCCCGCGAATACCAGCATCCAGCGGCTTCTTAAACGGAACTCTTCTCCCCCCCGGAAAAACTTGTACACCGAGTAGAAGAGGTAAACCGACAAGACCACAAGCGTTACGCCAACGACCCGCTCCATAACCGGATCGACCCAACTCGGTAACACCCCGGCCACAAGAATGGCGAGTAGTCCAAGAATCGTGACGACGGTTCCGTGGCCCAGCGCATAGAGCGTGCCCAGCATCCAGGGCCTGCCTTGGGATCCGACAAGCCGAACGTAGCTCTTAGAGGCGGCAGAACCACGCGCTGCGAGAGGCATCGTCATCGCCCCCGCGCTACTCCCCACCGCTGACGCCATGACGAGAGGCCGTTCTTCGCGCAAGGACGAAGGAACGCGGGCTGAGGCCGGAATCTCGTCCGTCGCGTGCTCGTGGCGCCCGAGGCCGTGCGAATGCACCGGGCCACCGGGATTGATCGAATGGTCGCTCTCGTCTGTAAGCTGCACACCCGGCTCGGTCATGAGCACTGTCTCGCGCGCCGTAGGTGTCGACGCCGAGGTGCTGGTGATGTCAGTGATCGCGGCGATGTGATCCCAATCGATGCCGTGGCGGAACCCGAGCGCGAGTGCGCCGCCGATCAGGCCGAGAGAAACACCCCCAACCGCGAGCAGCGGAACCTCAAAGCCGAGCGGCGTCATCGTGGCGATCCTATCGAGTGGGCGGTGTCCGCATCCGGCGAATCCTCAAGAACTTGCGGGACCCTCGTCCCGCAGACATCGCATATTCCGAAGATCGCGAAGTGGTCGATGTCCGCTCGGAAGCCGGTCGCCTTCGTGATCTCCGCGCTCAGCCGGTCCAGGTGCTTGTGGTCGATCTGCGTGATGTGATCGCATTTCCGGCAGATCAGATGGTGATGACGCTCGACGCCCACCCACTCGAATGTGGTATCTCCGCCACCCATATGTGTCTCGGAGATCAGGCGCTTGTCCTTGAGGACGGTGAGCGTCCGGTAGACCGTCGAGATATCGACGTACGGGTAGGCGGCCTTCACCTCTTCGAAGATCTGCACGGCCGAGCGGTGCCCGGACGCGTGCCGCAAGGAGGTGAGGATCATCATCCGTTGCGGCGTCATCTTGTGGCCGGATTCGCGGAGGACGTCGATCGTCTCAGATTCGCAGCTCATGCATCATCTCGTTACTGCAACTCGTTGCAGATACTATAATCCACATCTATCCGGCCACGCAACCAACCGAAACCCACGCCAGTCTTGGAAGAGCCGAGGCCCCTCGGCCTCTGAATTGTGCTGGCAGCCGCGCAATATGTTTCACGTGAAACATATTGCGCGGCTGCCGCGCCGTTTCCCGGCCAGCAAGGCGGCCCTCTACGGCAACGCGACCGGGAACCGAAGCGCGATCGTCACGCTCCCAGTGGGGTCGTTGGCCGCCGAGATGGTACCGCCGTGCAGTTCCACAAGCTCCCGCGCGATAGACAGCCCCAACCCGCTCCCGGATGCCGTCCGCCGCGCCCGGTCCCCTCTGAAGAAGCGGTCGAAGATCCGGGGCAGGTCGTCCTCCGCAATCTGCGATCCAGAGTTGGTCACGGCCACCACAATCTCTGGACGCGCGCCCGTCACGCCTCGCCGGGCGGTGACGCTGGCGTCGCCATGCACAGGCGTAAACTTGGCGGCGTTCTCCAGAACGTTCGTGATCGCGCGTTCGATCTTGTCCGGGTCCGCGTCGGCCAGCGTCAGATCAGGTTCGATGTCGGCGCCGATCTCGATGTCGCGCGCCTGCGCAACCGGCTCGATCCGGCGCACGCAGCGGCCCACGATCTCCCCGATGACAACCGTCTCGCGCCGGGTGATGATCTCCCCAGCGTCGATCTCGCCCAGGTACAGCAAGTCCTCGAGCAGGCGATTCACGTGCTGCGCTTCTTCTCCGACGACGCGGCCGATGTGCCGTACGTCTTCCGCGTCCGCCGTGCCATCGGCAAGCGCGTGCGCGTACCCGGTAATAGAAGTCATTGGGGTCTTCAGGTCGTGCGAGACGTTAGCCAACAGCGCCCGCATCTGCTGGTCCCGTTGGCCCACACGTGCCGCCATCGAGGTAAACGCGCGGGCGAGACGACCGACCTCGTCGTCCCGCCCCAGCGCCACCCGCTGGTCAAAATCGCCGTGCGCCATTGCCTCCGAGGCTGCGGTCAGCCGGCGCACCGGATTCGACACCTGCCGCGCCAGAAAGGTCGCGGCCAGTGAAGCCAACGGAATCGCGATGAGAGCAGCCAAGCCGAGCGAAGGCAGCACATCGAGCCAGGCATCGGCAATCGTGTCCGCCTGCACGGCCAGCACGATGCGAAATGCCTGCGGCTCGCCCGGGCCCAGACGCACACCGTCGAACGGTCGTGCGGAAGAACCCGCGAGGAATACGAGCCCCTGCTCAGGAGCGCCTGCATCAGACTCCCAGGCCTTGAATCCGCGACCATAGTCGCTGGGAGCGGATTCGGGCACCACCAACCGCTTGTCTCTTAGCCTGCCCGCAGTGTCGTGCAGTACCGTGTCGCCCGTGGTCACGAGGAGGATCCGTACATCCTGCTCGCTGGCTATCGCATCCAGGGCGCTGTAAAAGTCCTCCTCCGCGTCACCCCGTCGCACCGCTTGGATGGCTTCCTCGTACACCGCAGGCGACGATGCCGCGATCTGTTCCAGCGCGCGCTCCTTGCTGTTCTGACGATCCCGCGCCACAAACACAGCCCCGGCGACGAGCATCGCGATGATGATGACTCCGGTCATCGCCAGGACGAGTTTCGTCTGCAGGCTGAAGAGGAAGGAGCGGATGCGGCTGGTCACGCTGGTACCGCTTCCACCAGCCGATACCCGCTGCCCCATACCGTCTCTATCTTCAGCCCGGATCCGTCCAGTTTGCTGCGCAGCCGGACGATATGCACATCAACGGTGCGCATGCCGTAGAACGCGGTACCCCAGACCAAATCCAGTAGTTTCTCCCTATCCAGCGTCACGTTAAGGAAGCGCGCGAAGGTCGCAAGCAAGTCGAACTCCTTGGGCGTGAGGGTAATCGCCGCCCCTTTCACCGTGGCTTTCCGGTTGGGGATGTCCATCCACAATTCGCCGATGGCGATCTCTTCCGCCTGGGGTTCTGCCGAACCCCGGCTGCGCCGCAAGACAGACTGCACACGGGCGACCAATTCGGCCGGATTGAACGGCTTCGTCACGTAGTCGTCAGCGCCGTACTGCAACCCGGCCACTTTGTCGATGTCCGAGGACCGTGCAGACAGGAAGATCACCGGCAAGTCGCTTCTCTTCCGGAGGTGCCGCACGATCTGGAGCCCGTCCGGGCCCGGCATCATGATGTCCAGCACCGCCAGGTCGAACGTCTGCTCCTTAAGGAGGCGTTCCGTTTCGTCCCCATCCGCAGCGATGGTGATGTCGTAACCGGCCTTGCGCAGATACATCCGGACCAGATCCGCGATGTTACGGTCGTCGTCGGCGACGAGGATCCGAGCGGGGGCATCCTTCTCGTTCATCTTTGTTACGTCCTCAGTCCAAAGGAATCGGCAGGGCGCCTAGAGCGCGCCTGCCGATTCCTCAGCTACTTACGAGCGCTGCGCGTCGCTCGATGAGCCCCTCTGGGGGGCGGGCGACGACGGCGGCGGCGCCGCGCCGTCGTCGCCGTCTGGCCCGGCGCGAAAC